>Ga0070682_100000936_pt1 | contig 17018 bp, 12 predicted proteins | sample KBSC63LmetaG_FD_64668 | JGI IMG/M metagenome (GOLD analysis project Ga0070682, IMG submission 64668) | Corn rhizosphere microbial communities from Kellogg Biological Station, Michigan, USA - KBS C6-3L metaG | ecosystem: Host-associated > Plants > Roots > Rhizosphere | place: USA: Michigan... | reverse complement strand
CCTTCTTTAAGGTTATCTAATAAACTGATTTTATCAGATAAAAATTCTATGTTTATCGGCTGTGGATACTGTTCTTGAGTTAAAATAACCATTTCTCTTTTTTGAAATCCGCTCGCAAATGTTTGAGCATCAAAAAGTTTCTTTACCGTTCCTTGTAATTCCATATCGTAAATATTAACGATGTAAAAGTAAGAAAATGAAATGTAATAAAAGGTGCCGTGAAAAAAAAATATAGAAATTTTAATTTTTTTTCTTGAAAAGTTTGGTAGTAAAGGAAATTGCCCTATATTTGCACTCACAAAAACGAAGCAAGCTCTTTAAAACTTACAATATAAAAAAACCAGCGGATGTGGTGTAATTGGTAGCCACGCCAGACTTAGGATCTGGTGCCGTGAGGCGTGGGGGTTCGAGTCCCTTCATCCGCACTATGCGAAAATAGCTCAGCTGGTAGAGCACAACCTTGCCAAGGTTGGGGTCGCGGGTTCGAATCCCGTTTTTCGCTCCACACCATGCCCTGGTGGTGGAACTGGTAGACACGCAGGACTTAAAATCCTGTGTCCGCAAGGACGTACGGGTTCAAGTCCCGTCTGGGGTACAAGACCCTCTGTAATATCTTACGGAGGGTTTTTTGTTTTAATAGAGAGTGTTCTTTAAATAAAATTTTTATATTTGTAAGAAATATAGCCTGAATCTGTAAATTCAGATCAGTAAACCAGCGGATGTGGTGTAATTGGTAGCCACGCCAGACTTAGGATCTGGTGCCGTGAGGCGTGGGGGTTCGAGTCCCTTCATCCGCACTATTCTAAAAGATTTTTTAGAATCATTGAGAAGGTTGGAACCTCTGGTTCGGATCTTTTTTTTTGCCCACACCATGCCCTGGTGGTGGAACTGGTAGACACGCAGGACTTAAAATCCTGTGTCCGCAAGGACGTACGGGTTCAAGTCCCGTCTGGGGTACAAGTCCCTCTGTAATATGATTACGGAGGGATTTTTGTTTTAAAATAGCTCTGGAAATGTAGCCTCTCTTTTTGCAAGTATAATCTCTCATTTATATTTCTAAAATAATCTCTCAAAAAAGAAGGACTTGAAATGTCTTTTGGTACATTTGCTTCAGAAAAATAAATAACCATGAAATTATTGAATACAATTGTAGTCGTTAGCATGATCGCTGCTTCTAACCCGTTATTCTCACAGACATCCAGCGAAAGCAAAGCCAAAGAAATTATAGAAAAAGCCATTCAGGCAGAAGGCGGTAAAAAACTTCTGAGCAGCATAAAAACGCTGTATTCTAAATCTGAAACAGTAATGGACGGACGAAATGTGAATTGGATTACCAAAGAAATGGTTCCTAATAAAGGAAGTTTTGAAATTGAGTATCAGGGAAGAATTGTTTACAAATCATGGTTTGATGGCAAAACTGGTTATGAGCTGATCAACGGAGAGAGAAAATTGGCTGATCCTGCTGAGTTTAAAGATAAAGCAGACAGAAAGTACATTATTAATGAACTTGCCTATATAGATCCCAAATTGTATAAGATTGAACTTATTGAAGAAAACCCGGATAAGATCTATTATAAAATAAAAGCAACCTATATAACAGGAAAGGTGACTTATCTGTATTACGATGTAAAGTCATTCTTTCTAAGCAAAGAAGAAACGGTAGAAAATGGTGAAAAGAATACTTTTTCTACGGTTTTACAAAGCGATTATAAAAAATTCGGGGATCTTTGGTATGCTACTAAATCTACTTTTGTTTCTGAAGATGGAAATCAGGAAGCTAAACTTGTTGATTTATATTACAATAAAGATATTCAGGATAAAGATTTTAAATAGAATAAAGTTTATCCCGACTCAAATAAAATCCTCTGCAACCTGGCTGCAGAGGATTTTTGTTTAAACATAAAAACCGTTTCACAATTCGTGAAACGGTCAAAAATATATTGAGAGGTGATTAGTTGCCTAATTCAAGCTGATTTTTTACAAGACTGTAGTAATCTGCTTTCTTGTTGACCAACTCCTGGTGGTTTCCTTTTTCAACTACGGCTCCGTTTTTCAGGACGATAATCTGATCTGCATTTTTTACGGTGCTTAAGCGGTGCGCTACAATAATTACCGTTTTTCCTTTGAAGAATTCCTGAAGGTTGTCATGAATGATCTTTTCATTTTCAGCATCCAGAGCGGAAGTTGCTTCGTCAAACAGGATAAAATGAGGGTTTTTATAGACTGCTCTTGCAATAAGAACTCTTTGCTTTTGTCCTCCGGAAATTCCGTTGCCGGCAGCTCCTATTTTTGTACTGTATCCTAACGGAAGATTATCAATGAAAGAAGAAATGTTGGCAACTCTTACCGCATTTTCCATCTTTCTGGTGTTGATTTCCACTTCGCTGGTAGCAATGTTTCTTTCGATGGTGTCAGAGAAAATAAACCCGTCCTGCATTACAACTCCATAGTTTTCTCGTATACTTTTAGGAGATAAGGTGAGGATATCGTCTTCATTATAATGAATGGTACCCTGCGTAGGATTGTAGAATTTCAGTAACAGCTTCATTAAAGTAGTCTTTCCGCTTCCGCTGGCACCAACAATAGCGGTAACTTTGCCTTCAGGGATAAACAGATTGACATCTTTTAAAACAAACTGAGATTTTGGACCTTCATACTGGAAAGAAACATTATTTAAAGTAATTCCTCTCTCTTCTTCTGGGTATAAATTGTTGATTTCAAGTGCTTTCATACCTTCTTTTTCCTCTTCTTCATGATTCTGAACTTCATTTAGTCTTGAAAGGCTCAGCTTTGCATCCTGTAATGAACGGAAGAAAGAAATCATTTGGTTAACAGGGGAGTTCAGCTGTCCGATGATGTAAGATATCGCCAATAATTCACCAATGGTCATATTTCCTTTCACCACCTGCAATGCCGCAAAGAAAGTAACGAAAATGTTCTTTAATTGGTTAAGAAATTCAAATCCGGAAAACTGATACTGATCTACTTTTAAAATACGAAGGGTTGTTTTGAATAATTTATTCTGAATCCCTTCCCATTCCTGTCTTTTATAGTCTTCAAATTGGTTTAATTTCATTTCAGAAACTCCATTCAGAATTTCATAAACACTTTCCTGGCTCTGTCCTTTTTCTCTGAATCGGTAATAATCCAGAATTTCTCTTTTCTTTAACCAATACTGCGCCCATACAAGAGATAATGCAGTAAGAGATGAGTAAATAAGTACAATCGTTACATTATAATACCAAAGCACTCCGAAAAATACCAGAAAAGTCACCATAGAGAAGAAGGTCATAAGGCTCTGAGAGGTAAGAAAATCTTCTATTCTCTCATTATCCTGAATTCTCTGGGTAAAATCTCCCTTCATCTTGGTATCAAAAAAGCCCATGGGAAGGAGAAGCATTTTCTTCAGAAAGTCTGAAATAATGGAAATACTAATCCTGGTCCCAATATAAAGCATCAGCCAGTTTCTGAGAATTTCTATGGTAATGCTTCCTAAATATAATACAACCTGAGAGATCAGAATGATCGTAATAAGGTCTATGTCTTTTGTGTTAACTCCCTTATCAATAAGTGTTTGTGTGAGGAATGGAAACACAAGGCTCAGGCAGCTTCCGATAAGAAGCATACCAGACAAAAAGAGGAATTTGTTTTTATGCTCTTTGAAATATTTCATAGCAAAAGAAATGCTCAGTTTATCTTCTTCCGGGAAAGTCTGCTGATAAAAACTGTTGGTAGGACTTACAAAAAGAGCAATTCCGGTTTCGCCGTCTGATAGCCAGCTTTTAAGAAAGTCTTTTTCGCTCAGCCAGATCATTCCATGGCTTGGATCGGCAATTTTATAGCGTTTTTTTCCTGAAATAAGGCTTTTCTTTACATCAAGAAGCACTACGAAATGGTTTTTATTCCAGTGAAGAATGCAAGGCAGGCTGCCATTTTCATCCAGGGTCTGCAATGTCAGTTTCGCAGGATAGGTTTCAAATCCGATATCTTCGCACAGTTCACTGATACTCAGTAAGCTAACTCCTTCTCTGGATAGATTAGCATTTTCTTTTAAAAAATGTAACGGAATCTGCTTACCAAAGTAGGAAGCCACCATTGCGATACATGCAGGACCGCAGTCCATTTGGTCGTGTTGTGGGATAAATTTTAGCTTCATGATACTAGATATTTTCTTTTGCCGATTTTCATTTTATAATACTTTTCTACAATGCCGTAGATGATCAGTTCGTGCATTCTGTGTCTGGATCTGATCAGTCTGTTGATATGCATGTGAATAAAACTGCTGACTAATCTTTCTTTTTGAATGGTCTTCAGATTTTCTATTTCTTTGCAGTTGTCTTTCATAGAAGTGACGAACTCTGAGAAATACTGATTGTCATCCGATTCTACAATCTCGCTGATGAGATTCAGGTTCGTTCTGTATTTCAGATCCAGCTGTTTCTTAAGATTGCTGTCTACATTAAACTCCCGCTGAAACTGGTTGTAGATTTTATTGATCACCTCATATCGCTTATCCAGATCAAGCTGGAAGACATCGAAATAGGTATCAATACTTTTGATGGAGTATAACCAGAGGTCATCATTATTAGGAATGTTTTTAAGCAGATTAACAGTCAATTGGCTGTCATAATGGAAGATATGCTCTGCGGTATCAATAAATTCGCCTTCATATCTTTCATATTCTCTGTCATAGGTTCCCATTTCCACTTTATTAATGATTCCTTCGCTGATATATTTATCAAAATAATCGTTGAAAGTGGTAATGATCTGAGCAGTGTTAGTGAGCTTATTATCATTGATTTCCAACCTCAGTCTGATATGATTGTAGGGATCACTGTATCGAATGTAGAACCATTTTTTGATTAGCTCTTCTTCACTCAGGTGAGGTAAAAGATCCGGAAATACATCCTGTAATATTTTGTCTGAAAACTTGTTGCCGCAATAGATTTTATAGTACAGCCATTTGTTCCCCGGGATAAATTTATTATCAGAAATATTGACATTGAAAAGATGCTGGTCCAGCTCTGTTTTAAATGCTGTATAATTTCTATTAATCATGGGAATGATAATCTCGTTGTTGAACTCATCAGTCTCAAGATCGTAAAGACACTCGGTAAGGGTTACGGTTTCCTTGGATCTCAGTTCATCAATAAGGAATAATAAAAGGTTGTCATTTTCCGTATCGATCAATAGCTTGTTATCTCCCTGGGAAATAAAGAAATACCGGTTTACTTTTTTATCTGAAAGGTATTCTTTTACCGTTTTAATGCTTTCAGTATTGTTTTTGGTCTTTATTCCAGATACTTCATTTTGGTATAATCTCCATAATGCCGGTGTAAAGATGATATCATCACCATGCGTGATCCGCGGAATATAATCATACATCAGGTAGTTGGTGTCTCCAATATTTAAAACCAATGCAGTAGAAACATCCTGATGCTGAAGGTCGCACAGAAACTGATACACCGGAAGCGAATTATAATCAAAATTATGAGCGGTAGAATGGAAAATTTTAACTTCTTTATTCAGCTCTTTATGGAATAATACGATTCTTTTATCAATCATTTTAATGTAAAGATCCGTCAGGGTAATGGTATTTTCCGAAGCTGAAGACTTGGTAAGATAAGAAAGCTGATTTCCTCTTTTTACCTGTCTCAGTAAGATATTTCCTACTCTGTTGTCTGGCAAATGAAGCAGTTCAGCATAGATAAAGTGATGATCATTCTGTTCTTCTTTGATGATTCTGTTCATCGGAGCCAGGATTTCTTCATCTTCATTGGAAAATCTCGCAATAAGGTTGGCACCGCTTGTTCCGCCTACAGAAGAGATGGCTATTTTATCAGATACCTTTTCAATCATGACAGCCATTGATCTTGCAAGGCTTACCTCATCTGCATTCTGAAGACTGTTGATATCATGCTGGCTAAGGTCTATAGCGGTATCTCCATTGATATTGGCTTTGTTGATGATTCTTCTCCAGAATTCATGGATCTTTTTATTGTAAGTGATAGAAAATGAATCATTACTGGAATTGGGCCAGCTCAACGTATCCAACAGGGAAGAAAAATCGTTTTCGCTGTTTTGTTCCTGGATGTATCCAATGCCGCTTTCGTTGTCCAGTACTTCAACCAAAGGCACCAGGCTCTCTTCATATCTTGCATAGAAGGCAGACTTGAATTTTTCTAAATTTTCATTCACCGTTTCACTTCCTTTGTCCCAAAAGCATGATAGGGTATTGATTCCCTTTTTGATTTTGGAAAGGTCTTCTCTGGTAACAGGTGAAAAGTCAAGGTTCCTTTTTAAGGATGAATTGATGAGATATTTTCTGTCATACAAAATAGAGAACTGGTTGGCAAGTGCAAATATTTCGTTGTAATATTCCTGAGATTGTCCTACTCCGGAGTTCAGCAATTCCATATAGTTTTCCATTTTGATCAGGATTTCCAGATAACGGTCAAGTTCAGGATAGATTCCTTTTTTTGAACTTAAATATCCAATGATCTGAGACAAAGGAGAGTGCTCATTCAGGCAGATATCAAAGTTACTTTTAAAGAACTGGGCATCAATCAGGCTGAAAATATAGTATTTTGCATCTTCTTCGGAAACTCCTTCTACATTTTCTGCAACCAGAGCCACCAGATTGTCAAAAGAATAAGATTGGGCAGCCACCGTTTCAACCAGAAAATCCAGAAGTTCATCTTTTTCCAATGAGCTTAAAGTATAGACTCTTTTTTCGTTTTGTATTGCGGTTTCGATATATCGGTAATAATCACCTAACTTATAGATTGAGTCATTAAGCGCATATTCGTGAACCTCTGGAAAGTCTCTGTTGATTAATACTATAACCTGAAAAAGGAAAGAAAGATCCAGCGTAGTATACCGGAGGATAGCGTTCATATTTCCTGCTTCAATATTTTTATTTTCTGAGCTGAGTTCAAAAGCAGAATGGGAAGCAAAAGTTCCGAAAGGAGTAGATCTGGTGGTAATTCTGATGTAATATTTAAGAATAGAATTGTTGATTCTGTTTCTCTTTACCAGAGATAAAGACGGATCATCCTGGCATAATCTTGCCCATTCGCTATACAGCTCATAAGATGCTAAAAAGATAGATTCTCTGAAGACCTCATCATTCCATAATTCCAGGATAAAATGATCAAGATCTGCTGTATTTTTCGGTATATTGTTATATTGTTTGAATGAGTACAGAGAGTTTCTCATAAAACCAATATTGATGTTATCTAACTGCGTTTTCATGTTGAATAGATTGTAGGTTGTAATGGTTGCTTATCATTTCAGCGTTTTCTGTTTTCTTATCACTGTCAGGTTCTGTATCATATAAAATGAATTCATCAACAGCCAGTTTTTCATCCAGTTTTTCAATCAGTTCAAAAAGCTCTTCAAAGTTGAGGTTGAGGATTTTGAAAGATTCGGATTCATCTGCATCGGATTTTATTTCGTTGACTTCTGAAAGGTTGATCGCCAGAGCCAGTGATATTTTAGGAACAAATCCGTTTTGCTGAGCAAAAGAATCCCTGTATCTGTTGATCTCTTCTTTTTTATCTTCAAGATTTTCAAGGAATTTTCCGCTTCCGTGAAAGGCTGAAACACAATAATTTGAGTGTAAACTGATTGCTTCGTCCAGATTGTTCAAAGAAGAAGAAAGATACCAGAGATCAGGGATCAGTCCGCCGTAAGGAGGAATTAAAATTCCTTCTTTTTCGTTCTTTTCAGCTTCAGAATAAAACAATTCGTGGATTTCATTGGCATTTTCTTTGAAAACCACTCCGGTACCTCTTTCAAGGATGTCCGGATTCAAAAGGTTTTTGGTGTACTCACTTTCAGGAATCCCTTTTGACAGTCCAAGGTCTATTCTTCCGTTGAATATATTGTTGATGAGTTTATAATTGGTAGCGACAGCGTAAGGAGAATAACTGGGAACTGAAGTTCCTGCGGATCCTACTCTTATTTTTTCTGTCATTCCGGCGATCATGGCAATCACGATATCCGGATTTGAAAATGCAAGATTCTTGAGGTGGGAATAATGATGCTCTGCCAGCCAGAATCTGCTGTATCCTAATCTCTCTGCATGAAGGGCATAATCAACTACATCGTTAAGAGCTGTGATTGAATCTTTGCCGCTTCTGTATCCTAGTTCTAGTAATCCTATGCTTTTTGTTTTCATGTTACAGTAAAAATTTTAGGTATTTAGTTTTGTCTATTTTGTCATTCAGAGCAATCAGGGCTCCTGTTTTTCCAAAGAGTAAATTACTGTCCTGTTCGGTGAATGGCTGGTCCAATTCGTTTTCCAGGATTTCCAGTGATCTTTTCATCCAGAAGCTTTTGGCTTGTTTATAATCCGGATGGGCGTCTTTTTCATGAATCTCGTGATACAGCTGTACAAGTCCTGAGGTTCCGTGGCAATACTGGATAAATTCTACACCTGTATTGGCCATTACTTTTCTTTTTGTAGTTTCTAAACCCAGTTCATGGGCCATATCTCTGTATTTTGTTTCCTGCAGGGTTTCACCTGTTTTATAAAGGAGATAAGAGAAAGAAAGATCGCTGTTGCACCAGCAAAGTCTGTTGTTGTGAAAAGGCTTCAACAGATTCTCTGCTATTTTGTAGTTGTAAGGTTTATATATTCTGGCATTTTCTACTTCATGGACATCAAAATTGGAAATAATGAAATCCAGACAGGTGTCAATAATGTATCTTGCTTTTTCCGTCATTACCGGAAGACCCAAAAGATTATTAACAATAGAAAGATAGCCATAGTTGAATCCTAAGTTAATTCCATCTGCATAGCTGTCATTCAGCTTGTTTTCAAATGGAGTGGGATGGGAAATGCATTCATCATAAAGGATGTTTACAATTTCGCTGCTGTACTGTTCGTTTCTGATGGTGTTGAAATAATGGAGATTTCCTATCGGGCCATCAAAAAAAGTATAATTGTCTTCCTTCAGCATGGTAACGGATTGCTGGAAGATCAGTTCTCCGATGTCAGTAATCTGGTCATCAAAATCGTCTTGTATTAATCCGTCTTTTTTTAATAAATCCAGGATAATGCCTAGTCCGGTCATTCCTTTGGATAGATTCGGGAGCGTATATACGTTGTTTTCTTTTTGCATGTTGCCATTCTCAAAGACTTCTTCAAGGATAGCTCCGACTTTGTTTACGTAGATGTCATTTCCTGAGATCTGATATTGTGTTAAGAAATAGAGTAATAGTCCCAGTTTTCCATAAAGCAATCCATCAGGTAAATTTCCATAATCAAAATCAAGCAGTTTTTGATCGTATTCATGAAGAATGGTCGTGATATTTTGAGATTGTAGAGTTTCCATTATAGATCGTAATTATAGAATGAAACGTAGTTGTGATTGGTTTTAATGACATTGTTCATCAGGGTAATCCCGATTCCTGCTATGCCCTGGCCCAGGGCCATATTGATATTGTCAAATTCTGCATTGTAATAGGCTTTGAATCCTGCCCATTTTTCACTTTCATTATTTTTTGACTGCAGAAGATGTTCGTGCCAATATTCTTTGGCTTCCAAAAATGCATCCTGTTCTGTAAGGTGATAAAGGTTTTTATATAATGCGGATAATCCGGCAGAACCATAAATTAATCCCGGTTCCAGGATAGCGGACTGATCAGTATCTTTAAATTTTGTAGTATTGAGTAAGATATGAAGTCCTTTGTCGCAATAGTCTTTATTTTCTAGGAGAATTCCTGCGTTGTAAAAAGTATAGCCAATTCCGATTTCTCCGTATGCGAGATTGTGATAATCTATATAGACATCTTCAAAAGCATTGAAGGGGAAAAGCGTAATATTGTCCGTACTGCTTTCTTTACAGCTCCAGATAAATGATAATCCTTTGTGAATGAGTTCTAAAGATTCTTTTGTGTAGATCTTATTTTTATAAAGGAATAACAAATAGTTGATTACTCCTGTTGTTCCGTGTCCTAAGCCCAGTTCCACATATGGATTTTCTTTATCCCGAAGATCAAACTTCCAGTAGCTTCCGCTGTCATGGTTTTGAGTAAGTTCAATGATCTTATCCAGGGTTTTCTCTATCAGGTATTTTTTGTCTTCAAGATTTCTCAGTACGAAATACTTGGCAAAACTCGGAAACCCGCTAGTTAAATCAAGGTCTCCCTGCTCTGTTTTCTGGATCAGTATTTCTTCCAGTATTTCATCTATATTTTCCAGTAGAGAATCAATTTCGCTGTCTAAAACTTCTTCCTGTTTCAGGAACATAAGATATAATCCCAGCTCTCTTATCTCATCATTAAAATGAAGACTTTTATAATCCTCTGTTAAAACAGACAGAGACTTTTCAATGTAGTGTGTTACCAACTCCAAAGATTCTGATTCTTTGGTCATTAGATAATGATAATAATAAAACATTGAAGCGCTTAGAATCCCGTTATTAAGACCGATTCCGGTAAGGGAAGTATCTTTTTTGCGGATACATTCTTCTATTTCTGAGATGATTAGTTTTTCTTTTTGCATGATCTGAGAGCTTTGAGATTATATAATTTTTTTAAAAGAGGGAGTTTTATCAAAAGTGCTCCCTCTTTTATAGGAGAAGATTACTTCGCTATTCTTGTTTGTACTACTGTGTTTCCACCGCAAGAACACTGTCCGCAAGACTGCGCTGCTGCCTGAAGACTGTTAATACCTCCTTTTAGGCTATTCATTTGCTCTTCTTGTAATTTGCTGATTTGCTCTTTGTTGATTTGAAGACCCTTAGTTAGTTTCATTTTGTTCATGATGTTTAATTTTAAATTGTTATTGTTTATTTTAAATGTGATGGGCTGATTAAGATGCTACTCTTGTTTTTACGATTGTGTTTCCACCGCAAGAACACTGTCCGCAAGACTGAGCTGCTGCCTGAAGGCTGTTAACCCCTCCTTTAAGGCTGTTCATTTGCTCCTCCTGAAGCTTGCTGATTTGTTCTTTGTTGATTTGTAGACCTTTTGTTAATTTAATTTTGTGCATGATGTTGAGTTTTAAATTGTTATATAAATATTTTAAATTTTTGTGAGAATTACTTAGCAACTCTTGTTTGTACTACTGTATTTCCACCGCAAGAACACTGTCCGCAAGACTGAGCTGCTGCCTGTAGGCTGTTAACCCCTCCTTTAAGACCATTCATTTGCTCTTCCTGAAGCTTGCTGATTTGTTCTTTGTTGATTTGTAGTCCTTTAGATAATTTCATTTTGTTCATGATGTTTGATTTTAATTGTTATTGTTTATTTTAATGTGATTTTGGAAGCTGATTATTGAGCTGCTCTTGTTTTTACAATTGTGTTTCCACCGCAAGAACACTGTCCGCAAGACTGTGCCGCTGCCTGAAGGCTGTTAACACCACCCTTAAGGCTGTTCATTTGCTCTTCCTGAAGTTTGCTGATTTGCTCTTTGTTGATCTGTAATCCTTTTGTTAATTTAATTTTGTGCATGATAGTTGATTTTTAGATTGTTATTGTTTATTTTAATGTGATTTTGGAAGCTGATTATTGAGCTGCTCTTGTTTTTACAATTGTGTTTCCACCGCAAGAACACTGTCCGCAAGACTGCGCCGCTGCCTGAAGGCTGTTAACCCCTCCTTTAAGGCTGTTCATTTGCTCTTCCTGTAATTTGCTGATTTGCTCTTTGTTGATTTGTAGTCCTTTTGTTAATTTAATTTTGTGCATGATTTTAAAATTTTTAGTTGATTGGTTTTTGGTTATCTTTTCAAGTCATAAAACCTTTATTGGACCCTACTTGCAAGTATATATTTGATTAATTAATTCTGTTTCTTTCGTCCTCGTTTCCGAAGTTTCTCTGCTGTTCAGATTTCAGATTCTTGTTTCCGAACTTGTAGCTTAAAGAGACCCTTACTCCTCTTGTGTCACCATAGCTACTGAAGTCTGTTTTTATACCATTAGACTCATAAGTGATCAGAGGGCGCTGGCCGTTTAAAAGATCCATGCCGGTAACAGTCAACGTCAGTTTCTTATCCAGCAGCAGGAATTTCATAGAAACATCCAGGATATTCATGGTTGAGATATGAAAGATCTGATAACGTCCCGGAAGCTGAAGACCGTAGTTGGCACTGAAGAATATAGTTTTAGACTCATTCAATGTAAAATCGTTATTAGAATAGAAATACGCATTGTAGCCATCTATTGAACTGATGAAATCTGTTTTTGACTTTACATTCTGATAATTCACATTAAATCCTGTAAAGCTGTTCCACCAGGTCCATCTATTAAAATTGTAATATGTGGAAACCCCGATCTGATACGTATTGGCATAATTCAAAGGTGTGCTTCGTGTGATATTGGTATTCCGGTCCAGAATAGCAAGGTCCTGGCTGAAATCTGATACCTGAGAATAATACACCGAGGATACCCATTTCTGATTTCTTACATACGAAAACTCCAGATTATCAATGATAGAAGGTTTTAAAAACGGATTTCCTTCCGAATAATAATAAGGGCTTGTACGCACCACAAACGGATTCAGATACTCAAAATTCGGTCTGCGGATTCTTCTGCTGTAGTTCAGTGAGAATGAATTCTTGTCATCAGGATTATAGGTCACATACGCTGTCGGAAACAATTTGACATAATCATTTTTGTTGGTTTGATTCAGATTATGCGAATATCCGGTTGTCTGTGTTGCTTCCATTCTAAGACCAGCCTGGGTTTCCCATTTTTCGCCAAGCTTTTTACTTGCAGAAACATATAATGCTTCGTTATGCTCCTTATAATTAAAGATGTTCGACTGATCGGTATTTAAAACGGGAGTACCGGTCTTATGATCCAGAACAACAAGGTCATTGTTCGTATTTGTATAGGTATATTTCCCTCCGAAGCTTAAAGAAGCCCATTTCAACGGCATTTCCACATCCACTTTCCCGGAATAGTTTTCAATACGGTTCACATTGGTATTCGTAGCTGAGAAAAAGCTTCCCGGCAGAATATTCCTTTGAGGATCCAGCTCATTTCCTGCATAAAAGTTGTAATCACTCTTTCTGTAGTGGAAATAATCAAAATCAGTGGTGATTTTGGTCCCGGCAGAATCTACTTTAAAAGTATTGTACCAGTTAAGAGAATTCATATTAGGCTTATTGTTGGCATCCACATCAGATGTAATGTAGGAATTCACAGCTCCGGCAGAATTAAACCTTGAAGTAAAAGGACTGTTTGATGAGGTGTTTCTGGTAAAACTGCCCAGATATTTTGCCCCTGTTGTCCATTTATCCGATATTTTGTAGTCAATGCCAAGTCCCAACCCAAGATTGTTCTCTTCAGATTTATTTTTGACATTCAGGATCCATAGCTCATCCGGATAATAAATTTTACTGTCAGATGTGGTGCGGAGTCTCTGAGAATTGGTATTGGCGGTTAGCTGTAAAGACAGCCTGTTGCGGTTATAATTAAATGCTCCCTGAAGACCGCCTCCTGCATATGTTTTTTGAGTATAGCTGCCTCCAATGTTGGCATTCCAGGAATTCGGTTTTCCTCTTTTTAATTTGATATTGATCAATCCGCTGTCACCCTCTGCATCGTATTTCGCCGGTGGAGTAGTGATGACTTCAATAGACTGGATATTGTCTGAAGGAATTGATTTTAATAAACTTGACAAATCATCCGGAGACATTCTCTGAATACGATCGTCTATCATGACCAGAACTTCCCCTTTTCCAACGATTGAAACCTTTTCATCCTGGATGCGAACCAGTGGAGTTGTTTTTAAAGCGTCCAATGCAGTGCCTCCTGTTGCTGCAACCGAATTTTCTACATTGAAAACAAGACGGTCTATTTTTCTTTCAACCAGGTTTTTCTTTTTTGTAAGACTGATTGCCTGGATTTCTTTACTTTCCGGCTGGTTTTCTTTAATCGTATAATTTCTTGTAATCTCTCCTTCTATTTTTTCATTTCCTTCATATACTTTGCTTCCATTCAGGAAAAATTCCATTTTATAAGAATCGGCTTTTGGAAGTTTGATAGAGAAAAGTCCGTTTTCATCAGTGATTGTTGAGAATTTATCATTTCCTGCTAACAAAACTACTTCCACATAAGAAATATTGGCTGCCTTTTCATCAGATACTTTACCCGAGATACTCTGAGCATTAAGGTGAATGCCCATTCCTAAAAAGGATAATAACGGTATTAAGTATTTCTTTGTCATGATTGTTATTTTATATTTCAAAAGTAGAATGTTGTGTTTTGAATGCTGCTACACGGAAGTGTAGTTTTAGGCGGTTTGTTGTAATACTACACTTTGGTGTAGGGCGCTTACTTCTGGTGTTGACATCAAATGATAGTTCTTATCAAGGAATTTTTTTAGCCCGTTATAAGTAAGCATTACAGGGATTGTTTCAGAACCCAGATAATGAATGGGCTCTGCTAAGGTAATGGCCTCTATTCCCATAAGCTTAAGGACTTTCAGAAGCTTGGCATCACATTCGGCTATCGCAACAGAATTTTTATTCTGACAAACCTCGTTGATTGCATAAGCCATTAGTGTTTTGAATATTCCGAAACCTGTTTTATCAATTCCTTTCTTAATAGCAAATCTTCCGATATGCCAAATGTTGGTCGTTTTATTTTTGATAAAAGAAGACGGATTGATATGGAACAGTTTCTCCAAAGGAAGAACATCCTTATGATTCCATTTAAAAACTCTTATAGAACCATTGATATTATCTTCGTGATCTCTGGAAACAAAAATCTTAGACTTTTTAAAGTTCTTTTCCTCATGATAGATATCTTCTACTTCAGCCTTAAACTGATCCGTATCAGAATAACTTTCATGATGATTAAAGTTTTCGGTAACAACAAATTCTGCTAATTCGTATAAGTTTTTATTACTTAAAGAATAAAAGTTAAGATGTTCCATATTTTTTTTATCTTTATAGTAAAATTATTACACTGAATAGTGGGATATGCTACACTTTAGTGTAGATTCCTTAAAGTCTACACTAAAGTGTAGTAACCTAAAAACTGTACCTTAAAAACTTAACTATGGAAGAGATTGGAAAATTCTTTTCAAATAAAAACAGTATTGATACAATCTCAGAATCAGAGAATAACCAGACCTCTGATTATCTTGAAGTGATTAAAGCATTTGCCAGGATCACTTATATGAGTTTGTATGTTATAGATTATCAGAAACAGAATTTTGAATATGTCTCGGATAATCCTTTATTCCTTTGTGATCATACTCCCAAAGAGGTAGAAACAATGGGCTATGCCTTCTATTTCAGACATGTGAAAAAAGAAGACCTGGATTTGCTGTTTAAAATCAATGAAGTAGGATTTGAATTCTATGAGAATCTGCCCGTACATGAGCGAAAGCTCTATACAATTTCTTATGATTTTCATTTAGTCAATGAAAGTAAAAATACCATCCTTATCAACCACAAGCTCACTCCTCTTTTCTTATCTTCAGAGGGTAAAATGTGGAAGGCCATGTGTATTGTATCATTGTCCCACAACCATGCATCCGGAAATATTTCTATTGTAAAGCAGGGAACAGATGAAATCTGGAACTATGATCTGAAAGACAACAGATGGATAAAAGAGGAAAAAGTGAAGCTCTCAGAAAGAGAAGCCGAGATATTAAGATTATATGCCCAAGGGCTTACCATCAATGAAATTGCAGATAAGATCTACGTAACAGGTGATACGGTAAAGTTCCACAGAAGAAAGCTATTTGATAAAATGGGCGTAAGTAATATTACTGAAGCATTATCCTATGCGACAAATTACAAGTTGATTTAAACGCACAGGTAGCTATTCGGAAATCGCATTCATATAAAACTGTGGGAAAGTTTTATGGGGTTTTCCGGTGGCTATTTTGAACATTACGTGTGTACACATTCCCGCAACGATCCATGAAGCAATGGCCAATTGGGGAGGAGGAAGATTTTCTTTTTCCTTCTTATAATCGTTTATAATATTTTCAAGCCACTCATTGGGAGTTCTCCAAAATCGCAGATAACCGGCGATGTATTCTACCATTTTGAGCTCATTGAAATTATCATCAGAAAGGATGTCAAGTGCAAGCCCATTAGGTTCTATTACTGCCACTAAACCTCCCCACCCGAGATTATAAGGATGCAGAACATGCATTCCTTTTTCCTGGCATATTCTGTCAAATACCACAGGAATATTACTTGAAAAATCCAGGGCGTTGATAGCAATATCATGATCACCAATGATTTCATGAACGTTATCCGGTGTGATAAATTCGCTCCGATACCGGATATTGGCCTTTGGATTAATGCTTTTCAGCCGATGGTATAATGTTTCTGCTTTGTAGGAAGAAATATCCTGATGGGTGTAGTTTTGCCGGTTCAGATTAGACTGTTCAATAGTATCACCATCCACAATGGTAATATTTTCAAAACCAAAACGAAGCGCACATTCTGCAATATTGCTGCCTATACCACTTCCTGCAAGGAGAATAGAAAAATTCTTAATTGCTTTTTGCTCTTCTTCCTGTACGTATAACCTGTTTCGAGAATATTTTGCTTCCATTGCTGTTATTTTAATACAAAAATAGGTTTATGCCTCCTAATTTTGACTACACGATGGTTTAGTTTTAAGTCTGAGAATCAAAATAAAAGCATGCAAAACATAGATAAAATATAGGATTTATATGAATCACAATATTTTATTATTCAATAGATGGTGATTAAAAACAATTAGAAACTTATTAAAGGTTGCATACCATATAACCATCAACTTTTGAACTTATTCTCAAGATTTTCCAGTCTTTCAAAAATACCCGTAAAGATATTCTTGTTAGCTGTTGAAACATATCCCACAATCTTATAGTATTCCTGAATATTTTCGTTTATTGTTTGATTATCAGTTATATAATAAATGTTTTCATTTGTGTAAACCAGTACTTTATGAATAGAATCAGTATTCAGATTGGTTTTATTTAGAAAGATAATATCTCCGTATTGATATTGTGGTAATAGATGCTTTTCTGTAGTAAATTCATAGATCAAATC
>Ga0070682_100000934_pt1 | contig 17036 bp, 13 predicted proteins | sample KBSC63LmetaG_FD_64668 | JGI IMG/M metagenome (GOLD analysis project Ga0070682, IMG submission 64668) | Corn rhizosphere microbial communities from Kellogg Biological Station, Michigan, USA - KBS C6-3L metaG | ecosystem: Host-associated > Plants > Roots > Rhizosphere | place: USA: Michigan... | reverse complement strand
CGTAGGAGTCGGGCCCGTGTCTCAGTGCCCGTGTGACTGGTCGTGCTCTCACACCAGTTACTGATCGCAGGCTTGGTGGGCCGTTACCCCGCCAACTACCTAATCAGGCGCACGCCCATCTTTAAGCGCCGGAGCTATAATTATAAAATGATGCCACTTCATAATGTTACGGTGTATTAATTTTCGTTTCCGAAAGCTATTCACCACTTAAAGGAAGGTTGCGTACGTGTTCCGCACCCGTTTGCCGGTCGCCGCCCATGTATTGCTACACTGCGCTGCCCCACGACTTGCATGTATTAAGCCTGCCGCTAGCGTTCATCCTGAGCCAGGATCAAACTCTCCATTGTAAATGAATTGTTGATCTGACTTTAATCTCTTTTGGAAATTAACGTCTAAAATCGAATGTGTTTGCTAAATAAACCTTACTCTGACCGGTTTTTAAAAAAACCGGAAAAAGTTGCTGTTGCTTCCATACTTTCAAAGATCTTCCGGCGTTATCGCCACCCCGTTTTTTTGAACGGAGTGCAAAGGTAAGCGCCTTTATCTATTCAACCAATTTTTTTCTGAATTAATCAGGAGAAAAATTTGATAACCAATGTTGTCTGAAGAACTGTCTGTTTTGAAACGGACGGCAAAAGTACAACTAAAATGCATCCCGTTGAAACTTTTTTGCCGATTACTTATTCACAGGGCCACCCCTTCTTTATTCCCGTATTATTCTTTCAAAAAGCGGTCGCAAAGATAAGCGCGGAGAAGTTCATTCCAAATAAAAATTTAAGCCAATGTGCTGATGTGGAAATGTGAAAATGTGAAAATGCCCTGTGCTGGCGGGCCGAGACGGATTTTATGATAAAAACTGAATCGAAAAATTTTCCCATTTTCCCATTTTCACATCTCCACATTTCCACATTCCCACATTCCCACATTCCCACATTCCCACATTTTCACATTTCCACATCCCCACATCCTCCCATCAGCCCTTCCGGGTACCGGACATTCTCCAGAAACAGTCCCCTTGCCGGCACGTTGAAGTTTACTTTTGACCGGTTCTTTTCCGTCGCAATTTTTTCAAACTCTTGCAGCGATAAACTGCCCCTGCCTGTCTGCAGCATGGTGCCCGTCAGTCCCCGCACCATGCCCCGCAGAAACCGGTTCGCCCGGATACGATAGACCAGACATTCGCCCTCCTTCTGCCATTCGCTTTCAAAAATCGTACAGCGGTGGTGCTTTACCTGGGAATTGCGCTTGCAGAATGCGCCGAATTCGGTCATTTCCTTTATCCGCGCGGCCGCTGCCTGCAGCAGCTTCCATTCCATGGGGTAAGGATAAAAATACGCGCGGTCCAGCAAAAAAGGATCCTTCTTCCCATATATATAATAACGGTATTCCCGGCTTTCGGCGTCAAAACGGCAATGGGATTTCGCCGGCACCGGGATAATGCGGCCTATGCTGATATCCTGCGGCAGGATGGCGTTCAGGCGGTATACCAGTTCCGGCACAACCGGTTCTTCAAAATCAAAATGAAAATAATTCTGCCGGGCGTGGACCCCCGCATCGGTGCGGGAAGCGCCCGTCATTGGCACGGGCTGCCGGAAGTAAATTAAAAATGCTTTTTCTATTTCGGCCTGCACGGAATTGGCATTGGCCTGCACCTGAAATCCACTATAGGCAGTTCCTTTGTAAGAGAGTTCGAGGAAATAGCGCGACATGTCATAAAGATAAGCGCTGCGCCTCTATCCCGGCTTGCGCGCCAGGGTTCTGAATTTTTTCAGGTAGGTCTTGCCCGGGAATAAATCGGCCAGTTCCTGAAAACGGTCCCCGTCCGAAACATGACCGTGGGCGGCAGATAAAAACCGGAACCTGGCTTTCTCAGAAACAAATAAATCCGCCAGCTGCCTGAGCTGCCCCACCGAAAAACATTTTATACTAAAAGCCTCCGAGGAGACCGAAATCTTTTCGTCCTCCGTATTGCGGACCAAAATGGCGGACCGGAGCGTGGCCGCATCGGTATCCGTTGCCTGTTCCGAACATCCGGCAACCTGTTTCGGGGCGGTGATCCGCACATCCGCTTTTGGCGGTTGCTGTTCTTTTTTAAGGCTGTCATTCCCCGTATTTTTTACGAGCCCTTCTTTCGCCACCGGGCGGATTTCCTTTTCCGGCATATTCTGCTTTTTCCGGACTGTATCATTCCTCAATAAGCGCCGGGCCGTCACCATGGGATCTTCATGCGGTCTTTTTGCCACCGGTTCCGGTTTTTCAAAATAAACAAAAAGGGTTATCGTGTCTTTTTCCCCTTCGGGAGAAATGTCCTGAAAGACCATCTTCCGGGAGACCTTCAGGGATACCTCCCGTAACTTTTTAACCTGGGATTTCGAAGGGACCGTTTTGACAACCTCTTTTGATTTTACACTGTCCGGCAGGGAAGTTTTTATACTTTTTGCGATGCCGGCACTATCAGATGGCTGCGCCGCTCTGTTCTTCTTATTCTTTTTTGCGACCCCGGCGCTGTCGCGATGAAAGCCGGCGGTAAGGATTTTATTTCCGGCCGGCGCTCCTGTGCTGTCCGCCCCGGCCAACCCCTTCAGGCTGCTTTCCGGAAGGTTATTCCAGGTGAAGGTATTATACATCACGGAGCTATCATTAACCACCGCAGCCATCAGGCTTGAAAACCCGTCTTCCCGTTTAATTCCCCTTTCCAGCAACCGGCTGCTATCCACTTCCTTCAGGGGCCTGATGGTTTCCCGGGACTGCCAGTTATACAATACCCAGGAATCTTCGCTCCCTTTGAGTTGCAGCCCCTGGTCCTTTTTTCGCATATTAACGGGAAAAACCTGATCCGGATCCGGATTATGCGGAAACCGGATGGCAACCCGGTAGATACTGTCTTTTAACTGCGAAATCAGTAAATGCCCGTGCGCAGTGGACTGCATCAGGGTTTCCCCGATACGGGCCGTAAAGGGCTGTTTATTTTCCGCATCAATTAAAATCAGGTAGCCTGCCTGCTGCCCGCGGGCTACTCCGGCCGTACAGGCCAGGATCAGGGCAAAGACACCGTTCATCCCAAAGAGACGAAGCTTTTGCATTTTTTTATATTTCTTGCTTGTTCATATCACTAGCTTTGCCCACTTCAAAAAAAGTATTCGAATGAAACGATTGCTGTTGTTCTGCCTCTCCCTCATCCTGATCGGTTCTCTTTCAGCCCAGAATACAACCATCAAAAAGGATTCCGCACTCGCCATTTACCGGGCTACCGCTCCGCGTATCAATGACCTGGTCGATACCAGGCTCCAGGTCAGCTTCGATTATTCCAAAAGCTGGCTCTACGGCAAAGCCCGGATTACACTGAAACCCCATTTCTATCCGACGGATTCTGTCACCCTCGACGCGAAGGGAATGGATATTCATGAAGTTTCCCTGGTGAAAGGCAAATCCCGTTCCCCGCTAAAATATAACTATGATGGTTCAACGCTGAACATTCACCTGGGTAGAACGTATCTGAGCAAAGAAAATTACACCGTTTACATAGATTATACATCCAAACCCAATGAGTTAAAGGAAAAAGGCAGCGCGGCCATAACCGATGCGAAGGGTTTATATTTCATCAACCCGCTGGGCGAAGAGAAGGATAAACCTACCCAGATATGGACCCAGGGTGAAACCGAATCCAACTCCGCCTGGTTCCCCACCATCGATAAGCCCGATCAGAAATGTACGGAGGAGATCAGCATGACCGTGCCGTCCAAATATGTAACCCTGTCCAACGGCAGGCTGATTTCAAAAAAGAATAATACCGGAGGCACACGCACCGATACCTGGAAAATGGATCACCCCAATGCGCCTTACCTCTTCTTCATGGGCGTGGGCGATTATGCCATTATCAAAGATTCCTATAAGGGAAAGGAAGTAAGCTACTATGTGGAGAAAGAATATGCGCCGGTTGCCCGCAGAATTTTCGGGCTAACCCCCGAAATGATCGCTTTTTATTCCCGGGTGCTGGGGGTTGATTTTCCCTGGGCGAAATATTCCCAGATGACAGCCCGTGATTACGTGAGCGGTGCCATGGAAAATACAACGGCCACCCTGCATACAGACGCCCTGCAGCAGGACGCGCGCCAGCTGACGGACGGCAATAAATTCGAAGACTATGTAGCGCATGAACTTTTTCACCAGTGGTTCGGCGACCTGGTAACCACGGAAAGCTGGAGTAATCTCACACTGAATGAATCCTTCGCCAATTTCAGCGAAACGCTCTGGGCCGAATACAAACATGGTAAGGATGCCGGGGATGCAACCAATTTCCATGATATGGAAAAATACCTCGCCGACCCTGCAAATCCTTCCAAGAACCTGGTCCGTTTTCATTACCGCGACCGGGAAGATATGTTTGATATGGTTACCTATTCCAAGGGAGGCCGCATTCTGAATATGCTGAGAAATTACGTGGGCGACAGCGCTTTCTTTAAATCCTTAAATCTCTACCTCAACCGGCATAAATACGGCAACGCGGAAGCCCAGGACCTGCGACTGGCATTTGAAGAAGTTACGGGCCAGGACCTGAACTGGTACTGGAATCAGTGGTATTACGGAAGCGGCCATCCCAAACTGGATATTCATTATTTCTATGACGATGCAAAGAAAACAGCCCTGGTCACGGTCGACCAGACCCAGGCCACCGGCAAGATTTTCCGCATCCCGCTGGCAATCGACGTTTACGAAGGTTCATCAAAACAGCGGCATAAACTATGGCTGGATAACCTGCATGACAGCTTCTATTTCCCTTATCAAAACCGGCCGGACCTGATCAATGTGGACGGCGATAAAATTGTGTTATGTGAAAAGAAAGACGATAAGACGCTGGCCAATTTTGTTTTCCAGTACAAACACGCGGGACTTTATCTGGACCGCCGGGAGGCCATTGACTTCTGCTCCGCTCATCAGGACGATGCGGCCGCGCTGGACCTCATGAAACTGGCCATGAAAGACCGTTACTTCGACCTCCGGAAATATACCATGGATGCACTGGATATGGATAAGCCGGCTGTAAAAACAGCCGTACAGCCGATCCTGGAAGAGCTTGCACATCATGATCCATACCGGACCGTTCAGGCAAAAGCCATTGAACTGCTCGGCGGGTATAAGAATCCGGAATATAAGTCCTTTTTCATTCAGAAAAGTTCCGACTCCTCGTATTCCGTTGCGGGCAGCGCCCTTCGCGCACTGGGAGAACTGGATCCGGAGGGGGCTTTTAAACTCGCTGATGAGTTTGCGAAACAACCTGCCAAAGGAGAATTACTGAGCGCCATGGTCGATATCTTCATAAAACAGGGTGATACCAGTAAATATGACCTGATGATCGCGGGGTTTGACAAAATGCCCATGGGCGATACGAAAGTGGAGAGCCTTCCCCGGTTCGCCATGAGCTTACTGAAGATCCGCAACGACGACCAGGTGAAGAAAGGGATTGATGCAATTGTGCGCTTTCAAAAAGCCATCCCCTCCTCCCAGAGAAAAGAGATCTCAACGCTCATCAATAATAATATCCTGAGTCCTATCGCCACCCGGAAAGAAGCCATGGGGCTTAAAGCGCAGGCGGATTATATTCGGGAGAAGATTGGAGAGGACTGAGTTTCGTTGATGGTTGATGGTTTATGGTGGATGGACGATCCTGTCGTGCAGACAGCGTTCTTATTGTCTAAGTTCTAATTTTTAGAGTCTGCGGTATCAACTATAGTTTTGAAGTGACACAATTATTTGAGTTTGCTTTGGTAAAATTACATTTTGCCAATAGTCGCGTGGCCTGATCCACCGGATCGTCCATCCACCATAAACCATCCACCATCCACGATTCTTACCAGCTTCCCCCGGCGCCACCGCCCCCTCCGCTGCCGCCGCCGAATCCGCCGAAACCACCACCTCCGCCGCCGCCGAAGCCGCCACCACCGCCTCCTGACCAGCCACCGCCTCTTCCCGCAGAACCGATCATGGATCCGAGGATGAAGGGAAGTACCCCGGAACGGCTCATTAAACCGCCGCCGCCGCGGCCGCCGCCGCGACTTGCCAGAACGATAATGATGATGACGAAAAGGATAATACCGAATACGCTTCCTCCTCCACCTTTACCCTTTCTTCCGCGCTGATTGTATCCTTCCGGCGCTTTGTATTCGCCATGGGAAGCTTTTATGATGGCATCTGCCGCAAGGTCAAATCCGCGATAGTAGTTATTGGAGCGGAAATTGGGCAGGATCTCGTTGTCGATGATCTGTTTGGCGGTGATATCGGGCACCACTCCTTCCATGCCATATCCTGTAGCGATATAAACTTTGTGATCGTTGATGGCAGCCAGGATCAGCAATCCGTTATTCGTTTGTTTATTCCCGATTTTCCAGTCGCGCAAAATTTTCAACGCATAATCCCCGATCTCATAGTCACCGGTGGTTGGCACGGTAACAACCGCGATCTGAATGGAAGTGGTATCATCATAGGCAACCAGCTTATTCTCCAGATCGGCAATCTGATCAGCCGTGAGGGCATGGGCAAAATCATTCACCAGCCGGGGTGGATTTGGCGCTGCAGGAATATTTTGCCCTACTGAAACCAGGCACGATAAAACCAGACAAACAAATAATAATTTCTTCATGAAACAACGGGCTGTTTACCTGCCAAAAACGATATCATCCGGCAGTTCATTCACATCTGTCTTGCGGTCGTAAGGGAAATGAAATTTTAAGGCGGCCCCGATATCCAGGATCATTTTTACAATTGCATCTGCATATCCCACCCGCCGAAACTGGGAGATAATTTTATCCACTTCCTGATTCCAGAATACTTCTCCGACTTTTTCATGAATGCCTTTATCTCCCAAAATGGCCAGTTGCCGGTCTTTGATGGCAATATATACCAGCACGGCATTCCTGGCTTCGGTATTCTCCATTTTTAAAATCCAGAATATTTCGGCAGCGCGGTCGAGCGGATCAACAAACCGGCAGCGGCTTTCGATATAAACCCGCAGTTCACCGCTGGTCTGCTGTTCCGCTTCCCGGATTGCCGCAACAATCTGATTTTTTTCAGCGGGGGAAAAAAAGTCTTTTTTTGAAAAGAAAGGAATTTTCAAGACCGTATTTGATTAATGGTATCAGAATTTAACCTCGGGCGCCTTGTCTGATCCGGGTTCTGACTGGAAGTATCCCTTGGCCTTAAAGCCAAACATGCCGGCAAATAAATTATTCGGAAACCGGCGGGCCGTCTGATTATAATCCTGTACCGCTCCATTGAAATCGTTCCGGGATACCTTGATCCGGTTTTCCGTTCCTTCCAGCTGGGCCTGCAAATCGCGGAAATTCTGGGTTGCCTGTAAAGTTGGATAAGCTTCGGCAACAGCCAGCAGTCTGCCCAACGCGCCGGTTACCCCGGCCTGCGCCTGCTGGAACTGGGCTATTTTTTCGGGAGAAAGATCGTTTGCGTTGATCTGTACCTGTGTGGCTTTGGCGCGCGCTTCGATCACCTGTGTTAAAGTGGTCTGTTCAAAATTTGCAGCGCCCTTAACGGTATTGACGAGGTTCGGGATCAGGTCGGAACGTCGCTGATAATCACTTTGAACATTCCCCCATTTACCCTTTACATTTTCATCTTTGCTAACAAGGCCGTTGTATCCACTGCAAGCGCAACCGCCCAGGATAAGGATCACCGCCAGTATAACAATGAGCGATAGATTACGTGTACTCATAAGTTGAAAGGTTTTTGTTATAGGTTAAATGTAACAATTTCCGGAGAAAGAAGTTCTCCGGCAGGAAGGTTATTTACTGTTGTCACGCCGGATGATTGATTGCTGCGATGCCGGGAAGTTCTTTTCCTTCAAAATATTCGAGCATGGCGCCGCCTCCCGTGGAAACATAGCTGACTTTATCGGCCAAACCGAACATATTCACTGCGGCTACTGAGTCTCCTCCGCCAACCAGCGAAAAAGCGCCGTTTTTGGTGGCATCTGCAACGGCAGTTGCGATTGCGCGGGTTCCGTGCCGGAAGTTTTCCATTTCAAAAACACCCATGGGACCGTTCCAGAGAATGGTTTTCGATTTCCGGATCACATTGCAGAATTGTTCAATCGCGTTTGGCCCGATATCCAGTCCCATCCAGCCATCCGGTATCTGATTGCTCGGGGAAGCAGAGGTTTCCGCATGCGCGTCGAACTTATCGGCAATAATGGAATCGGCAGGCAGATGAATGCAAACGCCTTGGGATTCGGCATTGGACAACAAGTCCAGGGCCGTTTGCAGGCGGTCGTTTTCGCAAAGCGAATTTCCGGTCTTACCTCCCTGGGCTTTCAGAAAAGTGTAAGCCATTCCGCCACCCACAATAATGTCGGTCGCTTTTTTCAGCAGGTTTTCCATGATGAGGATCTTATCCGAAACCTTCGCGCCGCCGATAATGGCGACAAAGGGTTTTCTGGCCTCATGCAGCACTTTCTCCGCACTTTTTACTTCAGACTCCATGAGCAGTCCGAACATTCTCCTGTCCTTCGGAAAAAATTTCGCGATCACGGCTGTGGATGCATGTGCGCGGTGAGCAGTTCCGAATGCATCATTTACATATATATCGCCAAGCGCTGCGAGTTTTTTTGCAAAACCTTCGTCTCCCTGCTCCTCTTCCTTATGAAAACGCAGGTTTTCGAGAAGCAACAGTTCTCCCGGCTTCAGCCTGCCCGCCGCAAGCGATGCCTGTTCCCCGATGCAGTCATTGACAAACAGCACCGGGTTTTTGCCGCCAAGCAGTTCTGACAAATGCCCGATCAGGTGTTTGAGGGAGAATTTATCTTCCGGACCGCCCTTGGGTCTTCCCAGGTGCGACATCAGGATAGCGCTGCCGCCGTCTTTCAGGATCTTCTGGATGGTGGGTACTTCGGCGCGCATACGCGTATCGTCGGTGATTTCCAGGCGGTCGTTGAGCGGCACATTGAAATCCACCCGCACCAGCGCCTTCTGCCCTTTAAAATTATGTTCTGAAAAAGTTGACATACCGGAATGTTTTGGAATGGGTATAAAAAATGATGCCGGAACATTTCCGGCATCAGGGGGATGGAAAAATTACTTGTTGATGAGCGTAGCAAAATAATGTACAGTACGCACCAGCTGGCTCACATAACTCATTTCATTATCATACCAGCTCACAGTTTTTACGAGCTGCTTATCGCCCACGGTAATTACCTTGGTCTGCGTGCCATCGAACAGGGAGCCGAAATGCATGCCGATGATATCGCTGCTCACGATTTCATCTTCCGTGTAGCCGAAACTTTCATTACCAGCAGCCTTCATCGCTTTGTTCACCTCCTCCACCGTTACCTTCTTTTTCAGGATACTGGTTAGTTCGGTGAGCGACCCGGTCAGCACAGGCACCCGCTGCGCGTTGCCGTCGAGTTTGCCTTTGAGACCCGGAAGAACGAGGCCGATGGCTTTGGCGGCGCCGGTGCTGTTGGGAACAATATTCTGTGCCGCAGCCCTTGCCCGGCGGAGATCCCCTTTCGGATGCGGCGCATCCTGGGTGTTCTGATCGTTCGTATAGGCATGAACGGTAGTCATGAAGCCGAGTTCGATGCCAAATTGCTTATCCAGGGTGTCGGCCATGGGCGCCAGGCAGTTGGTGGTACAGGAAGCACAGCTGATCACGGTTTCCTTGCCGTCCAGGATATTGTGGTTTACGTTGAAGACAATGGTTTTGAGATCGCCGGTTGCGGGCGCGGAGATCACTACGCGCTTTGCACCCGCTTTCAGATGCGCTTCCGCTTTTTCCTTATCCGCAAAAAAACCGGTGCATTCCAGCACCACATCCACACTATGCTGTTTCCAGGGAATTTCTGCCGGATTTTTATGGGTATATATTTCTATTTCCTCGCCATTGACGAGGATTGATTTTTCTGTCGCTTTTACATCTTCATTAAAACGGCCCTGCGCACTGTCGTATTTCAGCAGGTGCGCCAGCACTTTAGGGCTGGTCAGGTCGTTGATGGCCACCACTTCAATACCTTCCATATTATAGATCTGGCGATAAACCAAACGTCCGATCCTTCCGAAACCATTGATCGCAACTTTTACTGTGCTCATAGCTTGATAGTTTTTAAAATTTAGGATGCAAAGTTACGAAACAAAAACATTTGGGAAGTTATACCGGCAGGCTATATCTTTGCAGGCCCTAAACGATCCCCATAAGCCGTAGGGGCTACAGTGCAACAAGCCGCGTTGGTCAAGGGGTTAAGACGCATCCCTTTCACGGATGAATCACGGGTTCGATTCCCGTACGCGGTACGAAATGGCAAATTTTGCCAAAAGTTCAAACGACTTAAACACGCTTATGTCGCGGGTTTGGTCGTTTTTAATTTCTCCTATTCCGCTAAATCCCGGGGATCGGGAAAAGGAATGAAAATAAACGTTATCCAGTCCATCTCATGCCATTTTTTCACAACTGGAAACGAAACCGTGAACAGGACATTGGGAAACTTATCCGCCTAACTCAAATATTCTCCTGTAAGCCAACTGCATCATGGCTATTTCTTTGTCTGTTAGTTTGGAAAAATCATACCGTCTGCGTCTCGGGAATATCCCTTTGTTTTGATGCAGAAAGATAATCATCAGATTGATATCTTTATCGGGCATATCTACAATATTTTGCAACTCTTTCTTTACCTCGTCATACCGTTGTATGAATTCGAGTTCAGCAGGCATGTCACTGGCAATAGTTGCATGGATGGTTTCAGCCAGATATACGCATTGTGCAGTAAAATCAGGATATCTGAAATATCCTTCCACCTCTTTCGGGTTGATTAGTTCAATTTCAGCATTTTCTTTTTTATTGTAACGAATCCGTTGCATCAAAGTCTTCGAATAATGTTCAAGTATATCATCATAATTTTTTATATTACTAAGCATATGAGCGGAAACAGGAATGATTAATCCCTCTTGCACAACCCCGTCATTCACCAGTACATCATGAATTAAAAATCGATGCAACCTGCCATTTCCGTCTTCAAAAGGATGTGTGAACACGAATCCGAAAGCGATGACAGCGGCTCTTATTTCAGCAGGAGTTCCTTTCATTCTCAATGCTGTTTCTTTTAGGCCCTCCATAAGTGTGGAAACAAATTCCGGTGGCGGACAGATATAATGCATCAGTTCTGAATGGTCAGGAAGCGATTCACCTATATAATTCTGAAAATCCCGGAAGCCCGCCGCTGCAAACCTGGAATCCACTATGGCATTTTGCAATTGAACCAACCGCTCTTCTCCTAACATCTGTTCCACAGGCTCCGTTCCTGCTTTTACCAGCAAGGCAATAAATTTTTCCATCCTGTCGGGCGAAGGCTTCTCTTTCTCAATTTCGTAAGAAGAACGTGTTTCTTTTTTGTACAAATACCTTGTCGCCCTGCTAAATATATCCTGCGGGTAGGCCCTTCTTAGTTGTTCTATTTTCCCCGGGATATCCTGCTGAAGGAGTAATATAAGACTGCGGGTTCTTCTTACGATTGGGCAAAAAGTTGCAATTCCAAGCAAATTATCGTTTATCCTCCACCGGGCATTTTTAATAACCTGGCCTGTGATATATTTGTCCGCATCTAACAGATCGGCATAATTTCCAGTAATCGTTTTTTTTAATTTGAGTTGCTTACCCGATAAAAATTCATATAGAAATCCAATCTTCCTGGCATATTTTCCTGAAGGGGACGCATCAATCAGAGCAATAATTTCAGAAACCTGGATTTTTTCAAATACTGTTTTTAAAAAATCCAGGTTTAAATCATCGTACTTTAATGAAAACTGAATATGCTCTAAAGGAGTATCTGCAACCGGCACGTATTTTGGCCCATAAACCTGCTCTATATTACCCTTTGACGTAACTTCAATGGACCCATTGTTTCCAATATAGGAGCAATGTGTTAGTGGATACCCTGCTAAATTATAATGTTCTTTCAGCCACTGACTCCCGACTGGTTTTACAGGCATTTGATTTATCTATTTTCGCTGTAAAACTATTATTTATTACTGTAAAATAGTTATTTATTGGACAAATAACCGTAAAACAATTATATTTTACAAATACAGTCCACAAGGATGAGGTTATTTATTATGAAATCATCCATTCTTTTTTGAAATTCAGCCCCTTCTTTTTTATCCGGATATCATTCCGCCCGTCATCCAGCATCCGGATTTTGCGATCAACTCCTTTCATCTCCGGACGGACGGATTTTTGCCTCAACAGGAAAGCCATACACAGCACTGCCACCATGCCGGCGCCTAACGAAAGGAATGAGGGCACGGGAAACAGGAAGATCATTTTTATAATTCCGATACTGTAAATCATCAGCATGACAACAGTCAGAAGCCTGATAAGGTTAATCTTTTTTAAGGCGGGAGCGGTTACCAGAACCAGCAGGAATACGATACTGAAGAGGATGAGTATAATTTTCATACGGGTGGATTATGTGAAGAATGATACCATGTTTAGTAACCGCAGAAGGGGAAATGTAATCGGAAACCGGATATCCGGATGTAAGAGGTATCGATCGATCATAAAGAGGAGAAACGACAGCAGGATGAAAAGGCCGGCTGGTCGAGAAACGAATATGTGCAACGATCCTTCAGCAGGGCCTTCAGTCTCGACGACACGGTGGATGCCGGAAATATCAATGCGGCCTATACCGATAGTATTCTTCATCTGATACTACCGAAAAATGAAAAAGCTAAAAAGCTTTCCCGAACTATCGATGTGAAGTAATTCCAGAGGAATCAGGGCGTAAACCGGGATGGAAGCATCTACTTTTCATCCTGGTTACTGTTCCTCCCGCTCCAGCATCAGGATGGCACTTTGCGGAATGATAAAATATTTTTCATTTTCATACATCACTTCCGTCGCGCCGCTGAGCAGAAAAATGGCCAGGTCGCCTTCGCGGGCCTGGAGAGGCACGTATTTTACTCTTTCCTCTTCGGGTTTCCAGGATTCTTCTTCCATGGGCATGGGAATCACATAGCCCGGACCTGTTTTGATCACAAAGCCCTGCTGGACCTTTTCCCGCTCCTGAACCCCGGGCGGCAGGTATAGTCCGCTGGCAGTTCTTTCGTCCGGCTTTACCGGTTTGATCAGCAGCCTGTCACCGATCACGATGAGTTTCTTCAGGCGGTTATCCGGAGTAATATGCATGGTCATTCGTTTGGATCCACAAATTTACTACGATCCACTTTCCCGGAGATTCCCCGCCTTACAATGCCAGGTTACTTAAATTAAAAAAAGAAAAGGCCAGGCTTTCACCGCTTTTGCTTTAACCATTGAGGGTGCTTATCTCCCCGAAGTTAGCGATGAATGAGGCCTGGCCCTGATACTCAAATATAACTACCTGCTAACAATTTTTCATTTAATAAAAAAATTTTCGAAAACCTATTACTGGATCTTTTCAATCCTTAAATTATCAAATGCAATATCTATGGCGGGGGTAGCCGCAGTACCATTGTTTACCAGCATGATACTCAGCGATCCGTTTCCGCTTCCGACAAGTTTTGCCAGGTTAACGGCCGGACTACCCGTTCCGTCAACGCCGTTGGCCTTGGTCTTAAACTGCGTCAGGGGAATGGTCACCGTTACCCAGCCATTGGTGGTAACCGGCGCCCCTCCGTTCGTGGTCCAGGGTTCAAACCGGGCCAGATAAGTCCAGTCATAGTCCTTCACAATATAAAAGGAACCTGCACTCCAGGGCTGTTTCAGGCTCATTTCAAATTTCAGCGCATAGCTGGCAAGTGGATCGTTCAAATGATCGGCAGGTACCCAGGTCAGGCCGTTGGTGTTGATAGACCGCACCCCGTCGTACCAGGCAAAATCACCAGCACCCACGCCGGCGGGAACAGCGATACGGGCATAAGAACCCATGCTGCCGGGGAAGAGCCCCGCATCATTGGTGATTGCATAAGCGCCCCAACTGTAATTGCCATCATCGAATGTAGTAAGCATGCCTGTTGTATAATCATTAAACAATAAAATGGAAGTACCGGTTCCATAAGTACCCACTATCTGGATCGGACCGCCCTGCGTAATTCCGGGAGGAACCGTCAGGCTGATTTGCGTGATCCCCGAAACCGCTGGATTATCCACTTCAATTCCACCCGGAAAGATCACTTTTGATATCCCGTAGAAATTATTCCCGCTGATGATCAGCGTGGATCCGGCCATCGCCATTTCATTGGATAATGAAGTTACGGTCGGAACGGGCGCGGTGATGCTGAAGCTGTAATTCGCAGAACCATTTGCCGTTATTACTTCCACGGTATTGAGTTTTCCGTCCGGGATGCTGTCCCAGGCAATGGACGGAATGGTGACGACCAAATTGTTATCTGAAAATAAGGCGGAGTTGATGGCTGCGGGAAATCCGTTGAACAATACGCGGGATGTTCCTTTGAAATTCGCACCCTGCACCACTACGATCTGTCCGGGAACAGCTGCCGTCAGCACGCTGTCGTCCGGCGCGGGACTGATGGCCCGGATCCTTTCAATACTTGGACTTTTACCGCTGTTCTCCTTTTTACAGGCATACTGTACCAGCAGGCCGGCGGTGGCCAGCAGGAGAACAAAATATTTTTGCATTCTATATGGTAACATGTTGATGTATTTATATTATCTGATAGGTTTTATTGTGGCAGTTTGCTGAAATCAAAAGGTACCGGAGCGCCGGCCAGGCCCGGCGCAGATATCAGTTCGGATTCAGGCAATGGCAGGTAAACAGATTGCGCCGTCAGCGGATAATATTCCGGGGTATTTACCACCGTCCAGGTGCGGGGATTCGATCCGGCGTCATAAGTGATCGTGTAATTTCCCTTATCCTGTGCAGCGGTATAGGCAATGGCTTTATCGGGGTTGAAATAATATAAACGCATGATCTCATACCATGCGCCCCCTTCCAGTGCCGTTTCCACTCTTTTTTCCTGGAAAATATCATCAAAGGTTATGGATGTTTTATCGTCCAGGCCGGCCCTTTTCCGGACAGCATTGAAATATTTCAGCGCTTCCGGATCTGAGGTGGAGGAATTATTTCCCATGATGGCTTCAGCATAAATCAAATATACTTCTGCCAGTCTCAGCATATAGCTGTTAATATAAGCAGTCATGAATCCGCCCTTGTTTCCATTATCGGCGGGTGAACCGATAATATATTTCTTGATGTTGGCGATGCTGGTGGTCGTAATATTGATTCCGCCGTCTTTCTGATCCAGTTCCGGATAATAATCGCCGTTAAACATCAGCGTCGCTTTCCGCCTGATGGAATCTTCCGGATGATCAATATAATATTTTACCAGATCGGCGGAACCTCCCTGCGCTGCGCCCCAGCCATCGCCGGTTTGGGTAACTTTCGGATCGAATGCCAGGTATGCCTGGAAAGAATTGTTGATGCCCCAGGGAACACTTGCCGGCATCCACTGCAGTGCAAAAAGGCTTTCGGGATTATTATTTGAACTATTATTATCTGCGCTGGTAAACAATTGATTGTAATCCGGGGCAAGACTGTACACTCCGCTGTTTATCACATCGGCTGCATAATATTTCGCACTGTCCAGGTCAGACTGGGTACGGGAACCTTCCGCCTGGTTCAAACCGGAACGGGTCAGGTACATTTTTGCCAGCATGCCTTCGGCAGAGTATCTGGTCAACCGGCCCTGCTGGTAAGGCGTGACCGGCAGGTTATCGGCGGCAAAGCGCAGATCCATGATAATGAACTGCCACACGCTTTCAATAGTATTGCGCGGATTGTCATTACTCAGCTGGGCAGCATTATCATAGATGATTGGCACAGCTCCCCAGTTGCTGACCAGGTAATAATATCCCATTGCCCGCATAAAATGACATTCGGCCAGACCCATTTTTTTTACCTTCTCCGAAGCCGTGCTGCCCGTGGCGTTTTGAATATTCTGCATGGTAAGGTTGCTCTGGGCAACAATCTTGTAAAAGGATTTGTAGCCCGGCAGCAAAGTGCTCTGATCGGTTGCAGAAGGCGCGAACTGGATATAGGCGGTTCTGTCGTTTGAATTCAAATTCCCTCCCCGGGCTTCACCAAAAGCCAGGAGCGCCTTGTCGTTGTAATCGAACCACACGATATTGTACAGCGGCGAAGTGCCCGCCAGTATTTCATCATCGGTTTTATAAAAATTCCCGGATGTCACCTGGTCAATGGGCGGCCGGTCCAGAAAATCCTTTTTACAGCTTTGCGAAAAAACAAGGATTGCGATAACGGTTGAATATTTTATGATTGTTTTCATAAAAAATGATTTAGTTAGATTAAAAATCGGCGACCACATTGAATGAATACATGCGGGTATCGGGATAGCGCCCGGTATCAATTCCGGCCATGATGGTGCCGGCATAATTGACCAGTCCGATTTCCGGATCATATCCCTTGTAATGGGTGATCGTGAAAAGGTTTTGCACATTCACGGCAACCCGCAATCCTTTCAGGGAAATTTTGGAAACCAGCTGTTTTGGCAAACTGTATCCCAGCGAAATATTCTTAACCCTTATATAGGAACCGTCTTCGATATCCCATTGACTGATGCGGTTATTACCATTGGGATCGCCGGGCGCAATACGCGGAATCTGATGTCCGGGATTGGTGAGCGTCACCGTGGAAGCATCTGCCAGCGCATAACTGCTGGGCCTTGCAAAATTGGTTACCGATGCGAGGTAATTTCCATAGGTACCCGAACCCAGCTCATTCTGATACCGGGCATAATTCAGGATGTCGCTGCCCACGGATCCGATAATGAAAATATTCAGGTCAAATTTTTTATAGGAAAAACTGTTGTTGAAACCGAAAGTATATTTAGGCCAGGGATTGCCGATGATCTGCCGGTCGTTATGATCGATGATATTATCCGTTTTACCATCCGGGCCGCTGATGTCTTTGAATTTAATATCGCCGGGCCATGATCCCTGGGGGCTTACCGTTACAACACCGTTGGAGGTTTGCGCTGCATGATCGGTGATATCCTGATTATTCTGAAAGAGGCCTTCCGCAA
>Ga0070682_100000933_pt1 | contig 17048 bp, 23 predicted proteins | sample KBSC63LmetaG_FD_64668 | JGI IMG/M metagenome (GOLD analysis project Ga0070682, IMG submission 64668) | Corn rhizosphere microbial communities from Kellogg Biological Station, Michigan, USA - KBS C6-3L metaG | ecosystem: Host-associated > Plants > Roots > Rhizosphere | place: USA: Michigan... | reverse complement strand
GGACCAGATGGCGTTGACGTTGTAGAACCCGATCGCGCCAATGATCGTCTTCTTGCGCTGCTCGGCCTGGTAGACCGAGTAGTTGGCCTCGGAGTTCTCGACGTCGTCGAGGATGATCACATTCGCGCGGCGGCCGTCGATCGAGGAGCCGAGTACCGAGGAGTCCATGCCCTTAGCGGTGATGATCACGCCGGACTCGGACAGGTACTCGCCGATGGTGTCGTGCTCGGCGCGCTTGCCGGTCATGCGCGGGAGGCAGAACTCGGGGAAGTCGTAGCGCAGCAGCGGGTTGGTGCGGCGTTCGGTGTGGATCGCCATCATGTGCTCGCCCGCGGTGCTGCTGGTGCGGGAGAAGATCGCGAAGTAGTCCTTGTGCTGGTAGCAGCCGGCCCAGATCGGCCCGATGCGGAAGTGCACGGTGCTCTTCGCTGATCCGCGGGGGGCGATCCAGGCGTCGCGGTTCTCCATCGGGCCCTGGTAGCCCGGCCAGGTCAGGAACCACTCGTAGGACCCGGCGTGGAGCGGGGCAAAGGTGATGTTGCCGAGTTCGTCGGTGAGCCAGCGGCGGTGGTACATGAGCGCGAAGGCCAGCGGGTCCAGCCGGCCGATGGCGCGCCGGCCTTCACGGCTCTTGAGCAGCCGCGGGTCGTAGTGGCGGTCGAGGTAGTCGCGCCAGTGGAACCCGGGCTGCCAGATCTGGGCGTAGTCGCCGCGGCGGTTGGGCCTCTCCACCGCCGGGCTCCTACACCGCGATGACGCCGAACGCCGCCAGCGCGCCGGCGAGGGCGAGCACGGCGGCGATCGCGCCCCAGAGCCACGGCACCCGGCTTGCCGGGATCACCGAGCCGAGGGCGATCGCCATCACCGCGAGGCAGAGTAGCCCGAGCGCGATCACGACCCGCCGCCCTGCCGGGCCTGCTCGACGGCAGCCGCGAACTCGTCGTAGGCCTGTTGTGTGCGGTTGTCCAGGTCGGCCAGTGCCGCCTTCGCCTTCTCGATGAGCGGGTCGGTGTCGCTGCTGCGCTGCCCGATCGCGCCGTAAGAGTCACTGCGCAGGCCCAGCTGCTCGCGTGCGGCGTTGAACCGCTCGAACCAGGCGTTGACGTCGCCGAGCTCCCAGAACTGGCCGGCAGCCAGCGTGTAGAGCAGGCGGGCGCCTTCGTCCAGCAGCTGGCGGGCCTTGTCCTGGCCGTCGAGGTCCATCGAAGCGGGCTCGGTCATCGTGGTGCCCTTCAGCTGTTCGAGGCGTTGTCGTCGTCTTCGAGGCGCTCGCGCAGGTCGGCCTTCGTGCCCGAGGTCTGCAGGCCGCGGCGGCGCGCCTCTTCCTGGAGCTCGGCGTGCGTGGCCGCCTCGTAGTCGAGGCCGGCGCCGTCGTCGGTCTGCTCAGCGGTGTCGGTGCCCGCGGCGTGCCGGGCCTGCCGCTGCTGGACCGGGACGTCCTCACCGCGCGCAGCTTGGACGGCGTCGGAGTAGGCGGGGCTGCCGAGCGGCTGGCCGAAGCGAGCCTTCTCGGCGTGGTACTCCCGCAGCCAGTCGTGGGCTTCGCTGGAGTCGCCCTCCTCCTGCGGGATCCCCTGGATCAGGTTGGCCGCGCGGTCCAGCAGCTGGGCCACGTACTCGTTCGGGTGCGCTTCCATGGTCATCCCTCCGGGGTCTCGCCCCACGGCGGGAGCGGGAAGTGTTCGATCCGCACGATGCGGTCAGTGGCCACCAAAGCATCCCCCAGCGTGCGCATAAACGCACACCCGCCAACCTCGGTGTAGCCGATGAGTAGCTCACCAGCAGGCCCGTCAGGCTGCTCGAACGGGACCCAGTGCCGCTTCGGCTGTTCGTCACCGCCTTCGTCCACCCACACCTCGATGCACGGCGTGTTGGGGTCTACCGCGCCCTCGGTCACGGTGGTCCCTTCACTGGTCTGGGGCCCGGCGCGGACCAGTGAGAACGCGCCGGGCGGTGGTTAGTTTTCCACACCCACCGGGGCGGTGTCGCGTGCGTCTCGGGCGTCGAGCTCACCGACGAGGTCAGCGATCGCGCGGTCGGTCTCGGTGACCACGGTGACCTCGGTGCGGACGGTGGCGTTGTAGCCGAAGAGCTTGGCCATGGCCTCGGCGTTCTTGAGCATCAGGTCCTCGAACCCGCGCACCTGGGCCAGCGCCTGAACGCTCGGCCCGTCATCCCGGATCGTCCGGTCGAGGTGGTCGCGGACGATCCCGCCGCTGGCCGAGTAGGCGACGTGCCGGCGGTCGTGGATCGCCCACGCGGCGGCCAGGCCCTTCTCCAGCCGGGTGCGCTGCTCGAGCAGCCGCTCGAACTCGCGGGTGACGTGTTCCTTGGCCAGCGGGAGCACAGCCTGCTGCGCGTACTCGCGAATGAGCGTGCTGATGGTGGTGGGCGAGATGCGCTTGTAGCCCTCCGCCCTCATCGTCTCGGCGACCTTGCGGTACGGCTGGCCGGACAGGCTCAGCTCGAAAGCCCGGCGCGCGCGGTCGATCGTCGGCGCCGGGGCTTTCGGGGCTGCGGAACGGGCCATCGCTAAACGGACCCACGTTCCGTTTTCGAGGTGCTGTGCACAAGAAGCATGTGCGCAGTGTGCCATACGTCCGCAAGTCCGCAGGTCACGCGGCTGACTGCCAGACCTCAGCCGGCTCATCCGCCTCGACGGCGATGGGGACCGGGCCGAGCTGAGTGGTCATGCACCGGACCAGGTGGTCCGTCGCGGCGGCCGCGTGTGCTGCGGGCACCATAGCAACGATCTCGTCGTGGACGGGGAGCACCACGCCGCCGGCGTAGGGCCCTTGCTCCCAGCGGATGAGCGCGTCCACGAGCAGTTCGCGCGCGGTGCCCTGGATGGCGAAGTTCGGGGCCTTGTGCGGCAGCCGCGGGTCCAGGTGGATCACGCGACCGGAGTAGGTCCGGAATTCCCGCAACCCGTTCTTGACGGCCTGGCGCATCTGCGCGGACCAGGCAGCCAGGCCCGGCGCGATAGCGTCGAGGGTGGCCACGAGTCGCTCGACCATCGAGATGTCCAGGCCTGTCTGAGCGGCCAGTGTCGGTGCACTGCCGCCGTAGAGGCGCCCGAAGACCACCCGCTTGACGTTGTAGCGCTGGGCCTTCGTCCAGCCGGGTCCGTAGGCCTGCTCGGCGATGACGGCGTGCAGGTCGACGCCCTGGTTGACCATGGCGATGAGGTTGCGGTCACCGGACAGGTACGCCGCAACCCGGACCTCCACCGAGCTGAAGTCCGCGGCGATGAAGAGCATGCCGGGGTCGGCGGCGATGCACTCGCGCAGGCCGCCTTCGCGGGCCACTTGCTGCAGGTTCGGGCGGACGCAGCTCATGCGGCCGGTGTCGGCGCCGAGGGTGTAGATCGTCGGGTAGGTGCGGCAGTCGCCGTGCTCGGTGGAACGGGACCAGGGGCGGATCATGTTCTTGAGCACGGTGGCGTCGTCGCGCCAGTCCATGATCGTTTTGGCCAGCTCGCCGAGTTCGCCGGGGGCGTGCTGGAGCTTCTCGAGCACGTCCTTGGCGCCGGAGTCGTTGCCGCCCTTGGTCTGCGGGAGGATCGCGCCGAGGGCGCGCAGGCGCTCGGTGACCTGCTTCGGGGAGTCCGGGTTCTCCACCCCGAGCTCGCGGATCCGGGTGAGCTTGGCCGCGGCGCGCGGTTCCCGGTCGCTCAGCTGCGCCCTGACGGCCGGGCCGTCGATGGCGAGCCCGAGATAGGGGAGCTTGGCCACGACGCGCTCAGCGACGATCTCGCGGGCCATGACGGCGGGGTCGGGCTGGGGGAGCTTAAGCCGCAGGGCCGAGCAGTCCAGGACGTCGGCCATGGCGTAGCGGGCCATGGTGGCGCAGCGGCGATCCACCTGCAGCCACCCGTTGCGTTCATCGGGGGTGTCGTGCTCGAGCTTCCAGATCCAGCCGGCCGCGTCGCCGAGTGCCTTGCGGGCGTCTTCGGCGGCCGGGGACAGCGCGGCGTCGCCGAGCACGGCGGCCGAGGTCTCTTTGAGGCCGTCGCCGTTGGCGGTCAGGGCGGGGTCGGTGAGCTTGACGATCGTGGCGACGTCGATGCATTTGGCCAGCATCGCGTCGTACTCGGCGATGCCGAGGCGGGCGAGCGGCACGAGGTCGGCGGTGTAGCTGAAGGCCTCGAGCTCGGTGGCCTCGGCGATGAGGGTGGCCGCGACGGCGCGGTGCTCGGGGTCGTGCGCGTCGAGGTCGATGGCTTCGGCCCAGTCGCCGAGCTGGATCGTCTGGGTGGCGTACTCGGGGTGCCAGAGCGGGCGGGCGTTGGTCTCGCAATCCGCGGCGATCCGGCCGCCGTTGCGGGCGATGGCGGCGCGCCCGATGGCCAGCGCCTCGGCGGCGGTGACTTCGCGGGGGCCTTCGCCGCGGCGCATGGCGGCGGGCAGGGTCAGCGTCGGCCCGGCTGCGGCGGCGATCTTGCCGAGCTTGATCGCTTCGCGTTCCTTCGCCTTTCGCTCACGGAGCGTGAGCACCCCGGGAGGGGTCTGCTGGGAGCCGTCGCACCGGCTGCCGGCGGGGGTCTTGTGGACCTTGAACTTGATCGACTTCGTGAGCTCCGCGGGCCCTGCGCACCACGCGCAGTTGATCACCGATCCGGGCTCCGGCTGGTCCGCGAGAGCCGAGCTGGGGGGCGCGGGAGCCATGACGGGATGTTGGGTTGACGGGTCTTCTCCTATTGCGGTGCCGGTGTGCTCTTTTACCCCCTCTTCTCGATTTTCCCCGCTAGAACTATAAGAACCCGTCAGACCAGTCATAGAGGGGGTAGAAGTAGGGGTTGAGCTGGGGGTTTGTGCATGACCAGTCTCGGCATTGGACCCGTCAGAGCCGGTCATGTACCCGTCAGTTTTCGGAGCGATCGCCCAGCTGACATCGCCGCCGTTACTAAGAGTTAGCGCTCGTCGCTTTCCGTGCATCGTGTGCCATGATGGGTAGCCGTGACCCGTCACGGCACGGCCCCACGCTGTTTCCGAGGGAATGGACCGGTCAGTGATGGCCGGGTTGTCGCGGTACCAGAGCACGAAGTTCTGGTAGAGATCGCGGCTCGCCGTACCCTCTTCGGAGGGCCGGGTGCGGGCGGCGAGCCAGGCGGCGAACACGTCCTGGGAGGCGCCGATCTCCGCCACCATCTCACGCACCGTAGCCGGGGCGGCGGCGTTGAGCGCGCTGCTGCGGTCGTCGAGCCACGCCGCGGACTCGAACACCATCCCGGCCAGGATGGCCGGCGCCTCCCGCTCCAGCACGGCCGGGGCGAGGGCTTCCCGCGCCGCCCGGACGACGTCCTGATCCCCTTCGCACGGGATGATCCGCATCCGGGCGGCCAGCGCGGCATCCGAGATCAGGGGTTCGTCGTTGGTGGTCATCACCAGCGTGTGGGTAGGGGCGAAGGTGATGGGGTTCTGGTTCATGGCGTTGCCGGTGAGCTCGGTCCCGCCGGTGAGCTGCTTGAGCCGCTCGGTGGCCAGCTGCCCGCGCCGAGGGCCCTCGTCGATGAACGACAGGCGCCGGCCTTTGAGCGCGTAGACGATCGAGGCGTGTGCGTTGGCCGCGCCGAGCAGGCGGGGGTCGGCGGCGTGGGCGTAGGTGCCGAGCAGCTTCACCAGGATGGAGACGAAGCTGGATTTGCCGGTGCGCTCGGGCCCGTAGAACACCGGCAGCGCGGCGTCCGGGTAGCCGGTGAGGGCGACCGACATGACCCGCAGCGCCCAGGCGCGCACCTCGGGGTCCGGCCACACCGCGGCCAGGAACGCCTCCCACGCCGGGGCCGGGCCAGGTGCGGGGGCGACGAGGGCGGTATGCAGATGCGGGGTGGCCGGGTCGATGGCCGCGGGCACCAGCACGCCGCGGCTGGCGCGCAGATCCCACGGAATACCGCCGGCCCAGAACACCTCCGGCTCGGCGTCCAGCTCGGCCGCGCGCAGCGCGCTGGGGTGGTCCGCGCCGCCGGTGATCGCCCGCATCTTCCCGGCGATCGCACCGGCATGGGCGGTCTTGAGGAATCGATCGCGGCGCACGGCCTGCCAGTGCTCAGGGCCTTTCTCCTCGGACTCCGCGGCCCTGCGCCCGGGCGGCATGAGCCGGGCCACCACCGAGATCGCCCACTCCGCGCGGCCGGAGTCGCCGAGTTCCTCCCACCGCTCCGGGCCGGCCACGATCCACGAGCCGGTGTCCACGGCGCGGCGCAGCCCGGGGCGGGTGCGCTCGAGCACGGCGTCGGCGAGGCCCTGATCCGAGTCGTCGCCGTCCGGGTCGAACGGCTGGCGCCCGATGATGTCGAAAAAGGTGTGCTTGCGGCGCTGCTCCTCGGTCTCGGCTCCACCGGCGCTCTCCGGTTCGCCGGGCCCGAACACCGCCTCGACCGGATCGTAGGGAGGTGCGAACCGGTTCTGCGGCTTTGCCCCATCACCGAGGCCCTGCTGGATCCAGAGCAGGTCGTCCGCGTCCGCAGCGCCCCAGACGTCGTCGACGGCTGCGGTGAGCATGTCGACCGCGTCGCCGTGATCGAGGTAGCCGGCGCCGACGTACCCGCCGAGGGTCATGCCAGCCTTCTGGACGGCCAGCCGGAACCCGGCGCCCGGGGTGGCCGGCTGGGCTCGCAGCTCGGCGAGCGCGTTCGCGATGGCCCTGTCCGCCTTGACGGTGGAGTGCGGTGTCCGCTGATCGAGGTACTCGCCGAGCGCGCCGCCGGGCGACGGCAGATTACCCGCCGGTTTACCTGCCGCGGAGTTCCCGCGGGCGGCGGTGACGGCGGCGGCCAGCGGCGCGACCGACGGGTCCGGGGCGCGCCAGGTCGCTGCCTGGGGCAGCTGCACCCAGCGGTAGGGGCGCGGCTCGCTGCCGTGGCTGGGCTTGACCGTGGGGGCGATGAACGCGAACCCGCGGGAGGTGCCATCCGGCAGGCCGCCCTTGACGTCCACGCCGGGGAACACGCCGTCCCGGGAGCCGACGCCCATCGAGGTGACGAAGGCGTGCGCGCCGCCGCCGGGGGTGAGCGCACCCAGGTGCACGCGCGGCACCGGGAACCCGGCAGGCAGCGCGCCGCCGGAACGGGGGTCGACATCCAGGAGGTCCAGCCCGCAGCCCATCACCGCGGCCACGGCCATGCCGGGCTGCCAGCGATCCAGCACGGCGGGGTCCGGGCGGGTGCGGTTCCACTCCGCCGGCAGGACGAACCCGATCTTGCGGAAGTTCTCGGCGTCGCCATCGTGGGCGGGGCGGGCGAGGAAGATCGGGATGCCGTTCGCGGCCAGCCATCGGGCCCACTCCAGCCCGGACTTCTCTTCGGGGGTCATCGCGCAGCCGCCTCGCGGTGGGCCTGCATCCACGCGTTGAGCAGGAATTCCCGGCGTCCTTCGCACACAGTCTGGCAGCCGTTGGCCAACCAGATGAACCGGTCGAAAGTGAAGTAGTCGCGGGACCGCGCTTCGACCATGCGATCTACTTCATCGTCCGTCATCAGACGTACGGGCTGGCACATATTGGGGTCGTTCACGTAAGATGCCCTTTCGTTGGTTGTCGCTTGGCCGTGACATCGAAAAGCCCCCTCACCGTCGGACAGTGGAGGGGGCTTTTCGCTATGTTCAGGTCACTGGCCCTGTCGGAAGATCCGAGCCTAACCCTCGACCGGCTTTCCGTCGATCACAACGGGGGCACGGCCGCTGCGGGTCGTGCGGCGGGCGGCGTCGTAGCTGAGCAGCTCGGCCTTGTTGATCAGGGTGTTGTAGCCGTTCTCGGCCTTGAATCGGTGGATCTCGCCGCGGTCGAGCCAGCCCATGATGGTGCGGCGGGCGGCGCCGGTCAGCAGCTGGGCTTCCTTGATCGTCACGTATTCGTGCGCGGGCGGTTCCAGCGGGGGCACGCGCGGCCCGCCGACGGGCTCGCCCGCGGTGGCGGCACGGATGCGCTCTTCGGGGGTCGTCATGCTGCCAGGATCGCACGGGTTGCACATCTGGCACAAGTCATGCCAAGCTGGGCCCCGACGAAAGGACGGCCATGACGACACCCCCGACCGGCACGCCGGGCACCTACGACTACATCGCCCCCGCCGGAACGCTTCCCGCCGCGCCCGAGACGTTCGACTACGTCGGCGGCACGCCCGAGCTCGACCAGCTGCTGGCGATCGAGGACGACCTGTACGTGAAGGCCGACGCCATCAAGAAACAGATCGAGGACGTCAAGGCCCGGATCAAGGCGAGCCTCACCACGATCACGCGGCCGGTCCGCGACCCCAAGACCGGCGCGGTCACCAACCAGCCCTACCCGGCCTACCGGATCGCGGTGCCGGGGCAGGCGGCGCGCGCGCTGAAGTGGCGGACGTCGCGGAGGCTGAACACCGAGGCGTTCAAGGGCGACCACCCCGACCTGTACCTGGCCTACTCGAAGGAAGGCGGATCGTGGACGCTGGAGCGGATCAAGTGAGCGACCCGGTGCGCGACCACCTCGACAAGGCCGAGAACTGGCTGGCGCTCGCCGAAGGCAACCGGTCCGAACTGGTGAGCCTGCACGAGGGTACCGGCACCTACACCCAGGTCGAGGATGCGCAACGCTGGTACTTCTCGACCATGATGGAGTCCGCCAAGGACCTCGCCGAGCTGCACCGCGCGATGGCGCAGACGATCAACGACCTGACCCCGCAGCGTTACGCCGTCGGGCCCACCCTGCACTCGATCCCCGCCCCGGACATCGAGGCGCTGCGGGAAGCGCTGGCCGAAAAGATCGACCCCCCGCCGTCGCCCGACGAGGTGGCGGAGAAGATCCGGGAGCAGGTGGCCGCCGACGAAGCCGAGCACCAGGCGACCACCCTGCGCCCGGGCGTCGACCCCGAGCCGCCAAGCGAGGGCGAGCTGCTCACCACCGGCGACGGCTGGTTCTTCTACGCGGTCAGCAAAGCCCCGGACTGGCCGAATCGCTGGTTGATGGCCCAGCATTACGCGCAGATGCTGCGCTGGAGCAGCGAGCGGGGTGCCAAACCGACACCGCTGACCTGGAGCAAACTGGCGTACGTGCGCGCACCGGGTGAGCACGAAGTCGTGCTCCGCCGCCCCACCGACGCCGAGCGCGCGGCGTTCTACGGGCCCGAGCCGGACCCGCAGCCGGCGATCGAGGAGACGCACGAGCGCACCACGACGATCCCGGACGACGGCGAGAGCGTCACGCCCGGCTGGGTGCACGTGGACGGCACCGGCCTGGACCAGTTGAACGCCGTCGAGCTGCGCATGCTGCACGAGAAGGTCGGCCGGCTCATCCCTGTGCGCGAAGGCCGTCAGGCTCCCCGCGGCGCCGCGACGCAGTGGCGGGAATGGTGACCGCGCCCCCGGCGACGCTGGACGCCTACCTGGCTCAGCCGGGTCCGCGCCCGGCCGCCACCCAGGGCAACACGGAATGGGCGGCGGCCACCGCGGTGCGGATGGCGGACATCCTGCGCCGCTACTCCGCCCGGCGGCCGCGCAGCCTCCAGCGCCACCTGGGCCCGAGCGAGCTGGGGGTGGAGTGCGACCGGCAGGTCGTGGGCAAGCTGCTCGGCCTGCCCACGACCAACCACGTCGTGGACCCGTGGCCCAGCTTCATGGGCACGGCCGGGCACGCCGAGCTGGATCAGATGTTCCGCTGGGAGAACACCCAGCTCGGCGCGGTGCGCTACCTGCCCGAGCGGCGCGTCAACCCCGGCGGCGTCTTCGCCGAGCACCCCGGCACCGGCGACCTCTACGACGCCTGGGAAGCCTGCATGCTCGATCACAAGCTGCTCGGCGCGACGTCGCTGGACATCGTCAAGAGCCCCGGCGGCCCGCCGCGCAAGTACGTCGGCCAGCTCGGCCTCTACGGCCTGGGCTACATGCAAGAGGGCCTGCCGGTGCGGCGGATCGCGCTGCTGGCCTGGCCGCGCACCGGCTCCAGCCTCGCCGGGCTCTACGTCTGGGAGCACGCGATGGACGCCCAGATGGCGCAGCTACTGCACGAGATCGCCGACGACACCGTCCGGCGTAAGCGGCTGGCCGCGGCGATCGCGGCCGCGCCGGCGTACGCGCAGGGCGCGATGTGGGCGCAGGTGGAGCGTACGCCGGATCACCACGAATGCTACTTCTGCGCCTTCTACCGGCCGAACCAGGACGGACCGGACGATGGCGTCGGTTGCCCGGGGACGGTGACGTGATGCTGGACCGCGACACCTACGCCCAGGCTGCCCGGTACTGGGAGCAGCACGCCGAGCGGGCCATGAACGGCCAGCTGCCAACGGGCTCGCCAGAGACCTTTCACAGCGCCAGCGGGGAGTACGCCACCCGCTCGGCCTTGACTGCGTCCAACCTCGCGCTGGCGATGGCGATGTTGGCCACGATCGCCGTGGAGGGGACGGCGACGTGATGGGTACGACGCATACGATCTTCGTACGGGTGCTCTGCCACGGGCACGCCCCGCATGGCCCCATGGTGCACCTCATCGACCTGGATCAGGTGAGCCGGTTCCTGTCCGCTTACTCGTACTTTGGCGGGGACGAACAGGGTCCCGAGTGCATCGAGGTCTACGTGGACAGCTTCGTGCGCAGCGCCACGAACAGCGGCCTTTCCAAGCCGAGCGGATTCACTCCACCGTAGGGCTTGTGCGAGTCATGCGAAGTATGCAAGACTCGTGCCACGGCGCCGCCCCCGCGGCATTCCGGACCGCAAAGCCAGCTGTTCCGGTGGTCATGGATCACTTGCTCGGCAGACCCTGGCGGACTACCGGACCCGATCTCGGGCAGCGCCGAGGGGAGAGGCAACGACCCCCGACGAACATCCTGGCCAGGGCACGCGGCGGCCGGCACGAGCAACGTGTGCGACTACGCCCGCCGCCGCTGTCAGGCCCGCACCACCCCGCAGGCGATGAAAGACAAGGGCCACCGGCTGAGAGTCCCTTCGCTTTGCGGGTTGCCCCGCCGTCAGATAGCGGTCGGCCGGGCCGGAAACGACCACGCTTCACTCCATCTCGAGATCGGAATTCCAGTGACCGCACCGCAGTTCCCCGCGGCCTGGGGGCAGACCCCGGGGCCGGCGCAGCAGCCCGTGCAGGCGTCGCCCCCGGGGTATCCGCCCCAGCAGTTCGGCCAGTTCTCGCAGCAGCCGCCCGCGCAGTACGCGCCGCCGGCCCCGCAGAACCCGTACGTGATGCCCCAGCCGTACAACGCGTACGGCAACCCCGCGGCGTACGGTCAGCCGCCGACGCCCGCCTACGACCCGTACGCCGCGGCGCAGCCCCCGGCGTTCACCCCCGCGCAGGGCTCGCTGGACGACTACATGAACCAGCGCCCGGCGGGCGCGGCGTACTGGAAGTTCCCCGCCCCCGGCCACGTCAACATCGGCATGGTGGAGCGGGACCTGCGCGACTCCGACGTGCACCAGGTGACGTTCAACGGCCAGCCGGTCCGGCGCAAGGACCAGTCCATCAGCACCGAGATGGTCCTCGACGTCCCGCTGGTCAACCCCGACGGCACCAAGTCGATCATGGAGTTCAAGGGGCACCAGCGCACTGCCTTCGAGGAGGCCGTCTCGGCGGGTTCCGGTGGGAAGCGGCGGCTGCCCGAGGGCGGCTCGATGATCCGCGGCGAGTTCACCCACACCGAGCCCAGCCGCGGCGGCGGCTCGCCGAAGAAGATCATCCGCTGGCAGTACGTCCCCGCGGACCAGGTGCAGGGCGGCATGCCCGCAGCCCCCGCCGGGAGCGTGGCGCCCCAGCAGGCGCAGCAGCCCCCGCAGGATCTCCAGTACGCCACGCCGGTCCCGGCCGCGCAGCAGTACCAGCAGCCCGCGATGCAGGCCCCGGCCGCGCAGCCAGGTCCGTACCAGGGTCACCCCGCGTTCGACGCGGCGGTGCAGGATCCCGCCTACGCGGCGTGGCTCGCCCAGCAGCAGAACGGCCATGTCCCCCAGCAGGCGGCACCGGCGCAGCAGCCCGCTGCGTTCCCTCCCCCCTTGGCGCAGCAGCCCGCGCCGGCGCCGTCGCTCAACGGGCAGCCGCAGGGCCCGCCCGTCCCGCAGCCCTACGCCGCGCCGGGCCTGGACCCGCAGGCGCAGGCGATGTTCGGGAACCTGCTCGGCGGCGCGCCCGCGCAGTAGATACGTGGGGCAGCGCGGGGGTTGTCGGAGTGAGCCTGGGGGAGATCGGCCGAGGGCGCTAACCGGACCGCGCTGCCCCACCCAGACCCGCGCGCCGCGGCGGGCCCGGATACTCCGCTCGTAGAGCGCAAAGTCCGGGAAAGCGGTCGACCAGCAACCGGGTGACGTCGTAAAACTCGGACCGGAGGGAAATGGTGGTCTTCCCAGATCACACCCACCAGTGCCGCCCCCGTCCTAGGAACCCGCCGTCGCGTGGGTGAGGGGCGGGGGCGGCCTCACGTGAGCGGCGCGGGCACGTGCCGCGCTTGGACATGGCGGTGTAAGGGGCCTGCTGGCCGCCCGCGCCGCTCACCCGGAGGAAGCATGTTCACGACCCGCGAAGGATTCGACATCGGATGCCGTGTCCGGTTGCCCGACGACCGCGAGGGCACGATCGTGCCGACGTCGGCGAAGGTGCCGGACACGGAGGTGAACGTGATGCTCGACTTCACCGGAACGATCACGACGTGCACGGTGGCGACGCTTGCCGGGACGTTCTGGCCACGGCGATGACCGCCCCCCGCTACCAGGTGCACGGCGAGATCCACGCCGACGGCGAGACCCTGATCCTGTTCGGCACCGGCAACATCGTCGAGGCGGTCGGGCGTCTACACCTGTTGACGCCGCACTTCACCGCGACCGACCCGCCCGGCGGGCTGCAGGTGCCGCTGCGGTGGCCGGTGGTGTGCCAGATCGCCGGCGAGATGGGTCCGGCCTGGATCCCCGGGCCGCGGCTGCGCGCCTGGATCTACGAGCAGGTGCTGCGCCGGAGCGTGCTGCCGGAGCTCAAGGCCCGGGTCAACGCCGGCGCGCCGGAGCCCCGCAGCTACCAGATCGCCGGGGCGCAGCTGATTGCCGCCGGGCTCCAGGCCCTGATCTGTGACGACCCCGGCACCGGCAAGACGCTGACCACCCTGCTCGGCCTGCTGGAGCTGCGCGAGCGGGGCGTGCTGCCGCTGGCCGCGCCCATGCTGGTGATCTGCCCCGCCTCGGTGGTGGACTCCTGGGTGCGCGACGCCGGGCGCTGGATGCCGTGGCGGGTGGCCGCCTGGCGCGGACCGAGCCGAGCGCGGCTGGCCGGCGACCGCCACGACCTGTACGTCACCAGCTACGAGACCGCCACCCGCGACGTCGACCCGAAGAGCGCCACCTCCCTGCTCGGCAAGGGCTTCGCCGCCACCGTGATCGACGAGGCGCACCTGATCAAGTCGGCGAAGTCCGCGCGCTCGAAGGCCGCGCTGAAGCTCGCGCGCCGGGCGCAGGTCGTGGTGCCGCTGTCCGGGACGCCGATCACCCACCACGCCGGGGACCTGCACCAGGCGCTCAAGGCGATGGACCCGGTGAGCTGGCCGAGCGCCGAGCGGTTCGCCGCCCGCTACCTCGACGTCGTCGTGGGCGACTACTCCGACGACGTCCTGGGCCTCAACCGGCACCGGGAGCCGGAGTTCCGGATGTGCCTGACCGGGCATTACCGGCGGCTGGCGAAAGAGGACGTGCTGCCCGAGCTGCCGCCGAAGGTCTACAACGAGCGGGTGGTGACGCTGCCGCCCGCGGCGCGCCGGGCGTATGACGAGATGCACCGCGACATGCTCGCCGTGCTCGAGGACGGCCAGCAGCTGCCCGCGTTCGACGTACTCGCCCGGCTCACGCGCCTGCTCGCCCTGGCCAACTCGGCGTGCGACGTCGAGATCACCCACGGCCCCGACCGCGACGAAGACACCGGCCTGCCGAAGATGCACGTGCACGTGCATCCGAAAGAGCCGAGCTGGAAAGTCGACGAGCTGGTCTCGGTTCTGCAGGAGCGGCGCGGCCGGCAGTCGGTGGTGTTCGCCCCGTCGGCGAAGCTCATCCGGCTGGCCGGCGCGCGGCTGGAGCGGGAAGGGTTCCGGGCCGGGTACGTCATTGGCAACCAGTCAATGCGGGAGCGGACCGCGGTGATCGAGGCGTTCCAGGCGAATCACACCGATGTGGTTCTGGCCACCACCGGCGCGGGCGGGGTCGGCATCACGCTCACCGCGGCCGACACCGTGGTGTTCCTGCAGCGGCCGTGGAGCTTCGTCGAGGCGAGCCAGGCCGAGGACCGCTGCCACCGCATCGGCTCGGAACGGCACGAGAGCATCGAGGTCATCGACATCGTGGCCGCGGACACCGTGGACTCCCGGGTCCGGGAGGTGCTGGCCGGGAAGGCGAACGCCACCGCCGAGCTGCTGGCGGACCCGCGGATCGCCGCGCGCTGCCTCGGCGGAGCGACGTGACCAGACCGTAACTTGTGCGAGTTGTGCCAGGTGTGTGAGACTCGGGGTATGACGACGACCTGGAAGACCAACGTCCGCACCGGCCGCGCGCACCGCGTAATCGACCGCAAGCCTGAGTGCGGCGCCCCGTCGCCACAGGGCGGTGTCACCTGGAGTCGCACCACGCGGGGACATCAGCGCTGCTTGGATTGCCTCGCACTTGACAACGGCGCCACCGTGCTGGAGCGCGACGTCCTGCAGGCGCACGGCGAGGCCCTGCGGGAGAACGAGCACCGCGAGTTGAACCTTCGATGACCCGCCACCCCCGCCGCCTCGTCCGCCGCAACCGCGGCTGCCTCGCCTGGGTGGTCGCGCTGGCGGCGGCCGGGGCGATCTGGGGAGGCGCCTTCCCCGCCTGCGCGCAGCAGGCCCGAGACCAGTGGAGCCACACGCGATGAGCAGGCGGAAACCGGAAAGCACAGATCTGGGCACCACGATGCGGCAGCTGCGCGAAGACGCCGGCATGACCCCCGCCGGGGTGGCGGCCCGGCTGCGCGTCGAGCCGAACACGGTGCGCGGCTGGGAGGCCGGGCGCCGCTGCCCCGCCGTACCCGACCTGGACCGGTACCTGCGGGCCGTGGGCGCCACCCTCACCCTCGGCCTGGAGCGTGCCGCATGAGCCTCGTCATTGGAGTCGATCCCGGCGGCACGACCGGGCTGGCCGCCGTCGAATACACGCCCGAGCGCGGGTACCGGTTGCTTGCACACCTCGGCGTACCGCTGGACGCGGCTGAAACCGTGCGCCAGGTGGGCGTGATGGCTGGCGAAACCCTTGACGGCCCGTGGTGGATCGCCGCCGAACGGTTCGTGGTCAGCCGCCGGGCCGGCCGGTCGTCTGCCGCGGCTGCCGGCCAGCGCGCCCGGGACATCCTCGGCGCGCTCGAGGCGGCGTTCCCCGGCCGCGTGAAACAGCGCAACGCCGCGGCGGCAAAAGGGTGGGCCGTCGATGCGCGGTTGACAGCGGCCGGTCTCTGGCCAGATCAGGGTCGGCCGCACACCACCGACGCCGTCCGGCACGCCCTCTACTTCCAGGTCGTCAACCTCGGCAACCCCGACCCGCTCTCGATGGACTTCGAGCTCGCCGAGCTGGAGCGCCGCCGTGGCTAGCCGGATGGAGCACGAGCGGCCGTGCCGGTCCGGGCGCCACACCATCCCCGCGGGGCGGCCCAGCTGCGTGCCCTGCAGCCGCGAGACCCAGCGCCAGATCCGCGCGGGGAACCGCGTGGCGCGGCGGCCGGTGCCGGTCTACGCCTACCTCGGCACGCTGCCCGCGGGCGACGTCCTGGCCGGCGCGGCGTGCACGCCGGAGCTGGCGTACCTGTTCGACCCCAGCGACCAGCGAGGCGGGTCCCGCGCGGTGACGCAGCGGCACGACGCCGCCAAGGCGGTGTGCGCGCGCTGCCCCGTCGCCGGGGCCTGCCTCGCCGACGGTGTCGCCCAGCAGCGCAGCGGCGTCTACGGCGGCGTCGTGCTCCATCAGGGCCAGCCACTTGTGCAAACTGTGCCAAGTGTGTCAGACTCGACGGCATGCTGAAGCGAGTGCTCTACTCCCTGGCCCTGCTGCTCACCGCGATCGCGGTCCCGCAGCTGCCGACGCTGGTGCTCACCCTCGGCAAACCCGCCACCTTCGCGCTGCTGGCCCCGATCGCGTTTACCCTCGTCGTCGCCGGCACCGCCAACATCCTCGGAAAGGCCGACCAGTGATCACCTTCGACCCCGTCACCCCGGCGCCGCTGGCCACCCGCATCGCGCGCGTGGTGCTGCCGCTGCTGACCTGCTTCGGCTACCTCGCCTTCCGCGCCTACCCCGCCGCGGCGGGGCGCATCCCGCTCGGGGAGGCGGTGGTGATGGGCCTGGTGATCATGGGCCTGGCGATGGTCGCCTGCATCGCGCTCGGGGACCTGATCTCCCGCGCCCGGCGGCGCCCGGGCTCCGAAGAGCTGGAGATCACCGCCGTGCACGCCCGGATCGCCGACGCCGACACCGTCGTGGCGCAGGCGTGCGCCGCGGAGACCGCCCGCCTGGACGCGCTGATCGGGTTCGACGCTCCCCGCGGCCTGTTCCGGGGCGTACTCCCGGCGGACTGGGGGACGCAGCACCTGTCCGCGTACAACGCCCAGGTCCGGCGCGCGCTGTCCGAGGACACCCAGCCCTACGATCTTCTTACCCACAAGTTCCAGCCCCAGCACCACACCCCGCCGGGCGGGTTCGTGGCGCCGCCGGCGGGCGCGATCCGGCTCGCACGCCCGGACCTGCTGCCGCCGGAGATCTACATTCCGGCTTCCGACACCGGCCGCCACCACCGAGACGAGGACTGACCCGTGGCCCGCATCCTGTTCTGGTCGGGGGACACCACCTCGGCCTGCACCTTCTACCGCTGCGCCGAGCCGGCGCGGGTGCTCAAGCGCCTCGGGCACGAGACTCGGTGCGACCGCCGGGTCGGGCTGGCCACCGCCGCGATGAGCGACGTCGTGGTCATCCAGCGCCCGACCGAGTCCACGACCACGCACCTGATCGAGAAGATGCTGACGCTGCCGGAGCGCGCGCGGCCGCGGATCGTGGTGGAGCTCGACGACGACCTGTTCGCCATCCCCGAGCACAACCCCGC
>Ga0070682_100000932_pt1 | contig 17067 bp, 22 predicted proteins | sample KBSC63LmetaG_FD_64668 | JGI IMG/M metagenome (GOLD analysis project Ga0070682, IMG submission 64668) | Corn rhizosphere microbial communities from Kellogg Biological Station, Michigan, USA - KBS C6-3L metaG | ecosystem: Host-associated > Plants > Roots > Rhizosphere | place: USA: Michigan... | reverse complement strand
CTTCCGCACGGCGAAGGGCTCAAGCTTGGCAATGGCAGGACCCCGGCAAAACGGCCCGACAAGAACACCGGAGATCTTTCGCATCTCGAAGCCGGCAGTGCGGTCTTGCTCGTCGAGGATGAGTCGATGGTCGCTATGATGGTTGAAGAAACCCTGGCAGAGCTGGGCTTTTGCGTTATCGGTCCCTACGGGACGCTTGCCGAGGCCATGGGAGCAGCCACCAACGCGCATCTCGACGCTGCGATTCTCGATATCAACCTTGGCGGCCAATTGGTCTATCCGGTCGCCGACCTATTGTCGTCGAAGGGCGTGCCCGTCGTATTCGTCACTGGCTATGGGATGGAAAGCATCGAAACCCGCTACACCGATATTCCACTCCTGCAAAAGCCGCTCGACCGGCGCACGCTCCATGACCTGTTTGACACCGCCGGCAACCCGGGAGCTGCCGCTGTGACGGACGATCTGTCCCGGGCAAAAGCCGCCCGCCTCTGGTGAGCGTTGCGCGACATTCCAGGCCAAAGATCTAAGCCTTCCCCACATTCGCGAGCGCCTGGGCGCGTTAGGCAACCAGCGGCGTTGCCGAGTGCACAACCTGATGGGCGACGATGATCCAAGTGGCTGCCAGGCTGAACATGGCGCCGAGCGTGCTTGTGATTAGAACATAAAGGCTTCTGTTGTCTGACCGGGTTGAGATCTGTGACATAGCGGGTCCTCCAAGTTTCTGCCCGAGACCACTCTTGAGCATGGGAGGAACCATGCCGCGTCCCGCGACTTAGCGATGTGACATTTGCCACGCCACGGGGATTATGGCGCAAGCCGGGTTCCGATGGTCGGTCGTTGTCAGCGTCACAGAAAATCGGAACTGCCCGTGGCGCCGAAAAGTTTGGCTCGGGAGAATTATCCAAATTCCGCAAGGAGAGTTTCGGGGACGCCGCTCAATCCCGCCGACAAGTCTGCCGAGAAGGTCGCCCAGTTCGGCGCCGACACGCCGATGAAGCGGCCCGCCCAAGCGGAGGAGATCGCGCCTGCCTTCGTGTTTCTGGCGGCGCCCTCCTGCTCGATCTACATAACCGGTGAAATCCTGCCGATCATCGGCGGCTACTCCGGAGGCTGAACGGGACTTTGGCGCTAGCTTGGCGCTCCTGGCCTACGCTCGAGGAAGCGCATCAAGGCACTCTCGATTCGGTTTAGCCCGCTCCGCAATCGTCCGCGGAACAGCGAAGTCCCGAGTTTGCCGCTCTCGTAAGCCTTGATCACACTGGCATGGATGTAGCTCGATCGCGCGACGGTTCGCGTATTGACCAGAATCTCGCTGGCCTTGTCCGCCGCGTCGATAATCGCCTGCTTGCGAAGTTTCTCGGTTTCGTGGCCGTTGTTCTCGGTCAGTGTCGCGAGCGCCTCGGCCGAGGCCCTGAACGTGCGGAAGTCCTTGGCCGTCACGTCGGCTCCGCTTGCCTCGGCAATAAAGGCGTTGACCTCACGGGCGGTGACAGGTCTCTGCTGACCGCTTTCGTCCGCCGCGCTGAACAGGCGTCGGCCTTTCAAGCTCGACAGCTTCTTGACCACAGGAGCCAGCAGCTTGTCTTTGAGTTCTCGCTTCACCGGCTTGCCGCCTTTGCCCACAAACTCGATGAGGACTTTGTCGCCTTGGACGGAAACGTCGCTCTTGAGCAAGGTCGCCGCGCCGCGCGAGCCTCGCGCTTCTGCATATTCCTCATATCCTGGCCGCAACAGCGCGCGGTCGATGAGCCGCACCACGGCGGCTATCACCTTCGTCCTGGTTAACTCCGGACCCGATAGCGATTTCCTGACCGCGTTGCGCAAACGCGGCAGCGCCGTGCCTAGGCGGCGCAATCTCTGCGCCTTGGTTTCGCTTCGGGCTTTGTCCCAATCGGGGTGATAGCGATATTGCAGTCGCCCTTCGGCGTCGCGGCCTACTGCCTGGATATGGGCGCGCTCGTCTTCGGCGATGCATACCTCGGTCCAGGCGGGCGGGATGGCGAGCTGCTTGATGCGCGCTTTTGCTGCTTTGTCGCGGATGTTGCCACCGGCGGCATCGATATAGGCAAAGCCCTTGCCGCAGCGGCGGCGGCGCAAACGGAGATCCCCAGTTTCGATGTAGTTGAGACCGTAGCGGCGGCAAAGGCTCTTTGCGTCTTGCGGCATGGCAAGCCGACAAACCCGCCGCAACGCATTTAAGTTTCCAATTGCAAGTCGAACTCTTCTAACGCGAGCGAGGGCGGCCACAAACTCATCGAAATCTCAGGACTTTGGCGTTCTGGACGGACCGTCGTCCTAGTTTCCTGCAACCGCCGTCCCATTGCTCTCTGCTGGGAGAACTCGCTTGAGCGGCGTTGCCGAAGCTTCGTTTGCAGACGCTCCCGCATCTCCGGCCGACTTTGCCGTCAAATCACGGAGAAGGGCCTGGATCTCAGGAGAGATCGAGGTGAAACGGATCGAAAAATCTTTTCCATTTCCCGCGGCCGCGCCGAGAACCTTGCCATAAAGAGTGCCCGGCAAGTCTTTGCCGTCCTTGCCGAGGAGGCGCATCTTTAGGTTGCTCAAAGGCGGCACCGGATTGTCTAGTCGAGCCTCAGCGGCCTTGCAGGAAATCTTGATCAGACTTCCTTTCGACATCTCGCCGCCGAGTTGCGCGCCCTCCACCATCTCATAGTGCAACGGAATCTCTTCGGCGAGCGGGACGAGCGCCTCGGCGGAATCGGTCATCAGCAGCTTGTGTTTGCCCCCGATGCCGAGAACTTCGTAGATGGTGATCGGGTGCTCGACGCCCTTAGCCTTCACTTCCATCTGCTTGCCGGTCTTCAGGATCGGTCCCACCTCCTGCCGCGTGGTCTCCGACACCAGGATCTGACCGCCGGTGGTGCAGGACTGGATGCGGGAGGTGAGGTTGACGTGACTTCCCACCACTCCGTACTTCATTCGCTCCGGTGAGCCTATATTCCCCACGACAACCTGGCCCGTGTGTACCCCGATTCCCATCTCGATCTCGGGCAGATCCTCTAGCCGGTTCTGCTCGTTGATCGCGGCCATTGCGAGCTGCATGGCAACAGCGCAGGCGACCGCGCGTTGTGCGTCGTCCTCCTGCCAGACGGGCGCACCGAACAGAACGAAGATGGCGTCACCGATGAACTCGTCGATCGTGCCCTGGTATTGCTTGATGATCGAAACCATCGACGTGAGATAGCGGTTGAGCAGCGCCACGACGCGTTGCGGCGGCAGCCGCTCCGACAAGGAGGTGAAGCCCCTCAGGTCGGTCATTAGCATGGTGACCTTCCGCTTCTCGCCGCCCATCTTGAGGCCAGTCGGAGACTCGAGCACGGTGGAGACCACCTCGTCGGTCAAATAGCGGCCGAAGGTCTCACGGATGAATCGGTTGCGCAGCTCGACCTGCTCGGCCAGCCGTTTCAGCTCGGCCTCGACGCGCTTGCGGTCGGACACGTCGGCCCACGAGCCCACGATTTCCTGTGGCTTGCCTTCCTCGTCTTGAGTGACGGTCAAGGTGTCCTGAATCCAGATATAATGACCATCACGATGGCGAAAACGATACTCTAACGTTCCACCACCCTGCGCAATTAGATGATCCATTTCACCAAAAACTCGCGACGCGTCTTCGGGGTGAAGCCGCTTAACCCAGAACTTTTTGTCGTCGCGCATTTCCCAGGGCGCGTAACCCATAATTGAATTTAAATTATCGCTGACGAATGTGCAGGCGTAATCTCCGGATACCTGCGTGGTGTAGATGATGGCCGGGCTCGCGCCGACCAACGTCTCGAGATCGTTCATGAGCGCCATGCGCTCGCCGAGCGCTAGCTCTGCCTGCTTGCGACCCGAAATATCAGCCCAAGACCCCACAATCTCGAGCGGCCGACCATCATTACCTTCGATCACCCTAAAAGTGTCCTGGATCCAGATATAATGTCCGTCACGGTGCCTGAAGCGGTACTCCAGCGTGCCGCCGCGCTTCTCGACCAGTGGACCCATCTCGCTGAACACGCGCGAGGTATCCTCGGGGTGCAGCCGCACCGTCCAGAAGTCCTTGTCCTCGAGCATCTCCCAGGCCGAGAAGCCCATGATGCGCGAGACGTTCTCGCTCACGAAGGTGCAGGTGTAGTCGCTTGCCTGGTTGGTGTAGACGATGGCTGGCGTGACCGTCATGAGGTACTGAAGCCGTTCGCGCGCCGTCTTCAATTCGGTGGTGCGCTCCTCGACACGCTTCTCCAATTCATCGTGCGCTTTGCGGAGCTCCTCCTCTTCGCGCTTCCGGATGGTCAGGTCGGTGGCGAAGCCAACGGTGCCAACCTCCTCTCCGTGCTCGCCGAACAGAACCGACGCTGATATGAGGACGGGAATATTCTTGCCGTCCTTGGCTTTGAGCACGCTTTCGAAGCCCGCGACCGTGCCGCCGCGCTTGCGCATCTCGCGTAGCACGTCCCTGGCGATGTCCTCGTTCTCGTAGAGACCGGAGGTGTTGCGGCCGATAACCTCTGCCGCGCGATAGCCCAGCAGAGTCTCGGCGCCCTCATTGAAGAGCACAATCATGCCTTCCTTGTCGGTGGCGATGATCGCGTCGGTCGAGCTTTCGATCAGGCGTGTTAGATATCGCTTGGTATTTCGGAGCTCGATATTCGCTTCCAACGCCGCCTGCTCAGCGCGTTTGCTTTCGGTGATATCAGCCCAGGCGCCGACTAGCTCGAGCGGATGGCCGGTCTCGTCGTTCACGACCCTGAAGCTGTCCTGAATCCAGATGTAATGCCCGTCGCGATGACGGAAGCGGTATTCGACGGTTCCGCCTCCCTTCTCGATCAAAGGCGGCATGGCTTCGAACACGCGTTTCGCATCGTCGGGGTGCAGATGGTCGGGCCAACACTTGGGATCGGTCGTCATTTCCTGCGGCGAATAGCCCATGATCGCGCACAGGTTCTCGCTGACGAAGGTGCAGGTGAAATCCCCCGAAGCTTTGGTCGTGTAGATGATCGCCGGACTTATGGCGAGCAAGTATTGCAGTCTTTGCCTTATGTCGCTCAGTTCCGTCTCGGCCGACTTGCGCTTGGTTATGTCGGCCCAGGCGCCGACCAGCTCCAGCGGGTGGCCGGCTTCGTCTTTGACAAGCCTGAATGTGTCCTGAATCCAAATGTAATGACCATCGCAGTGGCGGAAGCGATATTCGACCGTGCCACCACCCCTCTCGATCAGGGGCCGCATCTCGTCGAAGATTCTCGGCGCATCCTCAGGATGAAGATTGCCTGACCAGCACTTCGAATCGGCAATCATCTCCTGTGGCGAATAGCCCATGATCGCGGTGAGATTCTCGCTGACGAAGGTGCAGCTGAAATCGCCGGAGGCCTTGTTCGTGTAGATGATAGCCGGACTGACCGCGAGCAGGTATTGCACGCGCCGCTTCGTACCCTTTAGCTCGCTTTCAATAGCCTTTCGGCCGGGCTCGAAGGCTTCGAGCGTGGCAATCCGCTCACGCAATGAGGAGATCTCGTCGAGGAGTTGTTTCTTCGTCCTCTTGTCATCCGTATCTGCGGCAGCTGTCGCATCGTAAATTACTGACGCGCCTGGCTTTTCTGGCCTCGCCCGAGTCGGTCGGTTGCTGCTTACGCTCATACCTGCGCGTCCTCTCCAAGCCAACGGCCGCGCGACCTCGAGGGGTGCACCTGCCGCGCGCGATGATACGCCCGCTGCTATTCCTAAGCGAGTCCTGTTCGCCGCAAGGCAAACGGAAACTTACTCGCCCGTTGCATCGTGAACCATCTCGGCGAGGCGATCGACGTCCTTAACAAGGAGTGTGCCGCCGCGGCGCTCGATGATCCCGATTTTGGACAGGCGGTTAAGCTCGCGCGTCACGGCCTCGCGATGGGTGCTGATGCGGCTTGCGATCTCGACATGGGTCGGCGCCGGCACGATGCGCGCAACCTTGCCTTGCTTGGAGCCGAGGCTCGCGAGCCGCAGCAGCTCGGCCTGGATTCGGTTGTTAACGGCAAGCGTGCTGAACTCGTACACACGCGTAGTAAGCGCCCTGATTGTCCTGACTAGCCGCGGCAGCAGAGCCTGCGCTACGCCCAGCTCTGACTGCAGCAGCTCGCGGAAAGTTGCGCCAGGCATCGACGCGATGAGGCAGCTCGTTCGTGCCTCCACACTTGCCGATCTCGAGCCGCCGTCGATCGCGGGGAACTCGCCGAAAATTTCGCCGGCGGGCAACTCGCGAAAGCTAACTGCCTTTCCGACCGACGAATAGATCGTGACGCGGACTTCGCCGAGCACGATGAAGAATACGTCATCCGAAGCATCGAGATAGCTCACGATCGGCTCGCCAGGTGCGTAACGCCGCCAGACGCAGCGTCGCTGGATCCGGTCGAGCGCGTCGGCGGGGAACCCAGCGAAGATTCCGATCCCCTTCAGCGACTGTTGCGGCTGCGTGCTTTGCGAAAGTGCCATTGCCAGCCCCAGCGCCTGCACCGTTGTTCAAAGCGTGCGGAGGATAAACCAGGCGGCGGCGAATGGGCAGGCATAAAAATGGCGCATGCTTCGGCAGAGCGCCCGTGCTGGGACCGCGACTGACGTGTGGCAAATCTCACAGCGAGAATCGTGGTGGCGAGGCATCGTCAACCTCACAAGCTCAAGATGGTCTGCAGCAAGTGAATTAAAGGAGATCGCCATGACCCGCTCAAAGACACGGAAAGTTCCCCAGTTCTCTTCCGACCATCCGTTCCCCTACGTGCTGGTGTGTAGCACCTTCGGAACCATCATCAGCCTCGCTGCGGTCTGGATCGTGACTGCTCATTCAGTGGCCCAGGCGATGGTGGCCTGACCGAAAGCTAACGATGCCAGCCGTGTGACAAATGTCACAGCGGCAACCCCGGCAGCAACCCATGATGTTCATACCGCAAGAAAGGAGCCTCGAAATGCCGAACCCGATCATAGACAGCTCGTTTCCCTCAGTGCTGGTGTACGGCACGCTTGGAAGCATCGTCAGCATCGCCACGGTCTGGCTAGTCTCCGTCATGGTTTACGCGCCTGTTTCTGCGCCTGTTCTCGGAGCCTAGGAGAGAATTATGTCCATCGTTACGGAAAGGATATCCCCTCCTACTGGGGTGAAGAAACGGTTGCGAGGCCCTGCCTCGACGCAAACGACGCTCTGGCATCTTTGATCGAGCACTGATTCTTCCAGTGCAAATGGACCGGACGGCATAAAGACGATATTTCCGGTCTCGCCGCTTTAGTCGCAGAATCTCAGCCAGCACCGCAACTGACAGGACTTTCACTTGTAATAGCCGACGCCGCAAATCTGATCTCCCACCTTCGTAAAAAAAGATGCCTTCTCGGCTGGTTTCTTAGAGCCGGGCCGGGACCACAAGTAAGTAATCTCGCTTACCTTACCTTCCGTGGCCGTCCGCATGATTTCCTCTCCAATTGCAAATCCCCTTTCGTCCTTGATGTCCTTGAGTTGTGCGCCCTTCCCCGTTGGATGCGCTGTGACGATGCCGTCCGAGGCATTGGCGCAAGACACATAAAGATCGTGGTCCTTGTAGCCGCCGTCGCCCTTGTTGAACATTTCGAGCGCCTTCGTCTCGTCAGCTTTTACGGCGGCGACTGCCTTGTCGAGCATGGCTCTGGCCTCCTCGGCAGTACCAGACTGAGTGGCGTGAACAATTGTAGTAGCGAAAAGCCCGAGCACGGCAGCAGCGGCTACTTCTAACATCCATTTACGCAACATGGGTCCCATAGATTTTGGCAACGATACTTAGATGCGGTAAAAGACTGGTCTGAACCAGGACCGAGAGGCTGAGCATCGCCGCTAGTGCCGTCCTCGCGCAGGCCCCTTCGCATATCGCTTCTCCCAACTCCTTTTAGGAGAAACTGAGCCCGCGACTTCTCGCCGCGCCTTTGCCCGAGCCGCAGTGGCACCAAATCATCGCAGGAGGCGTTTAGCGGTACGGGCATATACAGCCATGAGAAGCTGGAAAGCCGCGCAACCCCACCATGAAGGGCCGTTAGGTTCCGACCGCATCCTTAAAGCGCCCGCCACACCGGGGCAGGGCGTGGCCGCGCATGTAGCTCTTCTCCCAGAACACGTAGAGCGCCCGGCCATATCGAAGGCACGGGGGCGTCCCATTGCCACAGCTTGATCTCCTTACTTTTTTTAACGCTATAAGTCCTTGACAGGTCGCGTCCAGCTCCTAGTTATATAGCGTTCGTTACATAAGTACAAGGAGTTAGCCATGTCGAAGCCTGTCACCACCACCCCTGCGGCAAAGCCCGCCAAACCGCTTACCGGAAAGGTGGCGCTGGTCACCGGCGGGTCGCGCGGCATCGGTGCCGCCATCGCCAAGGAGCTTGCCGATCAGGGCGCCGACGTCGCCCTGAGCTATGCCGCGTCCGCCGACAAGGCCGAGGCCGTCGCCAAGGAACTCAAGAGCAAGGGCGTGCGCGCCGCCGCCTTCAAGGCCGACCAGGCCGATGCCAAGCAGGTCGAGGATTTGGTACGCAAAGTCGCCAAGGAGTTCGGCAGGCTCGATATCCTCGTCAATAATGCCGGGGTGTTCGCCGGCGGCGCCGTCAATGATGATGCCGCCGACCGTGCTGCCTTGGAACGCCTGTTCGCCGTGAATGTCGGCGGTGTCAGCGCTGCCGTGCGGGCCGCGGTCAATTACATGCGTGAAGGCGGCCGCATCATCACCATCGGTTCGGTTGCGGGAGAGATGTCGCCCGTGCCTGGCTTCGCCGACTATTCGGCGACAAAGGCCGCGGTCGCCGCCTATACGCGTGGCTGGGCGCGGGACCTCGGCCCCAAGGGCATTACCGTCAACAATGTGCAGCCGGGACCGATCGACACCGACATGGCTCCCAAAGATGGTCCCGTTGCAGACCTGCTCAAGGCGGGAACAGCGCTCGGCCGCTACGGGAAGCCAGAGGAGGTTGCCGCCACCGTCGCCTTCCTCGCCAGTCCTGCCGCGGCCTATATCACCGGCGTGTCGCTAAATGTCGACGGCGGCTTCGGTGCCTAACACGCGACAACGATAAACTTCGAGGCGGAGCCGATCCCAAGATTACAGGGACCGGCTTCGCCTTGATCTGCCTTCAATTCGTGACTTCGATGTCATGCCGTCGAAATTGTAGCGCGGCACTCCAGCTTGCCGCAGCGAACAAATCGCCTGGTAACGAGAAGTGTCGGGAGCGGCGGCGCCCTAGTGTTGGCATGAGGGCGTCAAAACTTAAAGCGGGTAGTACGCAGCTATAGCCAACGGGTGGTTCTATGTTTTGAGAATAAGAGAAGCCCCGGCCAACGCGAACCGAGGCTTCCAAACCGCTCGCTCCAACAAAATAGTGCACTTTGGTCTCCTTGCCGAACCCGTCTCCGGACCTCAGCGACAACCATCCTGCCTCTGTGATGTTTCAAAAAGAAAGAGCCCTCCGAGCTAAGGACTACCGCACACCCCGTCAGCGGTGACGCATAACAGCCGGAGATGAGTCATCTCCTCATCTGACGTCGCGCTCTGGAACCAATATCGTCTCCGTCTTCACTTTGTGAACGATGATATCTGGATCGCTGTTGAAGGGGGTCTGCGCCGGATTGGCTGACTCTATAACGAGTGAGGCCGTGATGGCCGGCGCTGGTAATTGCGCTGCCCTCGCACTTGCGTCGCCAACGTAATGAGCCGGTTCTCCAGCGGTTTCGCTCAAAAAGCCCCACCACATGAGCAGCAAAGCTAGGCGCTGCGCGTGATCCTGGTGAGCGCCCCTGAGGTGACCAGCACGCGGCCATGATTGTCGAAAGGTCCCTCAGCATCAAAAGCGTCACTCGCCAGTTCTTCGATGAGCTCCCGATACGCTTGGAAAACAGCACTATCGGTCCCGGAGGCGTGTGAACGCTCGGCATGCGCTCGCAGTGCCTCATGGCTTACTTTGCAAGCCACTGCGTTACCCAGTTCGTCCGCCATTAAGAAACGGACGCCGTCCTCCTGTTCAAGATACTCGTCTTTGAGCCTTACGAGAGGCATCGGCTCCGCAGCTTATTCATCGCCGTCGAGTTCTTCTTCTAGGTTGATGGCCAATTGAGAATCCGAGTTGACGTGCCTTTTGTCTGAGAGCACCTGGCGTGCGCCTCATCCTCCTGGAAATCGCTCTAACAGGAGCTTTGCTTTTTGAGTGCTTCTTGAGTTCCCTCTCGTCCTGTGTAGTCCATGCGCGGCGGACTATCCGCTTGGATGCTTTAGCCATAACCACGAGGCTCCCTTTTGATTCGCGGTGAGACACACTATCAAGATTGTCGCGCCGGAACACCCCAAGCCCATCAACGTTGCACGCTTGCCAACAAGGAAAAGCGACATGAACCTTCCAAAAGAAAACCTGCCGTCAAGGCCGCGTAAGAATCGTAAGCTCGTGCTTATACTTGGTGGAATAACAATTTTAGGCATGCTGGCACTGATCGGCTTGGTCTTACTCAGCAACTTTCCAGGCCCAATGCAAGGCAGCGCACACAAATCCGAAGCCCCGCCGGAAGACGTAAGTAAGGCGAAGCCCTAAACACCCGGCTCCATCGACCACCTCGTAAGGAACTTAGCTTCTTAAATCCTGTTTGGCTTATCGGGCGGGGCCAAGAGGCCTCAATGATCAAAGCCAAAATGCTGATGAGCCTGATTGCGGCGACTCTGTCTTTAGGGTTTACCGTGCAGCCTCATCCAGCACCCTTCTGGGACACCAACATCATCATCGCTATACAAACAGACGAATATAGTTCGGCTGCCAAGTCGGCGACGATGGGAAAAGACGACGGTACTCGGATGGGCGGTGCAAGCCAAGCAAATCCACCCGAAAACGACACCCAAAAAGTTGACCAGCCACCGCGCCAGAATCCTTCGACGGGCGATCAGTGATGGAAGGGACGAACTCTCCGCAGGTACTGCTGCGAGCTCGAGTGGCTATCGATCAGGTTATGTTGTCAAGACTGGCAACCCAAAGTGCAATCGAGCGGAGCCGCGGTTCGCTTGCCGAAACCCGAAGGCTGCTCGTTGCGCTAAGGTTTGCGGTCGATCGGCGGCCTCACACTCTCAAAATTCCAATCCGAAGCAGTGCGGCCGTAGAAGCGCAGCGCCTCATGGCAGCGCTGACTAAGATTCACATGACAAATAATACGTAGCGCATGTGCTGACGATAACACTCAACCGTCCGGAACCGTGTAGTTAGGGCCGCGTTTTGAGTTCATGGCCCCAGCCGTTATGAAGAACCTCGCTGTAATTACTTTTGTTATCGCGTTCACACTAGCTGCGCCTGCTTTCTCCCGAACCAACACAGATGACAAAGCCGATTGCTAGAAGGCGAGTGGGGCATGGGACCGGATTAATACCAAGTGCTTAGCGAGCATTGACTTAACTCGCCCGAATAAGTGCAATCATCGTGACGGCAATACCCAAGATAGTGGTGACTGCAGGGTCAAATCTGCGGGCCACCCAGCCGATTGTTTCCGAGTAATTCGTTAGCCCACGCCCCAAAACCAAGCTGACTAATTCAAACAGAGACGCGATAAGTCGCGGAGGAACCCCCAATCAAACTGACGTTCTCTTGCAAGTGATCAGAGAGCATGGCCCTCGGCAGGAATTCATCCTCGACTATCAGAATGGTCGGTAAAGATGCCCGTTGTGCTGCCGATCCCATAACTGCGGAACGCAATCGGATTCGTGCTGTTCCTTTTCAATTGGGACTTCGGCCTAGCCCCAATCCAGAGGTCGAATGGGAAAGTTCCATCACCCACCGGAATTGCTGATTGGCATAGAGGGCACTTCGGGAATTCATCTTCTCCAGTGGCCATTGCGAACATGCTGTCACCAGGCTTGAGAACCCCGGGGGTGTTCGCCTACACTGACAACAACAGCGGAATGATAAGCCGTAGAGCATCTCGTCCTGCGTAGCTTCTGGCTTGTATAGAGCGCGGAGCAGAAGGAGATGGCGGTATTGTGGTTTGCCCGCAAAGGGATCGAGTCTACAAGTGGCTTTCCGGCCTACGAGCTTCCCATCCAAAACATTGCCGCTAAGTTGGGAAGGGAACGCAATTTCCAGTTCCTATCACCACTCCACATACCCCCAATAGATTTGCTAGGTCGCAGCGCACAGGCCGTTGATTATCGCTCGGTTGTGGTCGAACTCGATGAGACCGAAGCCGAGGCTGCGAACTGGAGAGCTGGCTTTTACAAAATCGCCCTTAGTCCAGTCGAAGTTGTGACAAAGCTAGGTAAGCCGAACTTTACTTGAAGCACTAACTCCTAGGGCGAAGGAGACTGTGGGCCTCAGGCTCTTTCAAATGCGGAGGCATTTGCTGTAGTGCCTCATCGAATGGTGCTGACGATAATACGACCTCGCCAGTAAACGGGAAGTCGAGCAGGATTGCTGGCACTAAAATAAGGGCCACCAGTGCCGCAGTGCGCCGCAAGCATTCACAATGCCCAAGCGGTAGCAATAAGAGGCCAAGTAAATTTTGGTCCGAGAGTCTTTTCTCCCTGTGCCGATGCCTAACGATCCGAAATCAGCTATTAAAGGGAGCCGTCACCCGTCTGCGGTTTCGTCAGGCACCTCCTCGTTTCCACGCGAGAATGGCTACCCAAAGCTTTGTCTGCTTGACCGAGATTCCGTCAAAAACTGGAACAGGCCGCATGAGCGGCCCTCAAGTTCGCGCGCCTTCTCATTGATTCCACTCTTGGACTGCCACGAAGCCGGAAGGACCCCCTCCCTCAGGCCCTTCTTTCTGATTAGAGGCGCTCATCGCCGACATAGCTGAGCCAGTTCGGCATGGCGGCTTCTATCCTAATGGCATGAACGGCACGCGGAACGACCTAAGCGACGGATTAAGAGCTGCTCTTGGGTTCGTCGCTGTTGAGCCTCGGCCAGCACATGAGACAGCTTTCAACTGGTCCCCCCTCACAAGTCGCCAAAAAGAAGCGGCCCCAGAAAGACCACTTTGAGGCCGCTTCAGTTGGGAAGGCCGTGAAGGCCTCAGCCTTGCGGCGAGCCACATTGACCAGGTCTTACAAGAGAATAAGATTGACGTGACTCAGGAACACCCGTGCAGGTCCGGCAGGTTTTACGGATGTCGCTGGGTCGAGCCTTAGCCGCACGGCTTCCGCCATTTGCCGTGGGGTTTAGGCCTGCTGAGAATGCGAAGCGGGGCGCCTTGGCTTAAACCCCGCCCGGCCCCTTCCTCGCAGCACTTCGCCCGGTCCAGGTAGAACTCGAGTTGGTGGCATCTGCGTCGCCAGAACTACCATCCGGCATACACGCCGCCACTATCGCCGATGTGTACGATGGCATGGAGGCGCTTGCGTTGCGTCGGTTTGGTTCTCCGACGATCATCGCAGCGGACAGGACCTCCTCACCCGCCAATCGAGCAAACTCCCAAATTCCAGCGAACGCGAAGGGCTCTAAGTCTTTCCGGCGGAAGCGGTACGGCTGCTTTCCGTCCTCCCGTTGCTGCCACTCGTAGAAGCCTGTCGCCGGAATGAGACAACGCCGCTTAGCAAAGGCCTCTCGAAACAGCGGCAGCCTGTCCACAGTCTCGGCGCGCGCATTGATGTGTGGAACCTTCGGCTTCTCCTTCATCCAGAACGGAATAAGCCCCCAACGTGCCATCACCACCTCGCGCTCGCCATCACGGGGATCAATGCGGACGATCGGGATTTGGTCAGTTGGAGCGATGTTGTAGCGGAGGGGAAAATTCGACTTCGGCAGCCGGTTCGCTTTGAAAAGGCCGCGATAGGCGTCGCTAGCAATGAGGTTGTCGTACCGGCCACACATTTCAGCGGCCAGACGTGAGTTCACTCAATAACTCTCGCGTATCGAGGGGGCGGCTCTCCATGTCCAGATGACCATCCTTGGTCAGGGGCCAGTCGGTTTTGGGTCGATCCCAAGACAGCTCGATGCCATTACTGTCGGGATCACGCAGATATAGTGCCTCGCTAACCCCGTGATCCTTTGCGCCTTCGAGGCTAATTCCAGCATCGATCAGCCTGCGCAATGCATCGGCCAGTGCTGCCCGCGTCGGATAACGAATAGCAACATGATAGAGCCCGGTAGTGTGTGGTCCAGGCGGAGAGCCACCTTTGCTCTCCCAAGTGTTCAAAGCGATGTGGTGGTGGTACCCGCCTGCCGAAAGAAACGCCGCTTCATGTCCGTAGCGCTGCATCAAATCAAAGCCGAGGACGCCACAATAGAAGGCAATGGCGCGATTTAAGTCTGCCACCTTCAGATGAACGTGTCCGATGCTCACACCCGCATCAAGGGGACGCGGATTGGGCGCGATGGGCTTGGGTGAAGGAGGCATCTTTACACGACCACTCCATCTGCAACGCGGGCATTACTGCTTGCTAACTCTTTATCGCTCGCGTGACTTCGAGCGTGGCTATCACGACCGACGATGCCAAAGGCCGCCCTACACTCTGGGGCGCTCTGCCAATACTCCATCGAAGGGGCAAGGATGCCAGCCGTAATCCGGATTAAAACAGACCCAGAAAGGCCCCTCGTAGAAGCCGACAGAGGCGTCCCATCCCCAGCCGTGGCCGAAATCGCGCTCCGCCATCCAGCCCCGCCCAATGTGCGAGTTGTGGTCACGAGCTTTCCCGTTCGCGAGCGCTTGTGTCAGAGATCCGCAGGTCAGAACTACCGCGACAAGAATGAATAAACGCGCGTGTGATCGTCTCAACAACGTAAGGATTGATTTGTGCCGCATACTCATGCGCTTGAACCTTTGGACCGACCATCTGTTCCTTCCCGCCTTTCAAAGATAAGCCCACCACCAAGCGCTGCCCGCCTGCTTCAGATGGGCGAACCAACGGCAGATCGGATAGAGCAGCACAATCACTGAAAGCCAGGTGATATACACGTCTATCAAGTTGAAATCGATCTCAGGAGTGGTCGTCAGCACCCCCGTCATCGCGAAGGCGGTCACGACCGCGAGCGCGTGGATCAGGTAGATGTGGATCACGTAATAAAAAAAGGGCACCCGTCCAAAGGTGGCGAAGAACGAAGCCAAACGACCACGTGTCTCATCAAGCCAAGCAAGCAACATCACCGCTGGACCCAGTGTCATCATCAGGTACAGCAGCGACGGTGGATACTTCTCGCAGTTGAGGAATGACAGCATCGTCCACAGCCAAGTGTCTTGGGGGGACCATGGCGTCGGATCACCATAGAGGTTAGTGGCGCGAAGTGCCACGAAGCCGACGGTAATTGCAGCACCGAGGCTAAACAAAATCCGCTGCCTCTCGCCCTTTTCGACCTGCATCACTGGGCCAAGCAAATAACCGGCGGCCATTACTCCCACCCAGGGAATGAGCGGATAAAGAACGTAAAGGGTGGCGCTGTCGCCGAGCGACACAAGCCCAGGCTCATGCAGGAGATGCCAAGCCGAGGATGCATCGCCGGGGCTTTCGGCTCTTAGACTGTCTAGTAAGTTGTGCCCAGCGAGCATTACGAGGACTAAGATCGTCATGCACCAACGGGGAAGCCAGATCAGCGCCGACAGCATCACCATCGACACTCCAATCACGAAAATGACACCGGCACTCAACCTGTAAAAATCGACTTCAAACCTCCAGCCGAACTTGATCAGCGTGACATCGAGCAGCATCAACCAAAGGCCGCGAACCAAGAGGAAGCGGCTAAGCTCTTCCAAGCTCTTGCCGCGCCCATAGAGAAAGCCCGAAAGCCCGGCGAGCAGGATGAAGGTGGGCGCGCAGAAGTGCGTCACCCATCGGGTGAGGAACAGCGGAGGGTCTGTTACGTCTCGTGGACTGAAGCCAGTGGTGGTGAAGAAGTCGCGGGTGTGATCCAACGCCATGATCACCATGACCAGCCCGCGCAGTGCGTCTACAGAGGCTATTCGCGCCCGTCGTTCGCTTGGGTGCAGAGTGACTTTTTTCTGGCCTATTGGTTGTGCCTTGTACTCTAAAGCTCCGAACACCTGGCCTCGATCTCCGCTCGCGCTAAATCACAGTACGAGGGATCAATTTTATCGCGTTAAAAGAATTTCTTTCGCCTCGTTGATGCGAGCGGCAAAGTAAGTTGACCCGCCCTGATCTGGATGGAACTTCATCATCAATTTTCGATGAGCGGAACGGATCTCAGCTTGTGTCGCGCCCGCCTTTAGACCGAGCACATCGTAGGCCTCGCTCACACTCATGCTATGACGCCGTTCATGCCAATCCCTCGGCTCTTCTTCTTCCGCGTGTTTTGCGTTGCTTTCGCGCCAGCCGTGAAACTTGCGATCCAGATAGGCTTCCAAAAGAAGGACGCCCTGCGCATCGGTCGCTCGCAGTTCTCGGAGCAGCTCGAATAACTCATTGCAGCTCAACGATGAGAGAGCCCTGCCCGCGAAGCGACCCTTGAGGCATTTACCCTCCATGCGACCGCTGTCATGGTCCAGCACCATTTCCAGCGCAGCTGTGCGCACGCCCGATTTCTGTCCAGGAGTTTTCCGCTTTTGAGCGAAGGGCCCCTGTGTGATAACCCAGGGTCCAATCGATAAGCCGATGCGCTGCCCGAAGAGGAGAAGCATAAAGGCAGCAAAGGCAACGAAGACTGGCATCGTGGATCAACTGAGCTGTTCAAGGAGGCGAACCGCAGCACTGCTCTTCGTTGCTGCGCAGTAGTCTCGCAAAGCCTTATGGCCACCGGTCGCATATATCGCAACCGCTGACAGGAGGTCTCGCAACTGCCGAGACGAACCAGCATCGAAGCGGCAATAAGCGCCGCGGGTCAATCGCGCGACTTCCTTGAAGGCCAACTCGGCTTTGGGTTCACGCCCTTCCTGGAAGAGGAACATAGGTACATCCAGCAAGCCGAGCGCACCTGCACGTTGGCTTAGCTCGTCTATGTCCTCCTCCATGCAATCACCGACATAGACGACGGCGTTGACCTTGTTCTGTTCGGCCTCACGTCGCGCATGTGCAAGCACTTTGCGGATTTGCGTGTAGCCTCCCTGACAGGAGACACGCGTCATGAGGCGGGCGAGGGCTTCGGGATCGTTGACCCATTTACTCGCGCGGGTTTCGCCAT
>Ga0070682_100000931_pt1 | contig 17085 bp, 24 predicted proteins | sample KBSC63LmetaG_FD_64668 | JGI IMG/M metagenome (GOLD analysis project Ga0070682, IMG submission 64668) | Corn rhizosphere microbial communities from Kellogg Biological Station, Michigan, USA - KBS C6-3L metaG | ecosystem: Host-associated > Plants > Roots > Rhizosphere | place: USA: Michigan... | reverse complement strand
GGGTGCTCGTTCTTCAGGTGATTCTCGGTCAGCAGTGACTTGGGATTGGTGTTCCACTTTCCGTTCATCCAGTACTGGGTCTCGACCGTCGCGCCCCACGCGTCCTTGTCCTTTACGACGACGCGCATCGGAACCTTGACGTGCGTAAAGCCCTCGGCGACGACGTCACCGACGTTGACGTCCTCCGCGGCGGCAAAGATGTCGTGCGCGGCGAGTTCGATCCCGAGATCGTTCTCTGTGAACGGCGTGTTCGTCGCGGGCGACGATACCGACGGCGTGGGTGGCGTCACCTTCGCGGGCGTCGGCGCTACCTTCGCGGGTGTCGTCTTGCCCAGCTTCTTCGCTCGCGCGGTCTCGGCCCGCAACCAGAAGTCGCTGAAGTCCTTTTGCAGGTTGTTCTTGCGCGCGACCATTGCGTCAAGCACTTGATCCACACTCGTAAACCCGTGCGGCAACTTGGACAGACCCTCGACGTACGGACGCATGAGCGCCCTGTATTCGTCGTCCGAGATCGACATCAAGTGGTTGATGTACTGACCCAAGGGACCCGTCGTCGGGTTCTGCAGGTCGATGTCGCCGTTAACGTACGCCTTCCACATCGTCTGGTACGTTAGCGAGTCACTGCCCAGGGGTGAGACCGGGACGTAGTCCCAGTCCAACTTGTCCTGGCCCAGGAACTTGAACGCCTGGCCCTTGTCAACACCGACGAGTGATCCGTCGGGCAATCGCACCCACTGGCTCGTGTGCGTGTCAAAGTTGGAGATCATCCAGTCAAAGATCTGTTCCCGCTGCAGCACATCGAGGTCAGCTGCGGACAGGCTACTTGGATTGAACTTACCGTCCGGGAACGCCGGCACGGAGTTGTCGTACATATACTGGATCGAACCGTTCTTGTGATCCAGTGTGATGTTATACGTGCCCGTACGCACGTCGAGGCTCTTTGACTTCAGCTTCGCGGTGCCCTCGTCGAGCTTCGTCAAGAACTTAGCCTGTGGCTTGAAGAGCCACTTACCGCCGTTCTTATCCTCCCACACCTGCGCGCCGTGACTACCCAGTGTCTTGCCCGTGTACGTCAGGTCGCTCGCGCTGGGCTTGGACTTGATCGGCGGCAACTTGTGCGACGGCGCGGGAACGTTTGGCGCGGGAACATTTAACGTCGGCGTCGGTACGTGCGACGGAGGTACCTCGATCGTCGGCTTAGGTGGCACAAGCTTCGCCTTGGGCGGCGCCACGTGTGGTGTGGCAACCTTTGGCGTCGCCTTCTTGCCGGCGGGCGAGGCGAGCCACTCGTCGAACTTCTGCGTGAACGTGTACTTCTTCGCACCGTCATACGTCTCGTCGATGACGGCGAGGATCTCGTGATCACCCAGTTGAGCGAGGTGCGGCGCGTCCTTCTCGAGCTTGGTGCGCGCCTCCTGCAGCTTCTTATAGATCTTCGCGCCACCGTACGCCGGTGAGATCGGCTGGTTGCCCATGAACGCGTCGAAGATCTGCTTATGCTGGCTCGGCGTCAGGTTGAACGTGCTTACGCCGCTGGGCGTCGGGTACGTGACGTTGCACGTGCAACCACCACTGGGTACTGCGACGAAGGCGGCCGTGACCGCGAGAACGGCATCCGCGCAACCGCACGTGACCGCGGGTGGTGTGTCATCATCAACGTCAAAGATGAGCGTGCACCTACAGTTGATGACCTCGCCAGCCGCACCACCCGGGTCGCCGGGCCACCGCAGGGAGGAGCCGCCAACGGAGAACGCTTCGGTAACGAGTACCCGTTGACCGTCGGCGTGGGCATGCGTGAAGCGGGTACGTCCGTCGTTGGTAGCCACCCACTCTTTCTTCGCCTCCGGTACGATCAGCTGCACCTGAGCGTGTGTTCCCGCGTTGCTGGCACCGACGAGCTCCGTTCGCGCGATCGTCTTCGCGCGCGCCTCAGTCATGCCGCCGGCCGCCTGGACGCGCGCCGCGAGCTGCGCTACGGACTCGCCGTTGGCGTGGCCCTCGACGAGCTCCGCGCGGATGTTCTCCCAGAGCTCGTCACCCACGCCGGACAGGCGGTTGGTCGCCTGGGCCAGGTAATCCAGTGAGAACTGGTCGGGGATTCCCGGGATGCCCTCGCCGTCCGGAATGGGTAGCGTCGTGACGAGCTCGTGCGCGGCCTCGAGGGCACCCGCGTCGTAGACGCCGTCGAGGTAGCCGACGAGTTCCGGCACCTCGTCGTCCCACAGTACGACGACGTCATCCAGTGAGCCGGCGGCCGTGAGTCCGGGTGTCTGGTCGAAGCCGTCCTGGATCACACGCAGGGCGAGCTCGTTCGTGACGCGATGAATCGCGCCTACGACGAGATCTTGAAACTCCGCCGAGAGATCGTCCTGCTCCGCGAGTGTGTGGCCTTGGATCTGCACACGTCACCCACCCGGCGTCGGAGGAGGCTCATCCTGGGTCGGGGGTGGTCCAGTGGCCGGCGCGGGCTCGGACGGGGGAGGTCCTTCTGAGCCACTGCCGTCGCCGGGGCCGCCGGGTTCCGCGTTGGGCGCGCCGGCCACTGGAGCTGGTGCGGGCACCTCGATGCCCGTGAGTTCTTGGAACGCGATCGCAGAGAGCGCCGGAACGTCGAGCGCCTTGAGTAGGATCTGCTGCTTGAGCTGGTCGGGCGTCGGCGCGTCGGCCTCGTCGAAGCTGAGCGAGGTTCGCAGCTGCTCGCCCGAGATCTCGAGGCGATCGTAGGCGTCCTTGGCCTGCTGGCTGTGGTCCGGCTTCGCGACGAGGTCACTCATGTCGTACCACACGACGTAGCGGTTACCGCCGGCGTCGGTGAGTGACATGTTCTCGGCGACGAGTGTGGGCTGCATGAATCCGGAGGTCAGGCCGGAGCAGATGAGCTCGGCGAGCGGCGCGACGTGAATCCGCGCGGCGTCCTCGCTGAGCTGCCAGGCCGTCCAGTGGTTGACGTCGCCCATGCCGGTCATGACCTCGGCGGGCACGTTCATCATGTTCGCGAGGCGGGTGAGTTCCTTGTCCCGCGCGTCGATGAGCTCGCGGAACTCGTCGGCCTCGAAGATCTTGAGGTACCGGAACTTCTCGATGAGCTCAGACTTGACGCGCAGTGGCAGTGGCAGCGCGGAGCGCGCGTCACCCGGGTTCTTGATCGCCTTCGCGGCGATGTCGACCAGCTCCGCGACGAACGGGTCCGGCGAGTCCTTGTACTCCTGCTTGACCGGGAAGCTGGCCTCACTGGGTACAAAGAGGAGGCCGTTGAGTGCGAGGCGCGAAACGAGCTTCGAGACGATGGTGCGGTTGTACAGGTCGATCTTCCGGAGACACGCGAGCGCGGCGCGCGTCGGCGACGTCGCCTTGAACGCGTACTCGGGATCCGGGTCCCAGATGGGAACGACGAGTGAGTCTTGACTCAGCGGCTGCCACCGGCCCTCGTCGATGAGCACCTCGTAGGGCGAGTCACGGCGCGTGCCGGCCTTGATCTCCTTCGCGGACCGCGTGCTCCACTTACGCATGTGCTGCGAGCCAACGGTGATGTCCTCGCCGATGAGCCACGCCTTGCCCGGCACCTGCAGGTGAATGCCGAGCGCCTTCATGATCGCGGCCTGCCCACCGGGACCGCCACCCAGTTGGCCGATCACGTCGGCGACGGCGCCGTCCTCGACCGGCTCGGGTTCGTCACCGCCGGGAACCTCGACTGCGGCGATGAGCTTCACACGCGACAGCGCCTGGGCGAGCCAGGACACGCCGTACCAGAACTCGCCCTCGGCGCGGTAGAACGACCACGCCTCTTCCTGCCAGGACTCATACTGGATGTCGTACTTCGTCGCGCCGACGCTGTTCGGGTCGAGAATCTTGGCGGCCGCGGTGAGGGCGTCATTCGTCACCGGTCGCCGACGTCCTACGACGTCTGGCACATCGTCACCCCCGTGACCTAGCCGCTACTTCTCGCGCTCCGCGAGCAGACCCGTAATAGAACTAGCCACCAGCGGTACGAGCCACGGGACGGGCATGTCCACCCCCGTGAACCAGCACAGGGCCAGGAGCCCGTAGCCGACCCAGATGGACATGCACCAGTCGCACGTGAACACGTAGGCCAGTGACCAGCCCCACCGGCCACCGACGCGACCCCCCACGAGGTTGCCCTCTGCGTCGTAGACCCCGAACGTGTCGAAGATCCAGTCGCGCGGCACCGCGACGAGCGGCACCGAGTCCCGGACGACGAGCCGCGTTAGGCGGTGCGTCGCCAGCACGAAGAGTAACACAACGAGGGCGGCCACGAGAAGCAGCTTACCAGGACGGTGGTGTGTGACGAAACTAGTCCTGTACATTAATCTCATTAGCCTGGTACTATTAACCATCAAGAAAAACTAGGAACGAGGAAGGCAGACGAAGATGCCGAAGGTTAAGATCGTAGACGTCAAGACGGAGTGCTGGGGTTGCGGCGCCACGTGGGAGGTGCAGGTGCCGATCGGCGGCGGCGAGGTCGAGACTGAATGCTGGGACTGTGGCGAGGTCGTCATCATCGAGATCAAGCACAAGTAGGACTGTACATTCACTCCATCTCTTGCTACAATATAACTACAAGCAAAGCAAGGAACCAAGACGGAGGAACGCAAATGGACCGCTTCGGATGGATCGCCGCAAACATCGCCTTCGCGATCGTCGTACTGGTCAGTATCGCCGCGATCGTCGCGGTATTCATCATCAAGTAAAGGTCGAAACGATCGCCGGGAGGCGAACGTCCACCCGTGAGGCGGGTGCCGATGAGACCCAGAGGGAGGAATGAAGATGACGATCAAGGGCAAGGCGTTCTTCAAGAGCACGTGCACCTACTGCGGTGCGCCGGTGTGGGGCATGGTCCGGGAGTTGGCGAACAGCGGCGGGGTCATGCGGAACTCGTGGGGCCACGTCGACGAGGCGGACAAGGCGCGCAACGGACTGCACGGCGCGCACCCAGTGGAGAGCGGCATCGTCGAGATCCAGCGGGTCGAGTTCGCCGAGCTGACGAAGGCGCACCGGTGAACTACCGCTGCGACCTCTGCGGCGATCGCATGCGTCTTGATGACCACAAGGATCTCGAGGCGCACACCTTCATCGACCCAGAGGACGAGGACTGCACCGTCGTCGCGCATACCAGTTGCGCGAAAGAGGAGGAGCTCGTTCAGGCGCCTGTTTTCAAAACTCCATCCGCCTAGTACAGTTAACGTAAGGCAAACGAAGGAGGAACGAGGAATGTTCAACGACAAGGGTGACGGCATCTCCTACCTGGACACCGTCAACGACATCGCCACCTACGGCGTGTACCTGCGCGGCTACCTGGTGATGCTGGCGACGGTCGACCAGGCCAAGCCGGACGCGACGCTCATCGTCAAGAAGCCGGGCGACGACGCCAGCGCCTACGACACCGAGCACGTCGTGCAGCTGAAGGATGGCCGCGCGTCCAGCGACTGCGTTCGCGTCTGCGTCTTCTACAACCTGCCGCACCTGCTCCTCGCGGTGAACGACACCGGCTTCGCGCAGCACATGGCCGCCGGCGGCGACATCTTCGCCGGTGCCGACAACCAGTCGTAACTGTCACACGGCACAGAGACCCCCCGTCGTCAAGCACGACGGCGGGGCGGTCGAGGACTCGGAGTCCGGTGGTACGGACGCTCGACGGAGAAGCTGGAGGTTCGAATCCTCCCGAGTCCACGCAAGCGGTAGTTTACATTGACTCAATCACCTGCTAGAATTAACCATCGGGCAAGTTGAACGAGGAAAGAGGAAAGAATGTCAAGGAACGAGATCAGCCACGAGACGTACGAGGCGATCGCTGAAGAGTTCAACATCACGGCGACGTACTCCGGTCGCGGAATGTACGGGAACGTCTGCCTCGGCCTCACCGGCCGCATCGATGACCTGATGCGATTCGTCGCGTGGGTCGTCGCGGCCGACCTCGAGGACCTCACGATCGACATGCTCACGCTGGGCATGAGCCAGGACAACATGGGTCTGGACATGATCTACTACTGGCCGAACATCATCGTCACGCCGCCGGCGGAGACGAACGAAGAGCCCGACGAGATGAAGGTCTTCTGAAGTAAGACGCCGAGAACCTGGCACGGGGGCCAGGATCTTGGTATGATTAATTAGTTCGCGATGGGCAGGTACGTCGGTTCGAGTCCGGCGGCGAACGCGCAGGGGAATGGAGAGGGAGAAAAACCCGAAGGAGCGCAAGGCCTGTACGTGGAAGCAAGCTGCGTACACCACCCCTGCTCCAGTCCGTCTAGCTCAGGGGCTTAGAGCACCGGCTGCACCACCGTTGAGAGCGGTAGCCGGGTTGAGGAGATGAGAGTCTCCAAGAGACACGCGCCGGTTCGAGTCCGGCAACGGACACGTAGGTCGGCTGATCACCGGCCAACACCCAGTGTACCTTACATCGCGGTCGTGAACACCGCGGTGCTGGGACGCGCATACACTGGTTCGGACTCTGCAGAGTCTGTGGATCCTTCACTGGTGTATGGCGCACAGGGGTGAAACCCAGGACCGAGGTTCGAATCCTCGGGTGAAGACGGTGGCGGCGACGCGCACGTTGCGAGGTATCCATGCCGGGAGGCATTGACAGACTCGCGTAAGTCGCGCTCGTCGCCGCCACTTTTATGAGACGAAGGAAAGAAGGAAGGAGAGTACGATGAAACTTAGTCTGAAGACACGCCAACAGCTCATCGCCAAGCACCCCGGCGTTCGCGTACTGGACCACCGCGTTCAGTGTACGGCGCGAGCCACAACGACCAATCGGCAGTGTAAGAACTGGGCGTACTGGCACTTCACGCCGCGCAGGAGCTCGACGTTCGCGACCGTAGGTGACTACTGCTACGGTCATCTGACGGACCGCTGAATCTACAGCGAGGAGGGCGAGTACAAGCGCACGAGGAAGTTCGTCGAGCGACTCAAGGCGAAGGGCGAATGGCCCCAGTGAGTAAAACACGGCACAGAACGATCATGTTCGCCGCGTGGCTCATCATTATCACACTCCTCTGGCTGCTCGGCCTGGGAGTCGACATCGTAAGATCGGGAAGGTAACGTATGAAGAACATCAAGAAGAAGACGATCGCTACGTCGATAGTCGTCGTCACGGCCGCGGCGATCCTCGTCGCGTGCGGGTCATCCAGTGGTGCGGCCGGCAACGCGCAGAAGGTCAAGGACTTGGAGGATGTTACCACCGTCTGTGACCACGGTAACCGCATCTACCAGATGCGCTACGGCTCGAACTACGGCAACGTCGCCGTCGTTCCGCAGGATCCGACGTGTGCCAAGTGAAGCGGGTGTTCACCGCGACGCTCGTTGTCGCGCTCATGCTGGGTGGCGTCGCTAAGTGCGGTGAGCCCTGCGAGGGCACGAAGGACAAGGGCACTCCGCCCGGCTCCGGCCGGCAGGTCTGCGACGAAGACCGAACGAAGAACCGCTGGTGAGCGGCAACGGCGGAGGTGGCGCGGGCTGCCTCCTGGTACTGCTCATCGTCCTGGGAATCGCGCTCGTCGCGATCATGTTTCGGTAGGTAGCCGTGATCATACGCTCGAGAAACTACAAACTCATCTGTGAGGCAGCCGACTGCGACATGGCGCACAGCGAGACGATTGCTCGCGGTGAGGCCGTGGACCTGCAGCGCGCCGCGCTGACGCGGGCAACGAAGTGGGGTTGGCACATCGTACGCTACCGTGGCGAGCTCAACACGTGGTGTCCCGAGCACCGGGCGGACGCCGTCGCGTTCAAGAATCGCACGGGTGCGAAGGACTTCAGAGGTTAACGAGGAGGAAGCGTGATCGAGACCGTTAAGCGCGTTGTTGCCGTCGTGACGATGCTGGCGCTCATCGCCGAACCGGGTAGCTGCGGCAAGCAGTCATCCAGTGGATTGGACAAGCGCAAGCCGGAGGTACCGGCGGTCGGGGCACCGGGAGCGCCGATGAAGGTGTTCCCGTGTCAGCACAGCCCGCAGGCGCTCATCGTGCAGCTCTACACGTTCCAGCCGGAGCCGCTGCAGTTTCGACTGAGCGCCTTCGACGCGGAGGGCAAGCCACTCATCGGCAACCAGGGCGAACCGATGGCGAACCACCAGGACACGATCGTGACGCGGTTCCCGGACGGGGAGCTGACTCACGCCGTGTATGAGTTGCCGCTGTGCTACAAGACGCAGGTGTCCGGGTACGTCAAGGTAGACGGCGGCAAGACGGTGAAGCTGGGCGTCCGGTTCTTCGTGCTGCTACCCAACATGCAGCGCGACGAGATTCCGCAGTCACAGCACGGCCAGGGTCGCGTCAGCGTCTCGTTCGTCTGGCCGTTCAAGTAGTCCTGTACATTCACACCACAGCTTGATAAGATAAATTATCGCCGCTCGACGGGGGCGGCAACGAAGGAGGAACGATGTACCAGATCCTACTGGACGTGGTCGAGGCGCAGGACGTTATCCGGGAGCTCGCGGCGAGCGACCCCGAGGTGACCGTCGTACCGACCGGCGTCTACATCGCGGGCGGCAACCCCGAGCTTCGACTCACCGCTCATCGCTGGCAGGCGCTCGTCATCGCCCTGTGCCACATGATCGCGCCGGGCGAGGCGTTCAACTCGATCGAACTCGAGGAGCTCATCCCGCTGATCAAGATCGTCGACGAGGACGAGGTCGACCCCGAGATGCGACGCACGCTCGCCGGCGAGTAGTTCAGCACGTCGTGGCCCGTCATCCAGTTGGGTGGCGGGCCACCGTCGTAAGTTCACCGAAGTTCCTAAGAACTTTCACACCACAACGTCGTTAGTCCTGGTACAATTAATCATCAAGTAAAACGGAACACGGAAGGCAGACGAAAATGACGACGAACTTTTACGTTGGGAATCTGGTCTGGATCACCGTCCAGGCCGACTTTGAGCTCTGGGTCGTGATCGCGATCGACGGCGAGTACCTGTCTCTGCAGAGCGGCGAGGCGATCCAGTGGGTGCATAAGAGCCTGGTCGAGGCGTAAGCTACCAACCAAGAACGAGGAAAGAGGAAGATCATGGCACTCACCTTCGGACCCGCCACCATCACCGTCCTGAACGCCGAACTCACCGCCGCGGGCGTGTACACCGAGGACGAGATCAAGGCGCTCGTCACCGACATCCTCTACGAGTTTCGTAGCACTCTCTGGGACATGATTCCGGGTTGCACGGTCGACCGGTTCACCGGCGAAGTCTCCACGTCCTGGGACAACGAAGAGATGGTGCTTCGCGCCTGCACACGGGCACTCGAGCTGGCGACCGAGCAGATCGACGCCGAGTGGGAGGCCGACCGCGAACTCGAGCGAATCGCGTATCAGCTGGGCGAGTAGTCGACGCAGCAGGCGGCCCGTAGTCCGTACCTTGGACTACGGGCCGTCTCTATTTGTGCCGCAGAGGAGGACTGAGGACGTTGTTCGAGGTCAGAGCACCTACCTGGCGATCCCGTACTGCCCGGGTTCGACGTTCCGCAGTAGATCCAGTGGTAGGGAGCTCTCGGCGGAGAGTGCGAGGGACGCCTCCCACGAGGACTCGACGAACGCGAGGAGCAGGGCGTCCGCCTTGTCCGGGCTCTCTCCCAGGATCTTGCGGACCTCGTCCTTGGCCTGAATCTTGATCTTCCCGAACGAGTCGAGGATCGTGTAACTGGGTGTCGTCAGCTCGGCCATCACGTCGTCGTCGACGTTCGTCAGGTCCCAACCCTTGAGCCGGCTCAACTCCCGCCCCACCTGCCAGTACACGTAGGCGCGCATGTTGAGGAACTTCTGCTTGTACTCCTCGGGTGGTCCGGCGCCGAAGTTGATCGGCACGACCTCCGCGGCGTGGGTGTGCTCCGTTCCGTACGGGTTGCTGGTCGACGACAGCTCGGAGAGGCGACCGGACAGCGCCCACCCGATGCCGATGACGTCGACCTTGACCCGCTGGACTCCCCACTCGTTGATCTTTTCGACGAGCTGGCCGATCGTCGCCATCGGGTCGCTGCTGCGGAACTCCGCCTCGCGTCCGGCCACCCGGCCTCGGCGCTCGCGAATGACCGTTCGGTCGCCGCCCGCGCCGACGTCTATGCCCGCCTCGACGAGCGTAGGATCCTCGGGAAGCTGCAGGCCGCGGCAGGCGACGGCCCAGCTGTACGGGACCGCGCCGTTGTCCGCGTCGACCGGAAACTCGCCCTTGACCTTGCTCGCGTAGATGGCGGAGTGCTCGCCCCACTTCTGCCTGCGTGACGTCACCCAGCGGGGTGAGATGAGGCTGTCACGGAGGAGCTCCGGTACCTCTTCTCCCGTAAAGTTCGGCGTATGCTGGTACCCGACGTGAATCGTGTTCCATCCCGATCCTGGACGACAGACCACCGCGAACTCACCGTGTGGATCGTCCGGGTTTCCGATCGCCAGCTGCTTCCCGTGACGGTTAGCCGCGAGAGTTGAGCCACCGTCCCACAGCTCCTTGGGAATGCCACACGCCTCATCGTAGACGACGAGGAAGTAGAGCGCGTGGTGACCCTGGAACCGGGACGGGTTGTGCTCACTCGGCTTACGACCCAGCGCGACGAGCTCCTTGCCGAGGTACCACTCTGTGAGGTTGGTTCGTCCACGCAGTCCGCCCCTCGTGTGAAGCTTGTTGATCTCTTTCCACAGGATCGCCTCGACCTGGTCCTGCGTCGGCGCCGTCGTAATGACGAAGGCCGACCCGGGCGGGTGCACGTCGATCCACCAGCACGCCGTCACCGCGGCGACGAAGGACTTCCCGATCTCGTGACAGCTGTGCACGGCGGTGTCGGAGTTGTCACGCACCGACTCGATGATCTCGCGCTGCTTGCTCCAGAGGTGAACGCCCAGGCGCTCGCGCGCCCACAGCACCGGATCCTTCCGCCACTTCAGCTCGGGCGGGTCGATCAAGTCCGCCGCGACGGAGTACCTCGTCGCTCCCTGCACGTCACCCTCCCATCCAGTGTATAACCACGTAGATCACAGCGGCCCCGCATAGAACGAAGGCGCACCACTCCACGAGTGGTACGCCCTCGCCTCTTACCCACTTGCCCCCGCACATGGGAAGCCTAGACTCCGCTAACCGGCGGAGAGGGCGGCGGAGTGCGCCGCTCCTCCAGCTCGAGCGCGAGGTCGTTCAGTTGCTCCGGCGTCAGCGCCGCCTCGAGCGCATCGGCCATGTCCGCGACCGACTTGCCGGCGATGCCGGCGAGGACGCCGTCCACGATCGCCTGCTCGTCGACCAGGTCGCCGCCCAGCTTCTCGATGACACTCGCGAGAATCTTCTGGATGCGATCGGTGTTGGTCCACGTACTGTTGAGAATCGTCGCACCGGCCATGCCCTCGTTGTTCGAGTTGGGCCAGCCGGCGGGTGGAGGAACGGCGTTGTCCGTCCGCCACACGGCGTCGCGAACTGCCTTGAGGTCAGCGGCGGTGAGTGTCATGGTGTCTCCGTCCAGTTGGGCTCGCACCTTCACGAGCAGGTGATCTATCGGAAAGCTGAGTCCTGGGTCGGTGTGGGTCGTTCCGCCCCACGCGCGGCGCATCTGGTCGTGCGTCACGATTCCCGTGGACTTGCCGTCGTTCATCTGGGCGACCGTGAGCAGTCGTGCGTCGATGTTATGCGTCTTGCAGTCACGCGCGACCTGTCGTGCCAGCTTGTCCCAGTCGACGCGGGCCAGCCACTGCTTGCGGGTCCACCCGTTCACGCCCGTGATCTCGTATGAGATCGCCCGCTGGTTACCTCTCGTCGAGCCGGCGTGCCAGGCCTGCAGCTTGGTGTCCAGCATCTGGATGATGCTGTCGTTGTCGACGTAGTAGTGCGACGAGATGTTGTCGGTTCGCCGCCGGGCGTACGCGGCCTCGTTCTCCGCGCTCGCCGTGTTCGACGTGTTGTGGATCGCGACGTACATCTTCGCGATCGTGCTCGTGCCGTAGTTGTTAGCCGGCCCGGCGTAGACGTCCTGGTAGATCATGTCACTCCCACCTCGCTACGGTTCGTGGCTTCTTCCTCGCGGCGTACGCGAACGGCCAGATGAACCAGCCGATGCCGCCCGTGAGGAACCCGATGACGAACCACTTGACGTGCCAGCCCGGACCCGTGTACAGCCGGGTCACCATCGTCCCATACGGCACCGGGTCGGGCCGCGTGTACTCGCGGACCCAACCGTACTCGCCCAACGAGGCCTCCTCAACCAGTGGTCCCACCGTCAGGCGTTTATGACTCGTCATCAGTGTTACCTTCCTTGCGCGTGTCCACAGTGTCTGAACTCGATATGATCTCCAGCACGGCATCCTGCCAAGGTGGGCACGCAACAGGTTCGCACGACCGCTCGTATGGCGTACCGTCTGGGTTAACGGGCTCGTTCCACGGCCTACCGACTGGGAACACGGGTGCTGCCAACTTAATCTCCTTCATCGCAGTCACAGTCTTCAGCGACGACGCCGTCGTACCCACTCATTTCACGGAAGCCGTGACAACGCCAAGTATACGTATTGTAGGTTGGCCCATACGTTACCGTCGTTATCGTGCAGTCGTGCGGTCCGTGTTCGACGAAACCTAAGGAGCACGTGGGTCTAAGTGGGCACTTAGGCATCGATTTGATCTCCTTCGTGAGTTCCTACGTCGACAAAATCATACCAAGTTCGTGCTACTTTCCCGCTTGCTTAGCCTTGTCGCACGTCCGACAGACCCAGTAGGTTACCATCACCACGCCCTGGCCGTGAACCCGGACACCGCCGCAGTGCGGCTGCCGTGACTTACCACACATCCCGCACGTCGCCTTGTGCTCCATCATCGTCCCTCGATCTCTCGTCGATCATCCAGTTGTGGGCCCGTCGACCCCTCCGCAACGTCCCCCGCGAGCGTCAACAACTCCGTTCGGAACGCGCTCCGCGCCACGGCCTCGAGCTGCTCAGACATCCCGGCCTCCCGCATTACTACTAGGGTCCGGTTCAGGACGGCCGCCAGCTGCTCCCCCGCGACCTGCTCGCGCTGCACCAGCATCGCCGCTACGCCCGCGTCGACGGCCATTTTCGACACCCGCCCGAGCCAACTTCGCGCCCGTTCGCGCATCTTTACCCAGTCGTGGTGACTCCCGCCGGGCCGCAAGTCGTCGTCATCCAGTGCGGTCGCGACCTTGGAATCCAGCCACGCGACCTCCCCCGCGGACCGCCGTACCTCACCCAGCAGGGCGTCCCAGGGGGAGACATCCAACTCCTTGGCGATCGCGTGCGCCATCGTCCAGGCTCCCCTCACGTTCCAGTAACCAGAGTTTCCACCGTGCGAGGAGCACGGTCCGACGCCCTCGTGAACCGTCTGCTGACCCGCTCGACGCTCGCAGGGTGGACCGGTGCCGTGTCCCCGCGACGTCTTCGTGCGCTCACCACACGTGTCCTCGGCTCGCGGTAAGCCTACCAAGTTCACGTGCGTCTCAGCTTCTAAACGCGCGCGTACGCGACCTCGCTTGTTCACTTCACCGAGATCTCGATGCGACCGACGTTCGTTAGTGGGTACGCGATCAGTTCGAACGGCCGACGTGCCTCCGTTGACTCGGGTCCGTTCGTGATGTGCTCGTACGTACCGTTCTTTACGACGAGTAGCTCATTCGTCATGTCGTACGTGCCGCACTCGATGAGGTCGACCCACTTAAGATCCTGCCGAACGTCTTCATCGTTGTTGAACGCGAGCGACTCGATCATCACAACGAACACTTACTTCTCCCGACCGTTCTCGTAGTACCACGTAACCTGCCACTCCTTCGGGCAGTCCTTCGCCGCTTGCTCCTCACCCTGGTGTCGCGCCTCGTCCACGGCCTTGAGCGCCTTGTTGAGCTCGCGGACGAACTTTGATGAGTGAGCGTAAGAATGCGAAGCGTCGACGAACAGCTTCGTGAGTCTGTCTCGAACCTCCGTCAGTGCCAAACCGGCCTCGATGTGCTGCTGTGCTGTGAACCTAACCTTCTTCACTTCATCTCCTATGAGTAACATTTACCTGGACGTGGAGTTAATACCTTGTGAAGATTTGACACTCTCCGAGTACCCTGACCTGGCACTTGACACTTGACAGTCTGCCCGGGAGTAGCGCGGGTACATGCGCGATGCGCGCGATGCGCATGCGCGTTGGTCGACTATCAAAAACTAGTGTCAAGAGTGTCAAGAGTGTCAAATGATCTCTATTTATCGACTTCAGAGCTACTATCAACCCTTGACACTCTCCCTTGACACTCTACTTTCTCATAATAGACTGTCAAGTTCTCACTTGCTGCCCATACTGTGACTTACCCAGGACCACCGAGCTCGCAGGTCATCTCGCAGCCGCGGACCGATCCGACCTCGCTGCCCGTACACCTTTCGCCCCGCGATCTCGTACGTTGCCCGGGTCGGTGACGAGAAGCCGTGCTGCTCCAGTTCCCGCGACGCCTGGTTGAGTGACGGCGGTCGCAGGTCACCCTGCGCGATGAACCACCAGTGTATGACCTCCTTCAAGACCTCGTTCGGGATCCACTCCGCTTCCTCGTTATCTCCTACGACGAAGCAGTCGTCGAGCATCAACCCGAAGGTGTCTTCCTGTGACCGGTACGTTCCCACCGCGGTCTCGACCCGGTCCGGTCGACCGAGGCTGCCCAGGCTGAGGTAGTCCTTGAGACCCTCGAGCGCCCAGTTGAGGATGCCCGACCACTCCGCCTGCAGTACCTTGCCGTAGTCCGGGATCCGCTCCGCTACGGGGATGATCGTGTCGAACGGCACGAGTTCCAGTCGCTGCCAGAACGCCTCCGACGTGTCGTCGACCCGCGGCTTGTTGTTGCCCGCGAGCCACAGCTTGAACGTCGCCAAGAAGGTAATGGGATCCTTCGCGATCTTACGCGCGGTAATGTGCGACGAACCGGTCAGCATCTTCACTCGACCGTCGTTGATCTTTTGCTTCACCGTCTCGTCCACGAACACCATGCGGCGACCCGCGAGCGACGCGATGACGGTGTCGTGCTCCTTGTCACTGAAGATCTTTGCACCTGCCCGGTAGCCGTAGTCGCCTAGCAGATCCAAGAGAGTCTCGATGAGAACGTTCTTACCGTTCCGTCCCTTGCCGAAGCCAAAGAAGAACTTCTCCGCCGAGACCATACCCGTGAGCGAGTACCCGGCCCACCGCTGTATGTAGGCGGCGAGCACGGGATCCGGCTTTCCGTTCTTATGCTGCGTGATGCGCGCGATGTGCTTCTGCCACTCCGGACACCTCGCCGCGGGATCGTACGTCACCGCGGCGCACCGCGTGTTCCGGTCCGCGGGGTCACTCGCTCGCAAGTTCCCCGTCCGCAGGTCGACCGTCCCGTTCTCTACGACGAGCGACCAGGGATCCTGGTTCAAGTCATCCAGTGTCGTCGCCACCCGGGGGTCCGTCGCCGCGAGCCGCAGCATCGCGCGTCTCGCACGGTCTGATGACGACGCCTCGTACCAGCGACGGACGCGGGTCGCGGCGGCCTCGTCTCCACCCTGGTTCTGCTGCTCGGTTCGCAGCACCTGCAGCACACCCAGTGTTAGGTACACCGCGCGCTCGGTGTCGTCCTGCCGCCAGCGCCTCGTGTCCCAGATGTGCCAGCCCAGTCCGGCGACGTGCATGACCTTGTCGCCGAACATCTGGACGAAGCGGTGCGCGTTCCCGGTGTCGGTCAAGTCCGCTACGAAGTCGGGCGGAGAACCCTCTACCAGCGGTCCGCCAACCCGCGGGGGTTGGGAACTACCAACTCCCGCCGTACTCTCCGCTACCTCCTCCTGACCGGCCACCGGCGCGGCCTGTACACCCGACGCCAGGCTGGCAACCAGTCCGTGAGCGATCTCAGTCAGCTTAGGATCCAGCTTCACCGGCTGGTACCGCTCGTTGTCCCAGATCTTCGCCGCCTTCTTGACGACGTTGCTCCACGGGTACGGATTGCCCTCCGCCTGCTCGATCTTTTCCCAGGGACCGCGGGCCGCGGCGAGCATTCCCTCCAGGTCGAGGCCGCGTTCCTTCGCGCGCACCAGCACCTGAAAGAGGTAAGCGTCACGGGTGCCGGCCTCGACCTCACCGGCGCCGTCCGCGTCCGCGAACGAGAAGCCCGGGACCGCACCACCGCCACCGCCGAAGCCGGCCGTTCCCTTCGCTGCCATCAGCCAGTCGCGGAGGTCCGGCCAGTCCACGAGTCGCGCCACGTCCGCACCCGGGTTGAGCCAGCGGTAGCGGTCACCCGACCTATGCCGTGACGGGGCGGCGACGACGTAGCCGCCGTCGCCTCGGATGTCGATCCCGGGTACCACGCCGACGGCGTTCGTTATCTTCAGCCCACTGGGTACCGCGTAGAAGAGATGCAAACCACCCGAACCGGTGTGACACTTAAGCGTCGTCGGCGGCAACTCCGGGCCCCACGAGTCCCAGGTTTCGATCGTCTGCATGCCACCCGAGTCCTGGTCCACGTCGATGACGACGAGACCCGACACCTGACCGGTCGGCAGTCCGAGGTTGAAGCGCGTGTTCTTAAACCACTGCTCGACCTTGCCGAGGTCCGTGCTCGCCTCGGTGTGTCCGTGAGCCGTCGCTGGATGCTTGCCCTTACTCTTACCACAGTCCTTGCCGCAGGTGCAGCCACCGTCCTCTCGCAGCCCGTGCGCGGGGAACACCGGGATCCCGGCCCCCGCCAGCGCCAGTGCCTGTGCCAAGATGTCATCGTTGTCCGTCGGCAGCGCGAACGCACTACCCTCGCCTAACGTCATCCAGTCACCTTCGTCCTTCCGAGTTCGGCCGGACCACTCCGGCCGGGACCAAGAACCTTACCAGATCCGAGCGCATTTGGATCACACATCGGCACGCCGCGACCGCGCTATGTTGTGACTAAGTTTTGCGGGCCGACTGCCCGCCTGGTACACTGGACTCACTCCGGTCGGCCGGTACTTCCACGGGCCGGTCGACACGGACAACGCGGTGTGGAGGAGCTCGGTACCTCACTTGGTTCATACCCAAGAGTTCGCGGGTTCGAATCCCGCCACCGCTACCACCGGGAACGAACGCAGCTAGCGACTGGGACTACGCACTCGCGTTGACTCGTCACAGTCTGTGGTGACACTGGGTGGT
>Ga0070682_100000930_pt1 | contig 17087 bp, 11 predicted proteins | sample KBSC63LmetaG_FD_64668 | JGI IMG/M metagenome (GOLD analysis project Ga0070682, IMG submission 64668) | Corn rhizosphere microbial communities from Kellogg Biological Station, Michigan, USA - KBS C6-3L metaG | ecosystem: Host-associated > Plants > Roots > Rhizosphere | place: USA: Michigan... | reverse complement strand
GCCGGCGGGAACAACATCACGCTCGACGTCGCGGCGGGCCTGCGCACGCCGGTCGCCGAGGCGGAGCGCCTCAAGCGCAACTACGGCTGCGCGCTCGGCCGTATGATCGCAGACGACGAGGAGATCGAGGTGCCGGGCGTCGGCGGACACGCGCCGCGCCGGGTCGCCCGCCGCTTGCTGAGCGACATCATCGAGCCGCGCGTCGAAGAGATCTTCGGCGAGGCGCGCCGCCGCATCGAGGAGACGGGGCTGCTCGAGCAGGTGAGCTCGGGCTGCGTGCTCACGGGCGGGGCGGCGCTGATGGAAGGAATGGTCGAGTGCGCGCAGGAGATCCTCGGCATGCCGGTGAGGCTCGGCTTCCCCGTGGGCGTGAAGGGCATCTTTCAGCTCGTGCAGGGACCGCAGTACGCGACGGGCGTCGGCCTCGTGCGCTACGGCGCCACCCAGCTCGCCGAGATGGCACACAAGTTGGACGTTCGGCACGGAGCAGAGCCCGAGAAGCGAGCGAGCGAAGTCGCCGCGGGCGCCAAGGGTACGAAGATCTGGGAGTGGGTACGCGCCGCGTTTTAGCGGGTGAGCCCAGGAAAGCTGAAGGACGATGAGCTTCTCAATTGAATTCGCCGAAGAGTCGCGGACCTACAACGCCCGCATCAAGGTGATCGGTGTCGGCGGCTCCGGGGGGAATGCCATCAACACGATGATTCACTTCGGCCTCGAAGGGGTCGAGTTCGTGACCGTGAACACGGACGCGCAAGCCCTGGGCTCGAACGCGGCGGCGGAGAAGATCGCCATCGGTCAGAACGTCACGCGCGGTCTCGGCGCGGGTGCCGATCCGGAGCGCGGTCGCAAGGCGGCGCTCGAGGACGTGAACCGGCTCAAGGAGATCGTGATGGGCGCCGACATGGTGTTCGTCACGGCCGGCATGGGCGGCGGCACGGGCACGGGCGCGGCGCCGATCGTGGCGCAGCTCGCGCGCGAAGCGGGCGCGCTCACCGTGGGTGTCGTCACCAAGCCCTTCGTTTTCGAGGGCAAACTGCGGGCGCGCCGCGCCGAGCAGGGCATCCAGTCGCTCACCGAGCACGTCGATACGCTGATCACGATCCCGAACGAGAAGCTCATGTCGCTCGCCGACGACGAGCTCACCTTCGTCGAGGCCTTCCGCAAGGCCGACGAAGTCTTGTTCCAGGCCGTCAAAGGCATCAGCGATCTCATCACGCTCGACGGCATCGTGAACGTGGACTTCGCCGACGTGCGCACCGTGATGTCGGGCAACGGCCGGGCGCTCATGGGCACGGGCTGCGCGAAGGGCGAGGGCCGCGCACGGTTCGCCGCCGAGCAGGCGATTCATTCGCCGCTGCTCGACGACATCTCGGTGCAGGGCGCTACGGGCGTGCTCATCAACGTGGTCGGTGGCCACGACATGAAGATGAAGGAGATCCAGGAGGCGGCCTCGCTCGTTCAGGAGCAGGCGCACGAGGAAGCCAACATCATCTTCGGCGCGAGCATCGACGAGAGCATGGGCGAAGCGCTCAAGGTGACGGTCATCGCCACCGGCTTCAACGCGGCGCAGGAAGAGCTCCCCGTCGAGATCGCGCGCGAAGCGCGGCGCGCGACGCCGTCGCTCCGCGAGAGCCTGGCCCCGCGCTCGGCCGCGCCCTCGTCCCGCGATCAGGTTCCGGCGCTCTCGACGCGCCGTCCCGCGGCCCCGTCGCTCGCCGCCGGCGCCCGCGACGGCCAGATGGGTCTGCCCGTGCTCCGCGACCGCATCCCGTTCCCGTCGGCCCTCGACGCCGATGCCGAATGGGACGTGCCGGCGTTCCAGCGCCGTCAGGGCGGCTGAGTCGTTCGGGGGGGCGAAGTTCCCTGCAAAAACCAGCAGCCAGGGCTTTTGTCCCCCAAAAGCGCTAAGCTCCGACCCTCTTCCCACGTCTCGAGGCTTCGTGAGCAGAGGGCTTCGCTTTACCTATCCGTTGCTGGCGCTTCTCGGCGCCGTCCTTTTGTTTCCGATTGGCTGCGGCTCGAGCAAGGATGATTACTTTGGCGCGCCGACCCAAAAGGCCGGTGCCGCGGGACATGGCAGCGGGGGCACGCTCGGCGGCTCGGGCGCTCAGGGCGGAAGTGCTCAGGGTGGCATCCCGGGCGCGGGGACCGGTGGCAGCGTGGACCAGGGCGGGACGACGGGTGTCGGCGGCTCGGGCGCGACGTCGGCAGCGGGCGGTGGCTCGGGTTGCGTGCCGGGTCTCGTCTGCGGTGGCGTCTGCATCGACAACCTGACGAGCACCTCGAACTGCGGCGTCTGCGACAACAAGTGCCCCGCGCGCGCGGAGTGCACGAGCGGCGAGTGCCTGTGCAGCGGCGGTCAGTCGATCTGCGACGCCCACTGTGTCGATACACTGACGAGCGTCACCCATTGTGGTTTTTGCGGTCACGCCTGTCCGCCGCGCGCGGAGTGCACGAACGGCGAATGCGTGTGCCCGGACGACCAAACGGTGTGCACCGACGAGTGCGTCGACACGCTGACCGACGTCAACAACTGCAAATCGTGCGGCAAAGCCTGCCCGGATAACGCTTCCTGCACCGACGCCAAATGCGTCTGCGACGACCCGCTGACACTTTGCAGCAACGCTTGCGTCGATCTCCAGACGGACGAGGCGAACTGCGGCGGCTGCGGCAAAACGTGCATCGGCGGCACCTGCACCGACGGCAAGTGCATCTGTCCGGACGCCGAAACGAATTGCAGCGGGACGTGCGCGAACCTCGACACCGACCACGAGCACTGCGGCGCCTGCAACGTGGCGTGCAGCCCTGCCGAGGTCTGCGGTGAGCCGGAGTCCGCGGGGGGTGGCACTGCCGGCGCGGGTGGTACCACCGGCGACGTCACGCACGAGTGCGTGTGCCCCCCGGATCGCGAGGACTGCGACGGCGTCTGTGCCGACCTGCAGACGGACCACGACCACTGCGGATCGTGCGCCGTCGCCTGCCCCGGCGACAAGATCTGCTCGAGTGCGGACTGCGTCTGCCCGCCCGGCGAGGCCGACTGCGGCAGCGGAACCTGCGCGAACCTCTCGAACGACAAGGACCACTGCGGCGACTGCGACACCGCCTGCCCGAGCAATCAGATCTGCAAGAACAAGAACTGCGGCTGTGCGACCGGGTTCAACCTGTGCGGCAACGACTGCTACGACTTCCAGAACGACGACAACCACTGCGGAAGCTGCGGCAACGCCTGCAGCGGCCAGCAGCAATGCTCGGGCGGCGAATGCCTGCGTTCGCCGTGCGACAAGCTCTGCAGTAACCCGAGCGCGTTCGTGCTCGACGCGACCGGCTACCGGGCGGAGCACATCGGCACCGGCATGCGCTGCTTCGAAACCACCGCCTACCACCCCTCCGCGACCGAGCCCCGCATCGTGACGTGGGAAATGGGCGGCCGCACCGTGCGCGTGAACGGCGTCCAGATCCCCACGAACCAGAACGTCTCGCTCGAGAGCGAGCGCGCCGGCGGCTACTGCGTCCAGGTGAGCGCGGGCGTCCCCGACTACTCGGGATTCCTTCTGCCGATCGTCGCGGAGTGAGACGGCGCCCTAAACCGAAGCTCCGGTGAGGTCGATCCGGCGCCAGCGGCCGGAGGCGAAACGGAGGCCGAAGGTGAGTGCGAGAAGCACGATGTAGGCCGTGAGGCACAGCATCATGCTGGTCGCGCCGCCGCCACCCGAGTGGGAAAGCACGAGCGTGAGGGGCACGAAGAGGACCCAGGCGAGCACGACGCGGGCGATCATGCAGAAGAGCGTGTCTCCGGCGGCGCGTAGCGTCTCGCTCAGCGTGCTCGCGGCGGCGTCGAAGAGCTGCCAGCCGACCGAGAGCATGAGCATGGTCGCGCCGACCTCGACGAGGCCGCCGCCGGGTGCGTCCCGCGGCTGAAAAAGGCCGACGATCGCGTTTGGGGCGATCAGGTACCACGCGCTCACGAACGACATCCACGCGGCGGACGCGAGCGCAGTCATGCGCACCGTCGGCCACACGCCGTCGAGTGCTCGCCGCCCGATTTGCTCGCCGACGAGGATGGCGCCCGCCGAGGCCACCCCGAATGCGGGCATGAAGGACATCGTATTCACCTGTAGGACGACGTTGAACGCCGCAAGCTCGGTGGTGCCGAGGTGGCCGACACCGGCGTTCACGAACAGCACGAACGCCGAGAACTCGAGGAACCAATTGACCCCGTTCGGCAGCCCGAAGCGCAGCATGCGCCCGAACTCCGCGCGTTTGAGCCCGAGGCGCCCGGGGCGTTTTGCACGCGCAAAAAGCCAGGCAATCGTCGCGAAACCGAGCCAGGTGGCGACGACGCTCGCGCTCGCCGAACCGACCACACCGTAGCCAGGCAGACCGAAATGTGGCTCGATGAGCAGCCAATTCAAGGCTACGTTCGTGACCATCGCCACGATGCTCGCCACCATGGCGGCGCGCGTGTTTCCGAGCCCACCGAAATAGTTTCCGAGCGCCTCGGTTCCCACCGCGCCGCCGACGGACAGGAGGCGAATAGCAGCATTCTTGCACATGAGCTCGTGAACCCGCGGCTCGTAGCCGAAGAGTCCGAGCGCCGTCGGCAAGACGGGAATCGCCAAAATCCCAACCAGTGCGGCAAAAACGGCCACAATTAGGCCGTAGTGGGCGTAGCGCCGTGCCGCGACCAGATCGCCCTGCCCGCGGAGCTGGGAGGTAAAGCTTTGCACGATGAAGACCGTTCCCATCGGCAGAATGATGAACGCGTACGCATCGAGCCCTCCGGTCGTCGTGGCCGCGAGCGACTCCTTGCCGAGCGGGGCGACCATCAATGCATCCGTGAAACCGATGACGGCCTGTGTCGCCCGCGCGAGCACGATCGGCCAGGCGAGGCGAAGTAGCGTCCGCCAGCCGACTTCCGCAGCGGTGCTAGCGTTCGATGCGGTGCTTTCGCTCACAGGGAAAGCATCTTGACGCGGCGGTCGAGGCCGTGCGAGGAGCAAACTTCGATGAACCGCTTCGAGACGGAATGTCGACGACTGATTGATGGTCTCGCGCGCGAGCTCGCGGCCCTCGCCGACGACCTGGCCCAAAATGAGATCCGCGCGGCGCGCGCAGCAGAGAAGGCTGCGGAGCGCGCCGCCCCCAAGGTGAGCCCGCGGCTCGCTCGCGCGCTCGAGCGCGCGGAGGAACGCCGGCGTCTCGCTGCCGAGCGGCGCGCGCAGAAGCTTGCGCAGCGTGCGGCACGGCGTACGGCGGTCGGTGACGGCCAGCCCACGCCGTCGTCGGGTCGCACCCGCGTGCGAGCTGCAGCCGCGCCCGTCGAAATCCTTCCGCCGCCGCTGTTCGTGCACAAGCGCAGCCGCGACGGCAGCATCCAGAAGCTCGAGCGGGCTGCTGGTGAGCCGGAACCCGCGGCCGCGGTCCCGAGCTGAGAAGGCGTTCGGACCGCGTGAGCGAGTTCGCGCTGCCGCCGGGGGATTTCGGCGGATTCATCTTCGATTGCGACGGCACGCTCGCCGACAGCATGCCGCTCTACCATCGCGCCTGGCAGCGCGCGCTCAACGACCACGGGGCGACGTTCGAGTTCACGTGGGAGCTTTTCATGAGCCGCGCGGGGATGAGCACTGCACTGACGGTGGAGGGGCTGAACGCGACGTTCGGGACCGCGCTCGAGGCCGAGGCCGTCGAAGCGGTGCACCGGCGCGAGTACCTCGGGTTGATCGACACGGTGCGTCCGATCGACGCGATCGTCGCGATTGCCCGCGCCAACTTCGGCAAGCTGCCGATGAGCGTGGCGTCCGGCGGCACGCGACCGCTCGTCGAGCGCACGCTCGAGCTCATCGGCGTGAGCGAGCTGTTCCCGGTCGTGGTCGTCGCAGCCGATGTCCCGCGCGGAAAGCCTGAGCCGGATATTTTCCTCTTGGCTGCGAAAAGGATGGGCGTCGCGCCGGAGCGCTGCCTCGTGTTCGAAGACGGCGCCCCTGGCATTTTGGCCGCGGAACGCGCCGGCATGCAGGCGGTGTTGGTGGACCGGGGCTCCCGCTCGTGAAACCCGGCGCCGGGTTTTCGGAGTGAGGAACCGGAAGGGCGGAGTTACGGGGCGCGGGCTGCGAGAGCGAGTCCGGGGCCCTCGCGCGGGTCGGCGTAGCCGAACGTGCCCGAGCGCGTGAGGACGAGGGCGCTCACGTCGCCTTGGGTGGCGTAGGAGCGGTAGAGCTTGTGGCCCTTCGTGGCGAGCTCCTCGAGAAGGGCTTTGGGGAGCGGGTGGGCCGCTTCGTAGCGGATCTGATCGGGGACGAAGCCGTGGTGAAGACGCGGGGCGTCGACGGCGGCGTCGAGGGGCATGCCGTGGGCGAGCATGCGCACGAGGAGCAAGGCGAGGGTGCTCGGGATCGTGTCGCCGCCGGGGGTTCCGAGGACGGCGACGGGATTTCCGTGGTCGAGCACGAGGGTTGGCGCCATGGAGCTCGTGGTGCGACGGCCTGCGACGGGCTGATTGTCGCCGGCGCTCGAAAAGGAGCCGACGGCGTTGCCGAGGAGGACGCCGGCTTCGGGGACGAGGATCTTCGCGCCGAAGGAGGCGGAGAGCGTCGTCGTGAGCGAGACGACGAGGCCCGACGCGTCGGCGACTGCGAGGTGCGTCGTGTGCTCGAGCTCGCGCAGGGCTTCGGCGTAGAGCGGGTGGACGCTCGCCGAAGGCGTTGCGTGCGCGGGATCGACCGGCACGGAAAGGAGCGACGCGGGGTCGAGGAAGCGCGCGGCGAGGGTCTTCTGCTCGGCGGCGCTCTGGGCGTCGGGATCCACGACGTGGAAGCGACGGAGCGCCTGAGCTCGTCGCGCGATCTCGGCGAAACGGTGGAGCTCGTCACCGCTCTCGGCTGGCGGCGGGCTCGGCTCGAGGGACTCGAGTGCCGTGAGGGTGCCGGCGAGCACGAGGCCTCCGGCGGAAGGGGGCGGCATCGTTTCGATGTCGAAGCCGCGATAGCGCACGCTGAGCGGCTCGCGCACGACGGCGCGATACGCCGCGAGATCGGCGGGGGTGAGGTGATTGCCGGTCGCCTTCGCGATGCTCTGCGCGGTCGCTCCCGCGTAGAAGGCGGCGTCGCCGAGCGCGGCGATGGACTCGAGCGTTTTCGCGAGCGCCGTTTGCTCGAGACGCGTGCCGGCGCGGCGCGGCGCGCCCTTGGCGTCGCCGAAGACGCGTCGCGCGCCCGGATCGAGGCCGAGAGTCTTCCAGTGTGCGGCAAGCAGCGCGGCTTGCTCCGGACCGAGCACGCTGCTTCGCGCGAGCGCCACGGCCGGCGCGCACACCCGCTCGAGGGGCGCCTTGCCGAGGCGGCGGTGCAGCAGCAGAAGGCCCGCCACGGTGCCGGGAACGCCCGGCGCGACGGGGCCGCTGCCCTTGGCCGCGATCATGCGGTCGAAGTCGGCGCGCGTGAGGCCGGCGGGGGCGGTCTCGCGAAAGTCGACGGCTAGCGTCGGGCCTCCGGGCGGCCTCACGAGCGCGAAGCCGCCGCCGCCCAGATTGCCGGCGCTCGGGTGCGTGACGGCGAGCGCGAGCGCCGTCGCCACGGCGGCATCGACGGCGTTGCCGCCCGCTTCGAGCAGCGTGACTCCCGCGCGCGTCGCCTGCGCTTCGGCGGACACGACGATGCCGTGCTGACCCGCGACGGCACGGGGGCCGCCTTGGAGCGCCGGAAGCGACGCCGCTGGGGTCGGCGCCGTCGGCCCGCCCGCGGAGCTCGAAGGGAGGGTGGGCGGGCGCGTCGTGGCAGGCGCGCCGTTCGCGGGCGTTGCCGTTGCGCCGGGCATGGCGGCGTGAGGCTCGTGCGCGACGGATGCGGCGCGCTCACGCTGGCAGGCCGCGCCGAGCGTCGCCACGGTGCCGAGAGCGACGACGGTGCCGAGCAGTAGCGTGCGCGGTGCGCGCGGAGGGCACACGGGTGCCATCAGAGCGCACCCGAGAGAACGGTCAGACCGCGGTCGGCACGACTCCACGTCTCGAGATCACCCGCAGGGAGCGCCACCACGCGTGTGCCGAGCGCCCGCGCCTCGCGCACGACGGAAGGCGCGCCCTCGCGCTCGGAGGCGGACACGAGCACGTCCGCGGCCGACAGCCAGGCGAGTGCGCGCGGTCGCTCGACCGCGCCGAGGAAGCGCGCCTCCGGAAACGCGCGTTCGAGGCGGGCGCGCTCCGGTCCGTCGCCCACGACGACCAGGTGGGTGCCGGGAACGAGTCCGGCGGCCGAGAGCGCGACGCGCGCGCGCTTGCTTGCGACGAGCCGTCCGACGACGACCACGAGGCGCGCGTCGGGGGCGATGCCGAGGGCGACGCGCGCCGCTTGCCGATCCAGCACCGGATCGAGCTCGAGCGGCGACGGCTCGACACGCGCGCGCTCGGCCAGCTGCGCTCCGAGCGCGCGGCCGAGGCGCTGGCGTAGCTCCGCGGAAACGCAGCGAATCGCCGCTCCGTTGAGGCTCTTCGCGATCGCCCGGCGCATGGCTTGGGGCAACGCCTCGACGAGCGCGAGATCCGTGCCGTGCACGACCACCTCGAGCGACGCGCGCAGCCCGCTCGTGACGGGCCACGCCGACGGCACCAGGAAATGCGCAATCACGCGCGTCGCGCCGAACCGCGCGAGCTCGTGGCGCGCGGCGAGCGCGAACCGTGCCGCTCCGAGCACGCGCACCGGCCGCTCCCTGATTCGCACCCAGGCGCCCGGCGCTCCGAACGCATCGCCCGCGGCGAGCCAGCGCACCTCGACCCCGTCGCGCCGTTCGACGCCGGGAGGCCGCCGGCCACGGACGCTCGGTGCGAGCACGGTGACGTCGCACCCGGCTCGCGCGAGGGCGCGCGCCTCGGCGGCGACGAAGTGGCCGCTCGGATCGCCGGGCTGCGTCGGGTACGAGGTCGTGACCAGGGTGACGTGACCCTGATGCGAGCCCGGTCCCGCGGGCTCGGTCATACGCGCGGGAGCTCTCCGAGCGCTTTGAGCCCCTCCGCCCCCTGCGCCTCGAGCAGCTCCCCGAGCGCCCTGAGGTAGCGGAACGAATAGATGCCGGTGCTGTGGCCGTCGGCCCAGGTGAGGCCGAGCGCGTAGTTGCCGACCTGCTCGAGGTCGCGCAGCTCGAGGTTGTGACCGGTGACGAACCGGACCGACCCGGAGTGACCCTGGCAGGTGGCGCACGGACAAAAACCCCTTAATATTTCATGCGGATACGAGATTTTCTTCGCATCGCCCCACGTGATCTCGAGGTCGTGCGCGCCGTGCGGCGCCCGCACGTTTGTCGGTGTATTGCGGTCACTCGGCGGCATGAGGGCGATCTTTCAGGCTCCGGAGCCGCTGTAAAGGCCCGACAGACGCTTGCCCCGCGTGACGAGGCGTGTCAATAAGGCCGTCCCTTGGCGAATCCCACCGATCCCGTTCAGTGTAAGCCCCTCGAAGTCCAAGTTGGCGACAAGGGCATCGAGCGAGCCATCAAGCACCTCAAGCGCAAGATGGCCGCGGAAGGCATTCTGCGTGAGCTCAAGCGCCGCCGGCACTACATGAAGCCGTCGATCAAGCGCCGCAAGAAGATGAGCGAAGCCGCTCGGCGAAGGCGCAAGCGCCTGCGCACGGACGACATGCCCCCGCGTGGTGGCGCTGCTGGCGGCCCCGGTGGCGGCGGCGGCCCCGGCGGAATGCTGTAGGCCCTTCGGTCCCAAGGTTGGCGCTCCGCTCCGCTTCGGAGCGGTGAAGCGCCCAGGATTCTTGGCCGAAAAAGCGCTCGCTCCGTAGATTCGGGCGGATGCGGAACTCGCTCGCCACGCTCGATCGCGTGCGCGCCCCCAGGCCTTCGGTACCGCCCGTCGTGGCGGAAGCCCCGGCGCTGCCGGTACCCCCGATCCGATTGCGCTACGTGCTGCTGCTCGCGGCGCTCGCGCTCGGCGGCAGCGTGCTCTATCCGCGACTCGACGCCGCGTGGCGGGTGCATTCGCTCGCGACGGCGCTCGCTGACTACGGCGCCTGCATGGTCGGCCCGACGGGCCCCGCGCTGCTCCGCGATCGCCAGCTTGCAGAATTCCACACGCTGGCGCGCCGGCGCCTCGTGACCGCGCCGGCCGGTGACGCACCGTTCGAGCGCTGCGCAGGGCTCGCGCGGACGCTCACGTCCGAGCCGGCGATCGAGCAGGCGCACCGTGCCTTCGCTTTCAGCTTCTCCGAGTTCGGCGGCAACCCGAAGCCGCAGCACTCGCTCGCCGAGCTCAACGTCTCGCCGGAGACGGTAGCGCACGAAGCCCACCGCGCTTGGCCGTTCGTGCGGAGCTACGCGGCGCTCGTCAAGCCGTCGCTCGGAGTGAAGGAAGCGCCGCACCCCGTAGCGACGCCGGCACCGGCGCTCGGTCGCGGGCTCACTCCCGCGCGCGCCTACTACCGCGCTGCACGCGTCACGGCCGACGGCATCGTGCTCGCGCGCGGGACGGGGGCAAACCTCGAGGTGTGGAAGAGCGCCGACGGCGGCGCGAGCTTCAGGCCGGTGGCACCCGAGCTAGCCCGCGATTTCGCCGAGCGTTGCGCGCTCGGCGCCGACGGCAAGACGCTCACCCTCCAGAGTGACGGGGAGGCAACGCGCGTCGTTTCTTCCGGTCCGGACGGCGCCGCGTCGGCCGCGGTGCTCGCCAAATCGGGCGAGAGCATCGTGAGCGTCGCGTGCGACGACCGGCTGCTCGTCGCGGCGGTGCGTCCCGCCGGGAGCACGCGCGCGGTGCTCAGCCAATGCGCGTTCGGGGCCGCCTGCGCGCCGCTCGCGGCGCCGAGCCTCGGTCGTCCGGAGCTCGGCCTCGACTACCCCCTCGATCTGGCGCGCGTCGGTGGCGCGACGGTGCTCTCGCTCAAGATGGGCAACATGGTGCGCGTCACCTCGTCGCGCGACGGCGCGAGCTGGACGCCGCTCTCGGTGGCGTACGACGGTGGCGAGCATCCGTTGCCCGCGGGCCGGATGCCGACGGAGCTTTTGACGATCGGGCGGCGCGTCGTGCTCCACGGCAGCGCGCTCAGGCCGAACGAGACGTACGCCTTGCTCTACTCCGACGATCAGGGCGCGAGCTTTCGCGGTCGCTAGCCTTCGACGCCGAGCTTCTTGCGGGCTTCGCCGCAGGCGTCGCTCACGCAGAAGATGGCGATGTCGCGCGCCTCGACCTGGCGCGCGATCCAGCGCAAGCGCTCGGGGCCGTCGACCGGGAGCTCGGCGCTGCTCGAGAGCGCGAGGGCGCGCAAGGCCGTGAGCGGGGCGCCGACGGCGAGCAGTGCCGTGCGATTCGCCCACTGGTTGAGCGCCGTTGCGAGCTGACTTGCGCGGCTGCCGAGGCTCCCGACGACCTCGAGCGCGACCAGCGACACCTCGCTCGGGAACGGCTTGGCGATCGCGGCCTTCACGCGCTTCTGCGCTTCGCCGAGGCGCTTCGGATCGACGCCTTCGGGGGTGTAGTCGGCGAGCGCCGACAGGAAGCCCGCCACGACGGGCCCGAGCTCGATCGGGACGGTTCGCGCCAAGGTCGCGGCGCGGGCTTGGATCAGCTTCAGCGCGCGAATCAGCAAGAAATAGCGGCTGGCGTCGTCGCCGCGCTCGAGCAGCGCCGTGCCGTACACGAGCTGCGGCGGCACGGAGCGTGCGGCGAGACAGGTCGGCCCCAGCACCGGTGAGACGAGGACCTCGAGCCCCTCGATGCCGAACGCGCGAGCCACTTCGCGCGCTTGGTTCAAAAGATCCGCGCGGTCGGCGGGGAAGGGCGCCGTGCGCAGCGTTCGCGTGTCGAGAGCGTAGGCGCTGTCGAGCACCTCGCCAGCGCGCAAGAGCAGCGTGCGGAGCGCGGGGGTGACCACCTCGGGGGAGATGAGCTCGTCGAGGCCGGGTTTGGCGACGGCGATGCCGGCGCCGTGGACCGGGAACGGTTGACCGGCGAGCGCCGCGAGCGTCGCGTCGGCGAGGAGCGCCGAGTCGCTCGCGCCGCGTAGATCGGCGACGGTGCCGAGCATCTCGAACAGCGCCGGATCGAAGCGCCCGGTCGCCAGCGCGCGACGGGCGTCGGTGGCGGCACGATCGACGAGCATCTGCGCGGCGCGCTGCTCGCCGGAACGCCGGTGGTACTCGACCGTGGCGCGCAGAACGGCGACGTCTTGCGGCCATTCCTTGCGGGCGCGCTCGAACAGGGCGTCGGCGCGCTTCTTGTCCTTGGCCGTCTGCTCGAGCACGATGCCGAGGCCGAGCGTGCGATCGCGCTTTTCCGCCGGCGTCTTGGCGCGTTCGAGCAAGGCCGTCTGCAGCTCGACGGCGCGCTCCGTCTGTCCGGACAGACCCGCAAGCTCGATCAGTCGGCGCGCGGCCGGCTCGTCGTCGGGCTCGCGCTTCTGTACCTCTTGGTAGGCGAGCTCCGCGCGCTCCGGGTTCGGGAGGTGCGTGTCGTAAAGGTCGCCGAGCTTCCGATAGATCTGCGCCTGGCGCGCCGGGTCCGGCGTGTGACGCACGAGCCGGATCAGCGCCTGCTCCGCGCTCGTCCAATCGCCCTCGGCGCTCGAGAGATCGGCGAGCGCCTCGAGCGCGCCCGCGTGGTCGGGATTGGCGTCGAGCGCGGCCGTGAGGGCGCTGCGCGCGGCGGCGTGCTCGCCGACGCCAGCGAGGAGCTTGCCGCGCTGGACCTCGAGCGCGATGCGCTCTTCCGGATCGGTGGCGCGATCGAGCCTGCGGCCCAGGACCTCGGCGAGCGCTTGCCGGTCGCCCTGCGCGATCAAGAGCGCTTGCAGGCGTGCCATGGCGTCTTCGTGCTCGGGATCGAGCGCGATGGCGTGCTCGAGCGCGGCGCGCCCGCGCTCGACGTCGGACACTTTGTCGAGCCAAAGCACCGCGGCCTGGTGCCACGCGCTCACCCGATGGGCGTCGACGTGGCTCGACTCCGCCACGATCTCGAGCGCGCGCGCCGCGCCGGTGTAGTCGCGGAGGCCCTCGAGCACCTCGGACAGCGTGGTCAGGCCGACCACGTGATCGGGCACGAGCTCGAGGCAGCCCTCGAGCAGCGCGCGGGCTTCCTCGAAGCGGCCGAGGCGCGCGGAGGCCTCGGCGGCGCGAAGCGCGAGCGTCGCCTTGTCGAGCGGGTGCTCGACGAGCGCTTGCAGGCGCTGGTGCGCGTCGAGGGCCTTCTCGGGCTCGTCCGCCGCGCGCGCGAGCGCTGCCAACGAGCGCAGTGCCCAGACCGACCCCGGGTTGCGCGCGGCGCCGAGCTCGGCGAGCTCGCGTTGGGCGCCCCACGCGCCGGCCTTGGCGCGAAAGCGAGCGCCCAAGCGGGCGTGCGCGAGTCCTTCGAGATCCGTGAGCACGCGCGCGAGCGCCGAGCACACCGGCTCGAGCTCCTCGTCGCGCCCGGCGAGGGCGAACGCCTGCTCGAGCTTGCGCAGCGCGGGGAGCCACTCCGGTGAGCGCTCGAGAATGGCTTTTTGCCACAGGATCACGCTTGCCGTGTCGCCGCGCTCGCGATCGAGCTCACTCAGCGCGTCGTAGAGCTCACGCTGCTCGGCGGGGTCGCTGGCCGCCTTGGCACGGGCGAGGAGCTCCTCGGAAACGCGTGCGGCCTCGGGCGTGCCCGCGGCGGTTCGCTCTGCCGTCAAGCGCGCGAGCTCGCCGCCCGCGCTCGCCGCTCGTTGCGCCAGGCGCGCCGCGCTGGCGCGGTCGCCGGCGCGCTCGTACTCGAACGCGGCCTGCAGCTCGAGCAGAGTGCGCGTGCCGTCGCTCGCGTGCTCGGCGGCCGCTTCCCGCCAGGCGCCGCGCTCGGTCCCCGCTCCGCTCGAGCCGAGGCGCTCGTAAAGCTCGCGCAAGCCGACATCGCCTGGGTGCGTCGCGATCGCCGCTTCGAGCAGCGTCTGAGCTTCGGCCGGGTGGGTCTCCGCCGTGAGCAGCGCCTCGCGCACGAGGTCGAGCGCCTTCTCGGTGTCGTCGGTCGTCACGTCGCGGCGCAGCCTGAGCCATTCGACGAGGCGGCCGGCGTCCGCGACGCCGCGGGCGTACTGCTCGCCGACGCGAAACGCGATCGAGAGCGCCGGATCGAGCGTCACGGCGCGTTTCAGCCATTCGCCGGCGCGGGAAGGATCGGTCGCGCCGGCGCGGATCGCGCCTTCGAGGAGGAAGAGCGCACCCTGGGTCGGATCCGGCGCACTCTCCGCGAGCTCGGCGACTGCCGCCCCGGCAGCTTCGGGCTCGAGCGCCGCGAGCCGGGCGCGGAGCGCGACCTCGAAGCCGGCGTCGGCCTCGGAGGTCTCGCGGTACGCGGCGCGCGCGCCGTCGAGGTCACCACCGAGCTCGAGCGCGAAGGCCCGGAGGAAAGCGCGATCGCGTGGCGAGGGGTGGTCGCTCCCTGCTTCGGTCCAGTCGCCGAGTGCCGTCGCCACGTCCGCGTGACGCCGGAAGGTCTTGGCGAGCTCGAGCTTGAGCAGTCGCGCGAGCCCGCTGTCCGCGTGCGTCGCGAAGTAGTCCTGCATCGGCGGCTCGAGCTTCTCGAGCCAAGAGCTCGCTTCGGCGCGGCCGAGCGCGCGTCCGAGCCGGGCTTCGGCGCGTGAGGTCTCGCTGCCCGCTTCGGGCGTGACGCGGCCGTGCGTGGCGAGCATGGCTGCGGCGAGGGGGGCGTGCTCGCCTTCGAGGAGCGGGGCCGTCAGCGCTTCGAGGCGCTCCGGATCGGGGCTCGTGAAAAAGTGGAGCGCGAGGCGATCGGCCGGTGAAAACGCGTCGTCGTCGGGCTCGAGCGCCTGCGCGAGCTTCTCGGCATTGCCAAGCTCGAGGGCACGTTGCGAAAGCGCTCGCCGCGCGAGCTTCTGGTCGGGCCCGGCGATGAGCTCGCCCGTGAGGTCGAGGGCCGCCGGACGCGTCGCGGGGTCGCTCGCGAGCAGCGAGGCGCGCAGCCAAATCGCGCCGTCGGTCAGGCCTTCGACCTTGCCGATCTCGGCGAGCGCGAGCGCGGCGCGCGCGCGATCGTGCGCGGTGAGCGCGCGCCGCGCGACGCCGAACGCCGAAGCGACGCCCTGGCCCTCGGGCGTACCGTCGCCGGCGCGCAGCGCTCGGCTGTCGTCGACCGCACGGGCGAGCGGCGTCCCGGCGAGCGCTTCGGGCAGCCCCGTCGCCGGCGCGCGCGCGCTCGAGCCGAGCTCGGCCCCGAGGCGCGCCAGGTGCACGCGCGGATCGGCTTCGTCGGCACGCAGCACGAGCTCGAGTCGCTGTGCGGCAGCCGCGTCGTCAGCCAGGCACAGGCGATGCACCTCCGCATCGAGGTACGCGGCGTGGGCGCGCGCCTCGGGCAGGGTCGCGCCGCGGAGCTCGAGCTCGAGCGTGGCGGCGACCGCTTTCCAGTCGGCGGCCGCGGCGGCGAGCCAGCGCAGCTGACGACCTGCCATCGGCGAGCGGCCGGCGGTGTTCGCATCCTGCGCGGCGCGCCGAGCCCGCTCGAGGTTGCCCGCGATCGCCCAGAGCTCGCTCGCCACGACGAGCGCTCGCGAGCGCGCGGGGGCGTCCTGAACGCGGCGTGCCTCCGCTTCGATCCACTCCGCGCGCTGGGTCCACTCCTCGGGGTGACCGGGGCGCGGCAGGTTGGGCTCGCCGCGCGGGATCTGGCTCGGTCGCGGCGCCTGGCTCGCCATCCGCGGCGGCCGGCTCGAAACGCGCGGCGGGCGGCTGGCGGCGCGGGTGCTCGCCGGAATGCTGCTCGTGCTCTCCCCGAACGAGACGCTCCCGGGCGGGCTCGACGCAAGGTCGGGCACGGCAGCAGGCCCTGGGATGGAACCCGGCGCGGGCGTGTAGCGCGCGGCGGTGGGCGGCTCGCTCGCCGAATCATCGCGCTCCTCGGGCCCGAGCGACGGCGGCGACAAGCTCTCGAGCTCGTCCAGTGCGGCGATTTCGTCGTCGGTGAGCGACGTGCGCTGGCTCTCGGGCGCTTCCGAGTCCTGGTCGTCGTCGTCGTCCGGCTTCGGGGGCGGCGGCGCCGTCGAGATCGACGTCTGGGACAGCATCTCTTCGCGAACCGGCGGACGCGCCGGAGGTGCGGCCGGAGGCGCCGCCGGACCTGGTCGTGGCACGGCCGGACGCGCCGAGACTGCGGGCGGAAGAGCTTGGGGTCGCGGCACGGCTGGGGGCGTGCGCAGCGCGGCAATCGTGGGCGGCGGACGCCCCCCGCTCGGTGCCGCGGGACGTTGAACGAGCGGTGTCGCCGCCGTGCTCGACGGCCCCGCCGGAAGCTTCGCGCGCCCCGGCGGCGCAGGCACGTGGCCGGGGGAGTCGAGCCCGGCGAGCATCCCGCGGTGCCCCACCACCGTGACGTCGTCGTCCTCGGTGTACTCGGGGCGCAGGGTCTCGCGATCGCCCGTCGACTCGTCCGGTGCGTCCGGCGCGATCGACTCGAGCTCGGCAGCCGAGAGCTCCGGTTCGATGGGCGGTTGGCTGCCACCCTTGCTGCGCGGGACGTGGGTGATGTCGTCCTGCATCAGCGAGTCGAGCAGGGCGTCGGGCTCGAAGTCCAGATCGCCGCCCAGGGCCTTGCCGATGCTGCCCGGCGTGCCGCTCGCTCCTGCTCCCGGGCGCGGCGGCTTCGTGCCGCGATCGTCGCTCATCGCACCCCCATGCCGAGCTGCTCGCGGAGCGCGAGGTACATCGGTGAAAGCACGAAGCCGAGCAGCCGTCGCCGGCGCTCCTGCGCTTCGACCGAGGCCGGGGCGCGCCCGCGGTTCTGCGGATCGGGGGTGAGCACCCACGACACGTCGCCGGCAGCGACCGCCGAGATGCGATCGAGGCTCGACGTCGCCGCGCGATAGAAGCGCAGCGTGTCCTGGGCGTAGTCACGGACTTGCGCGGCGAGCTCGGGCAGCACTTTTTTCACGCGACGCGGCATCTCCTTGGCGAGCAGGCGCTGGAACTCGGCGAGCATGGCAAAAGGCGGGGCGTTGAGCTCCGCGCCGCCGAGCTTGCACGCGGCGACGATCAGCGCCTGAACCTCGGGCGCCTCACGGTGCCTGAGCACGGTCGTGCCGCGTCGCAGCGCGAACAGCTCGCGCGCCACGGCTTGGCGGTGGATGGGG
>Ga0070682_100000928_pt1 | contig 17104 bp, 12 predicted proteins | sample KBSC63LmetaG_FD_64668 | JGI IMG/M metagenome (GOLD analysis project Ga0070682, IMG submission 64668) | Corn rhizosphere microbial communities from Kellogg Biological Station, Michigan, USA - KBS C6-3L metaG | ecosystem: Host-associated > Plants > Roots > Rhizosphere | place: USA: Michigan... | reverse complement strand
CTACATAGAAAACCGAAACCCGAAAATCATCATTCATCATTCATCATTCATCATTTATAATTTATAATTGACCTCCCTCCCCTAGCCCTGATAGAAATGGTTACCCCGCAGCTTAGATTGGAGAGTTGGAGGGTTTGAGTGTGGGAAAGCATCGGTGCGAGGAGTATGAATGGATAGCAGGATGAAGCTCCTGAAAAAAAATTGTACTATATAATAATGAATAGTAAAAGTTATACCTATTATATAGTACTGAGAGATATTAAATAAAAAAGAGAGTGCCGACAGTAGCCTTTGTTTCCTTTCTATTATAGGCTTTTCATTCTTATGATTTACCTTTTCAACTATCACCATAGATGTAATAGTGATAAAAAGCGGTCAACATTTTTTTTGATTTCATACATTTGTAGTGCATTCCGGATTCTAAGGAGTGAAATGAGTTTTATATGACATACAGAAAATATAAGGAAACGGTTCATACTGATAAAAACCAATACGAATATATTACAATAACACACGACGAAAATAACGTCAGAATCTATACTTTGAAAAATGGGCTGAAAGTTTTTCTTGCTCAAAATTTCGATGCTCCGAGGATACAGACTTTTATTCCTGTAAGAACCGGAAGCAATAATGATCCGGCTGATAATACAGGACTGGCCCATTATCTAGAGCATATGATGTTTAAAGGAACTTCAAAAATCGGGACTCAAAACTGGGAAAAGGAAAAAGAACTTCTGGACCAGATCTCAGCATTGTATGAAGAGCATAAAGCAGAACAAAATCCTGAAAAGAAAAAAGAAATCTATAAAAAGATTGATGAAGTTTCTCAGGAAGCCAGCCAATACGCTATTGCGAATGAATATGACAAAGCCATTTCTTCTTTGGGAGCTACCGGAACGAATGCACATACCTGGTTTGATGAAACAGTATATAAAAACAATATCCCGAATAACGAGCTTGAAAAGTGGCTAAAAATAGAAAAGGAAAGGTTTTCTGAGATTGTACTCCGTCTTTTCCATACGGAACTGGAATCTGTATATGAAGAGTTCAACAGAGCTCAGGATAATGACACAAGGCTGGTAAGCTATGAACTGATGGATGCTCTTTTCCCTACTCACCCTAACGGCCAACAGACAACGCTGGGAAGACCAGAGCATTTGAAAAACCCTTCTATGAAGGCTATTCACAAATATTTTGATGAATATTATGTTCCTAATAACTATGCAATGGTGCTGGTTGGTGATCTTGATTTTGAAGAGACTATTCAATTAGTTGATCAATATTTTGGCACCTTACCTTATAAAGAGCTTCCGAAAAAGACACCAATTATTGAACAATCCATTACAGAGATTGTCACAAGAACAGTGAAAAGCCCTACTACTCCACGCACTCAGCTGGCATGGAGAACGGAAAGCTATGGAACAAGAAATGCCATGCTTGCAGATGTTGTTTCGAATATCCTCAGCAACAGAGGCGAGGCAGGATTATTGGATTTACATATCAATCAAACTCAAAAAATGCTTTGGGCTCAGTCATTTTCTGTAGGGTTAAGACAATATGGATATTTTTCTATTGTAGCTGTACCTAAAGAAAATCAAACTCTGGAAGAAGCAAAGAACATGGTTCTGGAGGAAATTGAACTGATCAAGAAAGGTGATTTCCCTGACTGGATGCTGCCGGCAATCATCAATGATTTCAAAATTCAGAGAATGAAAGGCCTTGAAACGGCCGAAGGACTTGCTACGACACTGTATGATTCTTATATAAAAGGAAGAACATGGGAGCAGGAACTGAATGAGATGGATGAGTATGCTGCTTTTACGAAGGAAGATGTAGTAAATTTTGCCAAGGATTTTTTCAAAGAAAATTATGTTGTTGTCAATAAAGAAAAAGGGGTCAATGACCTATTGATCAGAGTTGAAAACCCAGGTATTACGCCTGTTAAAATCAACAGGGATACTCAGTCTGAGTTTTTAAAAGAAATTTTAATGGATAAGACGGAGGATATTAAGCCTGAATTTATCGACTATCAGAAAGAGATTGCCACTGATCAGCTTAACGGAAAGAAATTAAGCTTCGTCAAGAATAAGTATAATGATATTGCACAGCTGCATTTCATTTTTCCTTTTGGAAGTGACAATGACAGAGATTTAGGAATTTCCACTCAACTGCTGCAATATCTGGGTACGGATACTCTTTCGCCTGAGGATTTAAAAAAGGAGTTTTTTAAAATTGGGATCAGCAATGATTTCAAAACCACGAATAACCAATTGATTATCTCTCTAAGCGGACTGGAAGAAAATATAGAAAAGGGAATTGATCTTCTGCAGCATTGGATGCATGATGTAAAACCGGATCAGGAAATCTACAATCAGTTTGTGGGAACTGTACTGGAAAACAGAGAGGCTATCAAGAAGGATAAAAACCGTATTATGACAGCGCTAACCAATTATACCAAATTGGGCGTTCACTCACGTTTTACGGATGTTATTTCGAAAGAGGAGCTTGAAGGCAGCAATTCTGAAGTATTCACTGACAGAATGAAAAAGCTTTTCAAATATCCATATCAGGTATTCTTCTATGGTAAAAACTTTGAGAATTTCAAGGGATATATTGGTCAGTATATAGAAACTGAAAGTCTTCAGATTCCGGAAGCGAAGCAATATCCAGAGCCTGCCACCGGAGGAAATGTAAATTTCATCAATTATGATATGGTTCAGATGGAAATGAGCAAGATCGGAAAGGGAAATCTTGTGAATCCGCTTCATTTTGGAAAGATCAATGTATTTAATGAATATTTTGGACGGGGATTATCTTCAATTGTTTTCCAGGAGATGCGTGAAAGTAAGAGTCTTGCTTATTCTGCTTATGTTTCTTATGCAGCCAACTCTGAACTCAACCATCCTGATTATGTAACAACTTATATCGGAACTCAGCCTGACAAACTTATGATCGCTGTGGATACTCTGAATGAACTGATGAATGAACTTCCTGAAGTGCCTATTCAGTTTGAAAATGCCAGAAATGCCGCTCTGAAACAGATTGCCTCAACAAGAGTTACCCGAAATAATATATTTTTCAACACCTTAAGATTGAAGAAACTGAATATTCATCATGATTTCAGGAAAGATATTTACAAGCAGATTCAGGATCTGAAATTTGAAGATATCAGACATTTTTATCAGACAGAAGTGAAATCCATAGATTTTAATACAGCTATTATCGGTAAAAAAGAAAATCTGAATATGGAAGCCGTCCATAAAATGGGAACATTTAAAGAAGTAAGTCTGAAAGATATTTTCGGACATTAAAAAAACAAACCGCCTGATAGCACTATCGGGCGGTTTGTTTTTATAAATGATAATTGATCAGTGATAATTCATCATTCATCATTCATCATTTATAATTTTATTACGTCATCATACAATCCCCGTCCCCATCCTGATAGTTGGGATTAAAATTATCGGGAAGCAACTCAAGCAGCTGTTGATGAAACAGATATTCTCTTTTAAAATCACGGTTATAGATATGGGAAAACGCTTTTGATTCCTGTATTGCTTCATTTAGTCTGGTCTGATAACTTGTAAACCCTTTCATTTTATTGGTTACGATGAAGTAATTTAAAAACTGAACTACCTCAGCTAAGTCAGAAGTTGAAAAAAGGTAAGGAATTTTTAGGTATCCGTCGCGGAGCTGTAATAGTAAGCAAGCTTTGAGGTGATTATTCTGATCGAAAATCTTAATCCAAAAGTATTTAAATGTATCAGTAAAGCTTGAAAAGAGATATTTCTCGTCTTTTTTGCCTTCCAAAACCCATGGATAGTCTATAAAAGTATTGATTTCACCTGCATTGCGTACCCCGGAAAATTCAGTCATAAAATCAGCACTTTCTTTGTCAATACGAGGAAGAACTTCATATTTGAAATCCGGTTTCTGTACTGGTAAATTTTTTATTGAGATGAATACATTGGCAGCAGCATCCAAAGTCTGAAAAAGCGGCTTCAATGGTTGTGTTCCCGGTTTTTTTTCAGGAATCATTTTAGCGGCATCGGTTCTGAAATAATACCTCTTCCCCTTTTTAGGAAAGACATATTCAAAAACACCCATGATATTGTAAAGTGCTTCTGCTTCTTTGGTAAATTCTGTAATGGCAATTCTACCTTTGTATTCTTCAAAAACCTTTTTCAGCAATGCTTTTGCGGGTCTTTTTTTCCGGTATTCAGGGTTTGCATACAAAGTGCTCAGCCACGCATAACGGATTTCTTTTCCATCAATGACAAAATAATCCGGGAAACATCCTACATAACCAATCAGTTTTTCTTCAGAGAAAGCCAGAATAAGAAGGGTATCTTCCTCCGATGCTTTAGGATTCCGAATATGTGATAATGCACGATGTTTCGTAACAGGAAGAAAATCATACTGCAAAAATGCTCCGGATGATATAAAATCTTCCAGTTCCTTTCTGTTGAATGTTTTCAGCGTTATCATTTTCTCAGGATCGTATTTTTATTAATCAGCCTTTTCAGTTTGAAATATGCCATTTCTTTTTTCAGTATCTGCTCTCCGCTCTCTCCCATTTCCATTGGAATTCTTTGAAAATTTTTCTTCACACTATCCAGCTTTATTCCTGCACAGCCAAAACTGCAGTAGATTTCTTCATTTTTAAAAAGCTCATCAAAAAAATCTTTCTGTACTTCAAAATCAGTAAACGGAAATGCAAAACTTTCATAGAGGAAACCATTTTCTTTCAAATAAGCAAAAGTTTTATCTGTAGTTTCCATCTGTTCTTTCAAAGATAAGTCTCCATATTTCGGATGGTCCCAGCTGTGCGAAGAGATTCCGAAACCTTTTCTGGTAAGTTCTTTTAACTCTTCTGTACTTAAATAGGGTTTGAATTCTTTTGAATAGGCATTAAAATCCACTTCAAGCTTTTCAGCAAGCCAGTCCAAAGTATCTTTTTCCTGATAATTTATTGCTAAAATTTTCTTTTGTAAGAAGTGTCTGTCCACATTTTTAAGCGATAAAACAAAATAAATTTCCGGATCTATCGTTTTATTTCTCTCGACTGCATCTACAAGAAGGCCGGCCTTACATCTGAACATCATATCTTTATTGTCAATGAAAGCTGGATTTACAAAATTGCAGGCATAAATTCCCTTTCGTTCCAAAATAGGAGCCGCAACATCATAAAATTCTCTGAAACCATCATCAAAAGTTAGTAAAGCAATCTTTTTCTTAGGTTTGAAATTTCCGGATGTAAATTCTTTAAACTCCTGCCAGTCCACAAACTGAAAATTCTTTGCAAGATGATCGAGATCTTCTTCAAACTGTTTTGTATTCTTATAACGGATCACATGTTTTATATGGGGAAGCTCTCTGTCTGAAACACTGTGATAAAGCGGCAAACAGTAATCCAGCGGAAAAGATTTCCCGATATTATCAGATTCAAAAGCGGCTAAAACATTGATGATTCTGTCTTTCATCTTATCTAAAATAAAAAAGAATCTATTCAAAACTCAGTTCAAATAGATTCTTAAAGGTATAACTTTTAAAAATTATTTTATAATTTTCATTTCATCAACAAGCCACTTTGAGTCAGCGAACTTTTCAATGATGAAAAGGATATATTTTGTATCTACCATGATGTTTCTGCTGAAACGTGGATCATAGTTGATATCACTCATTGTTCCTTCCCACTGTCTGTCGAAATTCAATCCTACAAGATTTCCGTTGGCATCAAGAGCAGGGCTTCCTGAGTTTCCTCCGGTTGTGTGGTTCGTTGCAGTGAATCCTACAGGAACGTCACCTGTTTTATCTTTATAGTTACCAAAATCTTTCTTGTTGTAAAGGTCAATCAGTTTCTTTGGAACATCAAATTCGTAATCTCCAGGAACATATTTTTCCATTACTCCTGCAAGGTGAGTCTGGTATCCGTAAGAAACTGCATCTCTAGGTGTAGATCCTTTTACTTTACCATACGTCACACGAAGCGTTGAGTTAGCATCCGGGAAGAATTTTCTGTCTTTATCCGTCTGCATCTGCTGTGCCATGAACTTTTTCTGTAAAGCATCAATTTTTGCCTGCATTGAAGTATACTGTGGATCTGCAGTTTTCATATACGTTTCTTTCATAGAAACATACAACTGATAAATAGGATCTTTCTTTAAAGTCTTGATCAGTTTATCCTGGTTAGAAAACGCTTTATCAATATCTGTAGTCAATGTTCCCCCATTCACAGCAGCTCTTCCTGTGATGATCGAATTTTTAGACATATCTTCTATTACAGGAATATTCGGGCTTTCATCTTTATATTTGCTGAAACCAGCCGGTAAAAACTGGGGTGCTGTTTTATTAGCATATAAAGCCAATAGTTTTGCCGTTACTTTAGCATCAAGCTCTGCACTGTAATCTTTGTAGAAAGAGGTTAATTTTGTTTTTAACTTTGTAAGTTCCTTTTCATCCATTCTTCCAGCTTCTACAGAAGCTACAAAATCATAATAATCACCAGCAAGCTTTAATGTTTCTGCATTTTTTACGACTTCCGTGAAATAAGCATTGTTTAAAGCATAAGGAGCCTGATCATTGTACAGTTTATTCAACTGATCCAATGTATTTTTGATCTCCGGATTTTTAGCGACCAAAGAACCTTCGTACATTACTTTCTTCTCCACAGCATTGGATTTTTTCAATCCTTCTACTTCACCGATCCATTTTTTCCAGTAGTTCGCTACAGAAGCATATTTTGAAGCGTATTTGATACGTGTTTCATTATCAACACGCATTTTTTCGTCCAATGTTTTTAAGGCAACATCACGTACAGCAATTCTTGCAGGATCAATATCCTTCATGATTTTCTCTACGCCAACTGCAGGAAGATATTCTGTAGTTTTTCCCGGGAATCCGAATACAAAAGTAAAATCGTTTTCGTTTTTATCTTTTATAGAAACCGGTAAGTAGTGTTTTGGAACGTAAGGTACGTTGTCTTTTGAATATTCTGCAGGTCTGTTATTTTTGTCTGCATAAATTCTGAACATAGAGAAATCTCCGGTATGTCTAGGCCAAACCCAGTTGTCTGTATCACTTCCAAATTTCCCAATGCTTTGAGGCGGAGCTCCTACAAGACGGATATCTTTATAAGTTTCGATGGTGTAAGCATAGTATTTGTTTCCATAATACATTGGCTTTACCATGATCGATTGGTAAGATTCAATTTTCTGAGAGTTTTTATAAACCTCAATATTATTATTGATCCTTTTGGTAAGTTCCGGTTCCGTCAGGTTATCTGTGGCTTCCAAAATCTGATCAGTAACTTCTTTTATATCTACAATAAAGTCTACTTTTACGCCTGGATTAGGAAGTTCTCCCTGTGTATTTTTTGCCCAGAATCCGTTTGAAAGAAGGTCATTCTGAACGGTAGAATGCGCCTGAATCTGACCGAAACCGCAGTGGTGATTGGTTAAAAGCAGTCCTTTAGGCGAAATAATTTCTGCAGTACATCCGCCGTTAAACTGTACTACTGCATCCTTTATGCTTGGTTTCTGAGGGTTGAAAATATCTTTTGCAGAAATCTTCATTCCCAAATCCTTCATTTCCTTTTCATTCAGCTCAGTAGGAATCCACATTCCTCCATATTGTTGTGCAAATGCCATTGCAGCTGGCAAAAGAAATACAGATAAAAGTATCTTTTTTGTCATAATCAAAATTTTGCCCGAATTTACAAAGAAAAATAAGAATAGCCCTTATAAAACAAACGGAAAAGTTGTTAAGAGTAGGTTTTTGTAAAAAGTAAAAAGTAAAATGTATTAATGAAAGGAAAGTAAAAAATTCATTTAATGATCTATAAGTTTAACCATAACCAAAAACCAGCAACTATCAACCAGCAACATTAAACATTAAACTTTAAACATTGAACATTGAACATTAAACTCCCTCCCTCTGGCTTAGTTTTTGTTGATTGGAAGTAACTTTATTATTAAAAACATACTTAAATCAATTATTATGATGAAAAGCAAAATGCTCATGTTGGGAATGGGAACGGTTTTATTCCTTGCTTCATGTTCTAAAAAAGAAATGACTGAAACAACAGGTACAACCACGGACTCCGCAACAGCTGTTCAACCAGCTGCTACAGACAGTATCACAAAAGCTACTCCTACAGCAGCTGGTGACACTTCTGAAAATGCACTGGACTGGGCCGGTACTTATGAAGCTACAGTTCCTTGTGCTGACTGTCCGGGAATCAAGACTTCATTAACATTGAATAACGATAAAACATTCAGTATTTCTGAAGAATATCTTGACAGAAATTCAAAGAATCAGGATAAAGGCTCTTTTGCATGGGATTCTACGGGAAGTATGATTACCTTAAAAGGTAAATCTGCCAATTATAAATATAAAGTGGGTGAAAATATGCTGATCCAGCTTGATATGGAAGGAAAAGAAATTGATGGTCCCAACAAGGATCTCTATGTATTCAAGAAAAAATAAAAATAAAGGCTTCGGCCTTTATTTTTTTGCTTATATCTCATCTAAAACTGGTAGGCTTTAATTTTAGAGTCATCTACCAAACGTCTGATTACTTCTTCATGACGGGTATTTTTTCCGGTTAGCCGCCAGATAACCGTTAAACTTTCCGGTGAATACTGTTGTTTAATCATCAGGTATTTTAGGTGATGTTCTTTAAAGATATTTTCACAATATTGAATATCCGCAGAAGCCGTAACAGCAATTTTATATTCCCTTACTTTATTATAATTATCAATGAAATTCTGCAGGTAAGTCAATACACTCAAAATGATTAATACCAAAGCAGTTCCCAACATGGCAATGTATATATATCCGGAACCTACTGCCATTCCAATAGAAGCCGTTGCCCAAATAGTAGTTGCTGTGGTAATTCCTTCAATTTTATTGTCACCTTTGAAAATCACACCCGCACCTAGAAATCCAATTCCGGTAATGATATTGGCTGCAAGACGATCCGGGTTTTCAACGCCAATTTTTATGGAAAGGATAGTAAAGAGACAAGCCCCGAAACAAACCAATATAAAGGTTCTGAGACCCGCAGATTTATTACGGTATTCACGTTCAGCACCAATAAACAGCCCTAAAATAACGGAAATAAGAATGAGTAATAATTCATTTTTGACAGCATAATGGTCCTGAAGAAAATCCATTTTTTATAATTTAAATGTAGAATAAAATTACAATAAAAAATTTATCTTCAGGGTTATCAATAAACTTTGTTTAGGGGCAAGAAGATTTTATTTGACTGAAAACTTTCGTAATATTACAGATTAAATGTAAAAGGCAAGTACAGGAGTTATGGAACCTACATTTTTTCCGACAAAAGAAGCATTCAGAAAATGGCTTGAGAAGCACCATCAGGATGAGAAAGAACTCTTAACGGGATTCTACAAAACCGGAAGTGGAAAACCTTCAATGAGCTGGTCTGAATCTGTAGACCAGGCTTTGTGTTTTGGCTGGATAGACGGTGTGAGAAAATCAATAGATCACGAAAGTTATTCTATACGTTTTACACCAAGAAAACCGTCCAGCATCTGGAGTAACATCAATATAAAGAAAGTTGAAGAGCTCACCAAAGCAGGACTGATGACTCCAGCAGGGCAAAAAGCATTTGAACTCAGAAAAGAGAACAAATCCGGAATTTATTCCCATGAAAAAGCAGAAGTTGCTCTTGATCCTGTTTATCAGAAACAGTTTACAGATCATCAGACTGCATGGGATTTTTTTGAAAGCCAGGCCCCTTCCTATAAAAAGGTTATCATACATTGGATTATGAGTGCCAAACAGGAAAAGACAAGACTTTCACGGCTTGAAAAAGCTATTGATATAAGTAAACAATCAAAAAGATTAGAATAAAAAGATTATTATGGATAAAGAAATTTCACACTTCTGGTTAGGATATTTCAAGAATGAAGAAGACTTTTATGAATTTGTAGAGGAGGATGAAAATTATTATATCGAGGAAGAAACTGATGATCAGTATGTTTCAAAATTCGCAGAATCACAAAACATCAAATGGTTTGATGATGACTTTATAGAGTATGGTTTTGAAGATGAAAGGCTTAGTCTTTATGACAAGTTTGCAGAATATTCTTATGCTGACCAATGGCTTTCAATCCTGGAAAATAAACTGAATGAGCTAAGTCTGGATACTCCCGTGAATGCTATCATTTTTGCAACAAGATTTGTAATTCCAAATCCGGTTTCTGTAGAAACTGATGATTATTCACTTCACTATGTGGGTGAAATAGAATACGATATTTAATATCAGGGATTTTTCCCATTGATAACAAGTGACTTCATTTAGGGATGGAGTCACTTGTTGTTAATAAAAGAAATAGAAGTAATTTAGCATCTGATGAAATTATATTCTACCTTACAAATCGGGGATTATCACATTAATCATTGTGAAGATTATTTACTTATTAAAAAGATCGATTCTGATAAAATTGTATGTGCTGTAATGGACGGCTGCTCTACAGCGATGGACAGTCATTTTGCCTCGGCACTTTTTGGAAAGCTTTTACGTAAAGTGATCATTGAGACAGGTTATAAATCTTTATACGAAGAAGATATTCAACGCAGTCTAGACGAAGATCTCAAAGAAATAGTTGAAGGCTTATTCAAAGAACTTGTATTTAGTAAAAATCATATGATGCTGGATGAAAAAGAGCTGTTAACCACTCTTATCATCTTGATTTATGACAAAGTAAAGGACGAAGGAATAATCTTAGCCATTGGTGACGGCGTTATTTGCATCAATGGAAAGATCACGGAATTTGATCGTGATAATAAGCCAGATTACCTTGCCTATCATCTTCATGAAAACTTTGAAGACTGGTATTCTATTCAATCTCAGAAAATATTTTTTAATGATCTGAATGATATTTCCATTGCGACTGATGGCATTTTGAGCTTTTCAAAAATTAAAAAAACAGATTCCGATGAAATGGTCGATTGTATGGAATATTTGATGATTGACCGTCAAAATAGTGATACTGAAGAAATGCTTAACAGAAAGCTTAAACAGCTGGAACATCAATATGGAGTAAAACCTACAGATGATTTAGCTATCGTTAGAATCATAAAATAATTCATACATTTTGAATACTATGGAACAATCTAGACCTAATCGCTTCTACTCAGTTCTGAAGAGAATGGCCATCAACGCTTTCCTTATTTCCGTCATCACATTTGTTCAATTTTACTGGTCAATGGGAAGCTTTTCAGATCATATATCTAGCGGCTATCTGGAATGTTTGTTTGCTGAAGATGCATTATTCATGTCAGTGATAACCGGCATTTTCCTTTCTGTTATATTTTCTTTATTTTCCTTTGTTAAAAGGATGTTGATCAAAATTGGCATTGAGTTTATATTATTGGTTTTTGTCTGGTTATTTTGGAATTATTCCATATTTGTAGACAGAGAGTCTTCATGGAGTACCTATGACTTCAATGCTGAGATTCAATATACAATTTCACTTTCTTTTTTTCCGGTTCTCTTTCTGGGATGTTTGTGTATTTCACTTTTACATTATCAGGAAATAAAAGCTAGATTTATATCTTATAAAAACAAACACCATTGAAAAAACTGGATCATATTGCCAGTAATGTATAAGATTCTGTAGGAAAAAAGTAAAGGTATCCTAATTCTAAATAAAAATAAAACTTCTGCCCAAAAGACAGAAGTTTTTTATTTAAAGTATGATTTGCAATATGGATTAATGCGCTTCCAGCCAGTTGTCTCCTACTCCAATCTCTACTAACAACGGAACCTGCGTTTTCAAAGCATTTTCCATTTCAGTTTTAATCAGTTTTGAAGCGGCTTCAATCTCATCTGTTGGAGATTCAAATATCAATTCATCATGTACCTGAAGCAGCATTTTTGTTTTTAGCTGTTGTTCTTCAAGTTCCCTGTCAATTTTAATCATGGCAAGCTTTACAACATCTGCGGCACTTCCCTGAACCGGTGCATTTACAGCATTTCTTTCTGCATGTCCTCTTACCACGAAATTGTTGGAATTGATATCTTTCAAATGACGTTTTCTTCCTAATATGGTTTCTACAAAACCAAGCTGACGTGCTTTATTCACCTGCTCAGCCATGTATTCCTTCAGTTTTGGATAGGTTTCAAAATATGCTTCGATCATCTGCTTGGCTTCTGTACGGGATAATCCGGTCTGTTCTGCCAATGCAAAAGCTCCCTGTCCGTAGATAATACCAAAGTTTACAGTCTTTGCCTGGCTTCTCTGGGTTTTAGAAACTTCTTCCAAAGGAATTTTAAAAAGTTTTGCTGCTGTGGAAGCATGAATATCTTCTCCATCCTGGAACGCTTTGATCATATTATCTTCTCCCGAGATTTCAGCAATTAAACGAAGTTCAATCTGTGAATAATCGGCAGAAATAATTTTCTTTCCTTCTCCTGAAACAAAGGCTCCACGGATCTGCTGTCCTCTTAAAGTTCGGATCGGAATATTCTGCAGGTTCGGATTTACACTTGCCAGACGGCCTGTAGCGGCTGTAGTCTGTGAGAAATTGGTGTGTACTCTGTTATCTTCTTTATCAATCTGTGAAGGCAGAGCATCTACATAAGTTGATTTTAATTTCTGATAGGTTCTGTATTCCAGAATATGCTTGATGATCTCATGTTTTGAACTTAATTTCTGAAGAACGTCTTCTGAGGTTGCATATTGTCCCGTCTTTGTTTTTTTGGCTTTCGGATCCAGCTGCATTTTTTCAAACAGGATTTCTCCCAGCTGTTTTGGTGAATTCATATTGAATTCTTCTCCGGAAAGTTCAAAAATTGTGGTTTCTAATTGCTTCAGGTCATTTTCAAGATCTACACTTTCCTGTGCCAGCCATTTTTCGTCCAGAGAAATACCTGCCAGTTCCATTTTTGCAAGAACTTCCATCAGAGGCATTTCAATATTAAAGAAAAGCTCTTCTAGGTTTTCCTTTTTCAGTTGCGGTGCAAAAAGCTCGTACAACTGGAAAGTAATGTCTGCATCTTCTGCTGCATAATCTGTCTGTGTTCTCAGATCTGCATCTCTGAAGCTTCCTTGTTTCTTACCCTTTTTCCCGATAATGGTTTCTATGGATACGGGTTTGTAGTTCAGGTATACTTCTGAAAGGTAATCCATACCGTGTCTTCCGTCCGGGTTTAACAGGTAATGGGCTATCATGGTATCAAACATTGCTCCTTTAACGGTAATGTCGTATTGTTTTAAAACTTTATAATCGTATTTCAGATTGTGAGCAATTTTCAGCAGGTCTTCTTTTTCAAAAAACGGTCTGAAAATCTCTAATGTCTGCAGCACTTCAGCTCTGTCTTCAGAAAGCGGAATATAATAGGCAAGTCCTTTTTTATAAGAGAAACTCATTCCCACCAATTCTGCTTCCAACTCGTTTAATGAAGTGGTTTCTGTATCAAAGCAAACAACCTTTTGCTGTAACAGGTTGTCGACCAGTTTTTTCTGTGCTTTTGGATTATCAATAAACTGATAGAGATGATCGTTCTGCTCAATGGTAGATTTTGTAGAAGTAGCCTGTTCCAGCTCTTCAAAATTGGCAAAAAGATCAAGCTGCATCACCTGTCCTTTGATTTCTGTACCTGCCGGAGTCTGCTTCACTTCTACTTCGCTCACCACCACTGTTTCTGTTGGAGCAGGAGCAAAAGCTCTGTAAAGATTTTCGTAAAGTCTCCTGAATTCTATTTCATCAAAGACTTCTTTTACTTTTTCAAAATCCGGAGTTTCCAGGTCATATTGTTCCTGATGAAATTCTACAGGGGCATCACAGATAATGGTTGCTAATTTTTTAGATAAAATACCACGCTCTGCGGAAGCTTCCACTTTCTCCTTCAGTTTTCCTTTCAGCTTATCGGTATTGGCTAGTAAAGTTTCAATATTTCCAAATTCTTTCAGGAACTTCATCGCAGTTTTTTCTCCCACACCTTCCAGCCCGGGAATATTATCTACTGCATCTCCCATCATAGCAAGAAAATCAATTACCTGTTTAGGGTCTTCAATCTCATATTTTGCCTTTACTTCTTCTACTCCAAGAATTTCGATATCACCACCTTTTAAGCCTGGTTTATAGATCTTAATTTTATCTGTTACTAACTGAGCAAAATCCTTATCCGGTGTTACCATGAAAGTGGTATACCCTTCTTTTTCTGCTTTGCATGCAATGGTTCCGATGACATCATCCGCTTCATATCCTTCCACTCCCAAGCGTGGAATATGCATAGCTTCAAGAATTCTGTGGATGTATGGAACAGCAATTTTAATCGCTTCAGGAGTTTCGCTTCTGTTGGCTTTGTAATCTGAATAGTCATCAGTTCTTACACTAGCCTGTCCTACGTCAAAAACTACTGCCAGATGGGTAGGCTTTTCTCTTCTGATCAATTCGATCAAAGAATTTGTAAAGCCAAAGATCGCAGAAGTATCCAGTCCTTTACTGGTGAGTCTCGGATTCCTGATTAATGCGTAATATCCTCTGAAAATCATCGCATAGGCATCGATGAGAAACAGCCTTTTATCTTGTGTTGCGTCCATATTTTGAATAATGAACAAATATAAGAAAATAGGAGTAAAAGTTGGTAGTTTGAGGAAGGGTTTCGGGGATGGAGATTCGGGGTTTAAGGTGGAGGTCCATGAAAACACAAAAACAGTATACTGTTGGTATACTGTTCTTTTTTTCTTTACATTGTATTGGATTATTTACCTGTAGAAGGCCATAGTCCTGCGTACTGAGAAGTACCGTAGTCAATAGTTTCAGCACTGATTACGAAGCTGATCAGCATACTGTTGCTGTCTACTGCGTCGAAATCTACTTCGTGCTGGATTACATATCCGTTTTCCCATTTCAAAGTAATCAATGTTCCTTCTTCGTGAGATTTGTTGAAAGTGATTTCTCCTACTGTTGGCTTGTATTTACCGTTTAACAAGCTTTCAAGGATGTCTGACTTTTCAGTAGCTTCTACTGTAACCTTGATTAATGCGTTAGAAGGATCTGATGCTACACGTCCTGATACGTCTGTAGATCTTGATACACTGTAGTTCATTTTTAACAGTTTCTGTCCTTCACCGTTGTTGAATTTTAAGATTCCTCTTGAATTTCTTTCTGCCATGATTGTAAATTTTAGTCGTTAGTAATAAATTGTTATTCAATAATTATATAACAAAGATAACCCCCTTGGTTTTGAAAAAAAAGCATTTGAACAGAAATATGAAAAAGTGTAGTAATTATACGATTTGGTGTAGTAGTTCTACGATTTCATGTCGTAATTCTACGACAAAAGACTTAAAATAAATCATAACACATTATAAATAAATATATTAAACCTTGTCATAAAATAAGAAAATCCCACTTAATATTACACATAAAAGAGAAATAATATGTTAAAAAGACAACTTTACAGGAATCAAAACCACTCTGACTAATTGCTATAACCATGTATAGGTAGAGACTGGAAAATATTAATTATTTATTTCCTCTTTTATAAACGACCTGTCCTATACAAAAAAACAGAACAGTAAACTCGGGTGAGTATACTGTTCTGTACCAATTTTATTTTTACTAAGATGATGAATAGGCTTAATTACTACCTGTAGAAGGCCATAGTCCAGCGTATTGAGAAGTACCGTAGTCGATAGTTTCAGCGCTGATTACAAAGCTGATCAGCATACTGTTGCTGTCGATTGCATCGAAGTCTACTTCGTGCTGGATTACATATCCGTTTTCCCAGTTCAAAGTGATTAATGTTCCTTCTTCGTGAGATTTGTTGAACGTAATTTCTCCTTTTGTTGGCTTGTATTTACCGTTTAACAAGCTTTCAAGGATGTCAGATTTTTCAGTAGCTTCTACTGTTACTTTGATCAATGCGTTAGAAGGGTCTGATGCTACACGTCCTGATACGTCTGTAGATCTGGATACACTGTAATTCATTTTTAACAGCTTCTGTCCTTCTCCTCCGTTGAATTTTAAGATTCCTCTTGAATTTCTTTCTGCCATGATTGTAAATTTTGATCGTTAATATTTTGTGATTCGGTGATTGTTTAGCAAAGATAGAGGCTCTTTATTGCTAAAAAAAACTTTTCAATATAAATCTGAGAAATTGTAGTAGTTCTACGATTTCTTGTCGTAATTCTACGACAATGGATTTAACAAACCTATTCAAAACACTACCAGCAAAGGGTTTCAACTTATTGAAAAACAATAATAAAAATAAAAATTTTCCACCTGAGTGAGAAATATTAAGATTCCTTTAATATAAAGTTGGCCTTTTTTTAACAGATAAGTTATTGCATAAAAAAAGCAACCAACTGAAAATTGATTGCTTTTTTATTTGTATTTGAGATTATTTACTGTTGGATACTTGCTCCTTCTTTGATGGAACGAACCAGTATTTTATTTTTTCTTAATAGAAAATCCGGCATCAGATCTACCGGAAGATAGAAAGGGCTTTCTCCTTTTTTCTGAAGCTCTTCAACGATACCAGGATTCCAGGTAAGGATTTTATCCATGTCTACATTAAGTTCATCAGCAACAACTTTAAGATTGAATCCGGCATTGATTTCTGTTTCTGAAAGCGCAGCAGTCATCACTCTTCTGTTTCCGTCCTCAAAGAAAATCTTGTTGATCCTTGAAGAATTGTAATTGCTTAAAACACTCTGAAGTTCTCCTGTAGCATAACATGCATTGAGGTATTTCTTCACATGATTAATGGTTTCTCCGGGAAGGTATTTAGAAAATTCGTGATATTGAGAGGAGCCTGCTGCTTCCATTGCTTTGGCAATATTTCCTTCACCGCAGTTATAGGCTGCTACAACAGTTACCCAGTTATTATATTTTTTATAAAGGTTTGCTAATGAGATAACCGCTGTTTTCGTACTTTTATAAACATCGGTACGATTTTGTTCTGTAAGTCCGTATTGGTTAGCATGGGCAGTCATCAGCTGCCATATGCCTACGGCTCCGGCTCCGGAAGTAATATTCCTGTCGAAATGTGATTCTATCAGGGCCAGATTTCTCAAATGCTTGGGAAGTCCTTTCTGAAGGAGTAACTGTTCAATGA
>Ga0070682_100000924_pt1 | contig 17131 bp, 11 predicted proteins | sample KBSC63LmetaG_FD_64668 | JGI IMG/M metagenome (GOLD analysis project Ga0070682, IMG submission 64668) | Corn rhizosphere microbial communities from Kellogg Biological Station, Michigan, USA - KBS C6-3L metaG | ecosystem: Host-associated > Plants > Roots > Rhizosphere | place: USA: Michigan... | reverse complement strand
TGTTTTGATTTTTTTTGTTTATTTGTAAAAAACGAAAAAAATTATCAAAATCATGAAAAAGCTTCTATTAATTTGTTTTTTGCAGTGTTTTATTCTTTGTTTTTCTCAAAATTTAAAACCTGTTGCTCAAAAAGTTTTGGAATTTCATAATCGAAAATCAGAACTTAAAACCTATGCCTTATTTGAGACAGATAAATCTGCAGATAAAATAGCTGAATACAAAAAAGCAGCAACAGATATTACGGTGATGTCTTTGAAGCCTGCAGAATTAAAAAGATTAATCCAAGATAAACCTGATTTTCTTGAAATCTCTTTTCCCTTTGATGGTGGCAGACAAATCACTGTTGAAATGTACAGACATCAGATCTTAACCAACGATTTTAAAGTAGTTACAGATAAAGGGATAGAAGTACAGTATACACCAGGAGTGTATTATCAGGGAATTGTGAAAGGGGATAATGCTTCTATCGTGGCTTTTAGTTTCTTCAATAACGATATTGTAGGAGTTGCTTCTACCCTTGAATTAGGAAATATAGTGGTAGGGAAAACTAAAAATTCTGAAGATTTTGTAAGCTATTCAGATTCTAAATTAACAGGCTCTAATCCATTTGCCTGTGATGTAGACGGATTGAAAGAAAATCAGGTTCAGAGACCGGTTTTCAACCCTAATAATACCAGCAAAAAGAAAACAGATAACTGCGTAAGAATATACTATGAAGCAGGCTTCGGCCCTTATACCCAAAATGGAAGTAATACCACAACTACAACCAATTGGGTAACTGCTATGCATAATAATGTTTCAACACTGTATGCAAATGAGAATATCAATGTGGCTTTAAGTGAAGTTTTTGTTTGGACAACTACTGATCCCTATGCAGGCTCACCAAGCACAATTCTGAATCAGTTTAGAACCACCAGAACCTCTTTTAACGGGGATGTGGCACAATTATTAAGAAACCCCGCTACAACAAGTATCGCCTATGTAAATTCATTATGTACTGATTACAGATATTCTTATTGTGGTACAAATTTCACCTATCAAAATGTGCCAACCTATTCATGGAATATAGAAGCTATGACGCATGAACTTGGGCATAATTTAGGGTCACCGCATACTCACGCATGCTTCTGGAACGGAAATAATACAGCTATTGATGGCTGCGGACCTGCTTCAGGAAATAACGAAGGTTGCACGGCTGCACTTCCTGCTGCAGGCGGAGGAACTATTATGAGTTACTGCCATTTGGTAAGCAGCGTAGGGATTAATTTTGCGAATGGTTTTGGTGTACAGCCTGGAACATTGATCAGAAATATAATAGATTCAAAAGGATGCCTTGGTACCAACTGTACCGCTTCTTGCCCTACTTCCATCACGAATTTTAACATTAACAATATCACACAGACTTCTGCAAACGCCACTTTTACAGACGCTCTTTCAACAGCATGGAAATATAAGCTTACAACAGCAAACGGAGCGGCAGTATCTTCAGGAAATGTTAATACACAGTCTTTTAATTTTTCAAATCTACAACCGGCATCTTATTACAGACTAAGTGTAGGAACAGATTGCAGCGGACCAAATGCATTCCAGTTATCAAAACTTTTTCTGACGGACGGAGCATGGTGTGATGGAACTCAGTTTTTGGACACGGGAGGTTCCAACGGGCAGTATAAAGATAATGAAGACCTTGTAAAAACATTTTATCCTACTCCGGGCTCATCTATGACAATGACATTTACAACATTCGATCTTGAACAGGGCTATGATTTTATGTATGTGTATAATGGCCCTTCTACAGCTTCACCATTATTCGCCAATGGAAATAATCTGAGTGGAAGTACTGTACCCGGTCCGTTTACATCAACAGATCCTTCAGGTGCTATAACCGTAAGATTTGTTTCAGATGGAGCCGTTACAGGAAACGGCTGGAATGTGAACTTCTCTTGTAGTGTCTTAGCAGTAGAAGATATCAATATCAAAAATAATTCAATAGATATTTATCCGAATCCTGCCAAAAATATAATAATTCTCTCTTCAAAAGAAAGATTAAAGGGATATAAAATCTATGATGAAGCAGGAAGGCTGGTTGCTTCCGATTCTTCTTTAAAAGGCAATAAACAGGAAATAAACCTTTCCTCAATTCAGACAGGAAACTATGTGATTACTGTAGAAACAGAGAAGCAGACCATTAATAAAAAGCTGATCAAACAGTAATTTTTAAATAAAACTTTGTAAAAGCCTGATAATATCAGGCTTTTTTCATATATTTATATAGAAAAAATTCGGCCTGAGTTTTGCTTATATTCAGCGGAATAATTTTTAACTTTGCAAAAAGATTTATTGTCAATATGACCAACCCTTTATTTTATGCAAAAATAATCCTGTTTGGAGAATACGGAATGATTGAAGATTCCCAGGGGCTTGTAGTACCCTACAGCTTCTATAAAGGAACTTTAAAATTTTCAGATTTGAGTTCAGAATTTGAATTGAACTCCAACAGGCATCTGCAGAAATATTCTGAATTTCTTACAGCACTTGATCTTTCCAACGATTTTAAATTAGATATCGAGAGCTTCAAAAATGATATTTCTAACGGACTTTTCTTTGATTCCAATATTCCTCAGGGATATGGAGTGGGAAGTTCGGGAGCTTTGGTTGCTGCTATTTTTGAAAAATATTCAATCAGCAAACTCAATCCTGAGAATATCTCAAAAGATAATCTTAAAAAATTAAAAGCTGTTTTCGGTGAAATGGAAAGCTATTTCCATGGAAAAAGTTCAGGAATGGATCCTTTGATCTGTTACATGAATCTGCCAATCCTTATCGAAAATAAAGAAAATTTAGACAGGGTAAATATTCCGGAAGGAGAAGAAGGAAAAGGAGCTATTTTCCTTATTGATTCCGGGATAACAGGCGAAACAGGTCCTATGATTCAGATTTTCTTTGAAAAAATGAAGACTGAAGGTTTCCGCAAAACTCTGAAAGAAGAATTTATCCGTTACAACAACGCATGTATTGAATCTTTCCTTAAAAAAGATATGAATCCTTTCTTCAGAAATCTGAAAAAACTTTCTCACTGGGCGTATGAACATTTCCGTCCAATGATTCCTGAAAGTATTTTTAATATCTGGAAAAAAGGTCTGGATTCTAACGCTTATTATCTGAAACTCTGCGGAAGCGGTGGAGGCGGCTATATCTTAGGATTTACTAAAGACTATGCAAAAGCAGAAAAAATGCTTGAAGGCTTCCAAAAAGAAGTGATTTACAGATTTTAAACAGGTTGGAATGAATTCTGAAAAAGAAACTTTCCAATCTAAAAATTATATATCAAAATCTTTACTGTACAGATTTTCACAATTCGTGGGCTTTCTGCTCGGAGCGCGTTTTTTTGTAGCAGCCCTGTTGACGTTTGCCCTTTATGTTTCCACTTTTTTCCTGTTCAATCAGGATGAATCTTTCAGAAAATTTGTCTTTGATTTCAAAGTACACGGTATTATTTTCTGTACGGTTTTAACCATTCTCGCCGGTGGCATTATCAATCAGTTTTATGATCTGGAGAAAGACCATATTGTAAAACCTTTCAGAACAAGGGTTCAGAGTTTTATCAAGCAGAAATATTTTCTATACGCTTATCTCGCACTCAGCGCTATTTCTTTAGGAGTGGCGTGGATGATTTCCCATAATGTCTTTGTTTTTTTTGTAGTTTATCAGTTCTTTATGTGGTTTTATAGTCACAAATTGAGCAGAATACTCATTGTAAACAACCTTACCTTTGTCAGTCTTACCTTATATCCGTTCTTTGGAATGATGGTGTACTACGAAACCTTTTCAAAAAAGGTATTCCTGATGGCAGTTTTTCTTTTCCTTATTTTACTTTGCATTGATATTGTGAAAGATACCCTTACCAGAAGTGTGGACAAAACATTTGGATATACTACAATTCCTAATTATTTTAAAAGCAGAAATACAAAACTTATTCTGACGTCTTTACTCATGGTTACTATGGCCGTATCTATGAAACTTATTACAAAAACCGGGATTACCGGGTTCATGGCCTATTATTTTGCCGGAGGACTTTTTATCATGATATTATGTATTTATCTTCTTATCAATGATTCCCGGAGAAGTAACTTCTTTACTTTGAATATATTACGGTTCTGGGTTTTTGTAGGAATTATTGCAATGCTTTTAAACGGGATAGAGCATAAATTATAAAAAAAATCTTTAAATAAACTGAGGTTATTATTACCTTTGCATAACTAAATTTAATAAATAGGAATGCCCATTTTTAATGATACTAAAGTTGCATTTGCAGATAAGTCTGATGCACAATTGAGAAAGGCTTACTGGATGTTTAAAATGATTGAACAGCCCGCTCTTACAAGCCTTGGAACATCTATCCTGAATTTTACAGTACACAACAATTTTCCTTTCGTTAACGGAATTGTAAAAAATACCTTATTTGAGCAGTTCTGCGGTGGTGAAACGCGTGAAGAAAGTATGAAGGCAGTGAAACAGCTGTTCAAAAGAGGAGTTGGAAGTATCTTCGATTACTCTATTGAAGGGAAAGAAGATGAAGAAACTTTTGATGCGGTTTGCAAAGAAATTAAGGATATTGTTAGATTCTCAGTGGGAAATCCGGCCATCCCTTTTATCGTATTCAAACCTACAGCTTTTGGAAGAATTGACCTTTATGAAGCCGTTGGAAAAGGAGCGGAGCTTACTACCAGCCAGAAAGAAGAATGGGAAAGAGTGGTAAAAAGATTTGATGAAGTATGCAGTCTTTGCCACGAAAATGATAAAAAAGTAATGGTAGATGCTGAAGAAACCTGGATGCAGGATGCAGCAGACCATCTTTGTGAAGAAATGATGGAGAAGTATAACCAGCAAAAACCTATCGTTTGGAATACCATCCAGATGTACAGAACAGGAAGACTGGAATATATGGAAGCTAATCTTCAGAGAGCAAGAGAGAAAAATTACTTTATCGGGTACAAAATTGTTCGTGGTGCTTATATGGAAAAAGAAAGAGCCAGAGCAATAGAAAAAGGATATGCAGATCCTATCCAGCCAAGCAAAGATGCTTCAGATAAGAACTACAATGCAGGAATCGACTTTGTTATGAATCATCTGGATAAAGTTTCTGCCTTTTTTGGAACCCATAACGAAATCTCTTCAGAGCTGATTATGGATAAAATGAAAGCGAAATCTTTGGACACTGACAATCCACACGTTTATTTCGGGCAGCTTTACGGGATGAGTGATAATATTACCTTCTATTTGTCTGATAAAGGCTATAATGTGGCTAAATATCTTCCATATGGACCTGTAAAGGATGTTGTACCATACCTGACCAGAAGAGCCAGAGAAAACACTTCTGTAGCCGGACAAACCGGAAGAGAGCTGGGACTTATCAAAAAAGAACTGGAAAGAAGAAAGAAATAATAGTATTGCTTTACTATACCTATCAGGCCTGCAGATTTGCAGGCTTTTTTATGCAATCAACTTCAATACAGAAGCTCAGTTATCCCTGAAGAAGTAGACTTTTAATCAAATTAATAATAATCGATATAATTATTGTTTACATTAATTATATGTTAAAATAATATGATTTTCATTGCTGATTTGATTTTTAATTTTTATATTTGATAGAGCCATAAAAAACCAATGCATGAAAATGTTTTCATTTACCATCAGGATACTGTTCTGTAACAGAATTTCTCAAAATACATAAGCAAAGTATTATCCTTATAAACAGCCGAAATTATAAAAACATATTTGTGGGATAGATAATCATAAGAAGATAAAAATTCTATCACTGGATATCCATCTCATTTCAAAAAACAAAATAAAGCAATAGCTTTAGTTTTCTTCTTCAAATATTTTTTAACCTGATCATTTTCTTTGATCAGGTTTTTATTTTTAAGGCTCAAAGCTCTCAAATTTTCCGTTTTCATAGAACAAAACAATACGTTTTATCTTATTAGTCTGATTACCAAGTATTTGCCCTAATATTTGATCACTGGAATTTTCTAATCGCTGAGAATCGGATATTTTTTCCGGAGCTTTATTCTGGGCTGGTATAAACGATTCTCCAGCACTTGATGTGGAGGCTTCCATCTCTGTTTCATCACTTCCGAATTCATCATCGTCATTCATCGTAAAAAGATCGGGTAGTGGAGTCGTTTTTATTTTCTCTTCTTCGGTATGTTCTTCATTAATTTCTGATTCGGGCAGCTGGGATTTCAGCATCTCACCTTCACCCGTAACCAACCAGTCCCACAGAAGTTCCGGGAAACGGGATTTTATTTTTATGATAAATTCAAGAGACGGTTTGTTTCTTCCTGACGTGATATGCGAAATGGACGAACGTTGCACATCAATCTCATCAGCAAACTCAGATGGAGTAAGATTAGAATACTCTATAATTTTGGAAATTCTTTCATTTAAACTCATAAAAATAAGCTTTTAATTATTTTACAAATGTAACTTATATAATTTACAAATGCAAAATACAAATGTAAATAATTGAAATTATTATCTATATACATTTGTAACATGGTGGCAAAGTATTTTAAATCAGCATATTACAAATATATTACAATTGTATTTAATATATTATTAATATTCCCGGGGAAATTCTATATGAGCATTCAAGTACTATATTTTTACTTATATTAAGTGTTTACAAATGTAAATTATTAGATTTTAAAAGGTGATTTAGTCCCTTAAAATGAATCCTTTTTACTGTTTACATAACTAATCGACCGAATTACTTCTTCGGGAGTCAAGATGCTGATAAATGTCCATTTTAAGCGATATAATAGCTATATTACGTGTGTTACAGTAGTAAATTACTAATGTGAATACCTTAATTTAAGCCGATATAATTCCATATTAAAGAAAAATTGAACCTATTCTAAACAACTATTTTTATTGTCTGCTAAATTAGTCCCAAAAAATATAAATTGACTAGAATTTCTGGGAAGATCTCTATTTTTTCAGCTATTTACATTTGTATAAAAGAGTAAATAACAAAGTTTTCCACAATTATTATGTTTGATAAAATAACCCTCAAAACAGCTAAAACAGCCTTTTTTACACTTCAAGTAATATTCTAAATGTAATTTAGATAAACTTTATAACTTATTGATTTAATGTATTTTAAATATATTTAATTAAATTATTCGCAATCCACAATTTTATCAACAGACAATATGTCATTAGAGACTGTTTGATAGTATTACAGATGTTAATTATTTTTTATTGAATAAAAATAGCAGTATTTAATACTTGTAAATTATTTTAAAAACATGTGTCAAATGTAAATTTTTGCATTTTTACTGTTTTTACAAATGTTAATTTAAGTTTTTGCCTAAAAATGGTTAAATTTGATTCTTGTAAATTATTTCTCAAGATGAATTTTGAACAGATCTATTCTCAGACACCCGATTTCTCAAATCGCTATATTTCCCCTGAAAAATTATTTTCTTACCTACAGACGAATCTCAGCGATTATATTCAGGAGATCGGAACATCGTATTTGGATAAGCCTATTTATCGGTTAACTATAGGAACCGGAAAGATTCAGGTACTAGCCTGGTCACAAATGCACGGAAATGAATCCAACGCTACCCATGCGATGCTGGATCTTTTAGTGAGCCTTGATAAGTCACCTGAAATGAAAGCGGAACTGTTCAGTAAAATACAGCTTGATTTTATATTTATGCTGAATCCGGATGGATCTGAAAGATGGACAAGACTAAATGCTGCTGATATTGATCTGAACAGAGATTTTCATAACGAGGCCAGTAAAGAGATTAAGTTTCTGAAACATGCTGCCGCTTCAAAGAAATATGATTATGCATTAAACCTTCATGAGCAAAGGACCATATTTACCACTGACGGTATTCATCCCGCTACGCTTTCCTTCCTGGCACCTTCAGAAAATGTAGAACGGACTGTTACAGAAAACAGGAAAAAATGTATGGCAGTGATTGCAAGTGTATACAACCACTTGAAGGAGATGATCCCGAATCAGATCGGAAGATATTCTGACGAATTTTATCCTTCTTCCACAGGTGATAATTTCATCAAAGCCGGAATGCCTACGATCTTATTTGAAGGCGGGCACTTTATAGATGATTATACCAGAAAAGGAACGAGAAAATATTATACTATCGCTCTTTATTATGCACTAAAGGCAATTAGTGAGCTGAACTCTGATATTACAGGCTGGGAAACTTATCTGGATATCCCTGAAAATCAGGAAACACATTATGATATCGTTTACAGAAATGTAAGATTGAATACAGATCATGAATGTATTTTGGATATAGCAGTTCAGTACAGAGAGATCAAAGAAGAGGGGAAAGATGAAATCTCTTTCATTCCTTTTGTAATGGAGGCCGGAGATGTAAAGAAGAGAAAAGGCTGGCTGGAAATAGACTGTACCGGAAAGAAATTTATTTCTGCTACCAAATATCCGAAACTGGATTCTGTAGTGGATTTTAAAATTGAAGACTAAAAGAATTTTAAATAACCTCATAAAAAATCTCCGGCAGCCTTTCAGGGCTGCCGGAGATTTTATTTTTATAACTAAGTTCCAAACTTGGGATATTAAAATTTATATTCAATAGGAATGGGCTTTAGCCCATTTACATTAAATAAATATTCATCTGGCTTTAGCCAAAACTTAATTTCAGAATATAAAGTTTAGTTAACCACTTTAATTCCATTAGCTACAAATCTGATTTCTTCTTTAGGCTGAGTAATCGCATCAATTTCAGCTTGCGGCTTTTTAGCATCTTCAGCATAATGTTTCTGCTCATTCACAGAAGTTACTTTTCTTTCTGCGTTACCTTCCAGTACTACGTTTTTACCCTTTAAAGCTGTAGGAACAAAGAAAGCATAGTCTTTCATTTTTACAAAAAACTTAGAATTGTCCTCAGTCTGAATGGTAAGCCAGCATCCTTTTTTATCGCAAACATCAGTTACCTTTCCTTTAACAGCTACATTTTCAACTTTTTTATTGTCTTTTTTAAGCTGTTTATTCAATTTATCTACTGTGATCGCTTTAGATTCAGCGGATGGGGCTACCTGATCTCCATAAGTATCACCAATCAAAGCTTTTCCTTCCGGTGGACCAGATTGAGCAAATGCTAATGAAGAAGCTGTTAAAGCTGCTGCAAATAATATTGCTTTAAATTTCATGTTTAATATTTTTCCCAAAAATACTAATTAATATTGAATCATAACCGATTTAAAAATGATAAAAAACAGCTGTTTCAAGGATTTTTCAATAAAATTCAAAATCAAAGACAGATTTGATTATATTTGACGCCTATACTTGACTATGCAAAAAAAACTGAAACTATGGGACGCCATTATGCTGGTGATGGGTTCTATGATCGGAAGCGGGATCTTTATTGTAAGTGCTGATATGACACGAAACCTGGGATCAGGGTTTTGGCTGATTGTGGTGTGGGTTATCACTGGAGTGATGACCGTAGCAGCAGCTATAAGTTATGGAGAGCTCTCTGCACTCTTTCCGAAAGCCGGCGGACAATATACCTATCTGAAAGAAATTTTCGGAAAAAGGATGGGGTTCCTTTATGGCTGGGGATTGTTCACCGTAATACAAACCGGAACGATTGCTGCAGTAGCAATGGCTTTTGGTAAATTTACTGCTTACCTTATTCCTTCACTTAACGATGCTGCTCCTATTTTCCAAAGCGGGGAATTTAAAATTACATGGATACAGATTCTTGCGATTGCCGTTATTGTTTTGCTTACTTATATTAATACCAGAGGGGTAGAGAGTGGTAAAATCCTTCAGAATATCTTCACGGGTTCTAAAATCATTGCATTATTAGGCTTAATAGCAGCCGGATTTATATTAGTAGATATTTCCCATTTATCAGAAAACTTCAGCTGGGGAACAGATTCTTTTAATAATCTTAAAAAAGATTTGAGTGGTAATTTCCTTAAAGAAGGATGGGAACCGATTGGAGGAATGACTTTGCTGGGTGGAATTGCAGCTGCCATGGTAGGTTCTGTTTTCAGTTCTGTTGCCTGGGAAAGTGTGACCTTTGTTTCCGGTGAAATTGAAAACCCTAAAAAAAATGTAGTAAAATCAATGATTTATGGCACATCTGCTGTAATGATTCTTTATATAGCAGTCAACTATGTATACTTGAATGCCCTGGACAGAGACGGAATTGCATTTGCAGCCAATGACAGGGTAGCGGTTGCTGCATCTCAGAATATTTTTGGAAGTGCAGGAACCATTATCATTGCTTTATTGGTAATGATCTCTACATTTGGATGTAATAACGGATTGATTCTGGCAGGAGCGAGAGTTTTTCAGACGATGGCAAAAGACGGAATGTTCTTCAAGTCGGCAGTCAAAAACAATAAAAATGAAGTTCCTGAAAATGCTTTATGGATGCAGGGAGTTTGGGCTTCAATTCTGTGTCTGAGCGGACAGTACGGGAATTTATTGGATATGATCTCTTTCGTAATCGTTCTGTTCTATATGATTACTGTTTTTGGAGTTATTTATTTAAGAATGAAACAGCCGGAACTGGAAAGACCTTATAAGACATGGCTTTATCCGGTAACACCTGTTATTTACCTTATCATAGGAACATGTTTCTGTATTTTACTGTTAATTTACAAACAGCAGTATACATGGCCGGGCTTTGTACTGGTATTGCTGGGACTTCCGGTATATTATTTTATCAACCGGAAAAAGGCGGACGCTTAAATAAAATAAAAGATATAATAGATTCAGGGCTTTCAATTCAGTTTGAAGGCCCTTCTTTTTGAATAATATTTTAAGGTATTGTAACAATTATTTGATGAAAATGCGTATTTTGGTATTCCGTTTTAAATAAGCGGACCATGAAGTAAAAACTATAAGTTATGGATACACCAAATTACCGAATGCCTTTCGTACCGTCTACTTTAATGACCGAAGGCGGAAGTATCGATACCTGCGATATGGGGGAAAGTATTGCTCACAATATTATGCTGCTGATTACCACCAAAAAAGGGGAGAACAGATATGATGAAAACTATGGAAACGATGTTTGGAACCTTGAATTCGATAATGGAGTGACAAGTGCCATCTGGGAAAATGTTTTTGTCAAAAGCCTCAGAAGACAAATCCAGGAATATGAACCAAGAATTGTAAGCCCGCAGATCGATGCCCATATACAATTTGTAGAGCACAGCTATGATACTAAAGAACACACCGAAATTAAAAAGAAAGTAAGAATTGCCATCAATGCAAAAATGGAGGAAACAGGAGAACGTTTCAGTTTTTCAACCGAATTGTTTCTAAGCCCGATGTCTATTGATTAATATTTTTAACAGCGAAAGAAAATTATGAATTTAGATCAGAATATTTATTCCAAAGAATCTGTAAAAGCAAGAATGCTTCAGAATGCAACTAAAGTATGGGGGTTAAGAAGTCCGCAGTCTTTAGATCCTTTTGTAAAACTGTTGATAGATGCATTCAGTACAGAAGTTTTTAAAGCGAATAATGAAATACAGACGGTAAATGCCCGTATATTGGAAAAACTGGCAAAACTTCTTACACCGTCTATTTATACACATCCTATCCCGGCGCATTCCGTGGCTTTTACACAGCCTTATGATTCTTCAGAGGTTTTATTGGAACACACGGAGTTTTTCTTCCGTAAACAAATGACTTCCACAGTAAAATCAGAATCTGATAAGCAGCTGAATATCCCTTTTACACCGGTAGGAAACGTAAGAATCAATAAAGTTCACACCTCTGTTATGTTTGTAGGAAATACCTGCTACAGCATAGATGACCGATTTAATAAAATTCCTATTGCAAGATTTCAGGGAAGACCTGAAGATTACAGAAAAATCACAATAGGAGTAGATGTAAGCAAATATATAAGTGAAAACTTTCCTAAATACCTGAGCATATTCTGCTCCAATCCGGCTTTTGAACACCTTGATTTTGTCTATAAACTATTGCCGTACATTTCAGTGTCCAGCAATGGAAGTCCTTTATTTGTAAGAGAAGGATTAAGCTATCTTACAGAAAATCATACGGACGGTTACGAACAGATGTTCAAAGAGCAGTCCATCAGAAATAAAGTGATTAATGATATTAAAAGTATTTACCGCCATAAATTTATTGAAGTAACTGGAATTTCCCAAAGCCTGTTCTCAGAACCCGGACAGCTTCCTCAGAATCTTGATTTCTTAGCAGGAAAAGAAGAAATTACAAAATTCCTGGATAATAAAAGTTTCCTGTGGCTTACTTTTGAATTCCCGCCGCAGTTTTCAGCGGAAATCCTTGATAACTTCTCGTTTGTGCTGAATGCTTTCCCGATCTACAACAGAGGTTGGAAAAAAACAGAATACAGTCTTGATATCATGGGAAATAATATTCCTTTGGTAACTGATGAAGGCGAACATTTCCTTTATGTAGATGAGGTACAGGACGGTGATGGAAGAAAGTACACAGAAATCCCTTTTACACCTGCAGATGATCTTAAAAAAGGTTTATACACTGTAAGAAAAGGAGGAATGGAACGCTTCACAAGCAGAAATGCAGTTGATATGATTGCCAATGTTCTTGAATTGACAAGAGACGAAATTGCAGCATTTTCCCTTTTGAACAGAGATAACGTAAAAGGAGTTCTCAGCGAAATGTCCGATAAAATGAAAACCATGGTGCAGAAAGTAAACAATGCCAAAAGGAATATCAGACAGGAACTGAATTATGTTATCATGGAACCGGTAGAAAAAACCGATCATACCTATGCTTCTTTCTGGGTTACGCATTGTACTTTGGCCAATCACATGCGTCCGGGAACTGAACTATCCAACCAGTTGAAGTCGCAAACCGTTGTATTGCTTACCGAAACATTGGGTGGTGCTGAAGAACAGAAGGGAACAGACAGTATCCAGGCTTATAAATATGCACTTACAACAAGAGATAAGATCATTTCTTTAGAAGATGTCAAAAATTATTGCCGTATGATTCTGAAAGATGAGGTAAGAGAAGTGAGAGTAAGAAGAGGAACCATGATCAGCAACAAACCTAAAGAAGGTTTTGTAAGAACCGTTGAGGTAGAAATTATTCCGCAGAACTATTCTTTCTATGGAAGAGCCTATTGGGAAAACATGGCCAATATTATCAGAAATCAGATCATCGCCAAAGCCATTGACGGGATTGAATATGTGGTAAGAATAAACAATGAAGATGTCGATTTTCAGGATATGTAAATCTTTAAAGAAAATTAAAATCAGTTTAAAATATAAATGCCGTTGTTAATACGGCATTTTTTATTTTGCTGCATTGAAAATCTGCGCTAACCAAAGCATTCAATAGGAACGGGCTTTAGCCCGTTTAACAAAAAGAATATATTCATTAGGCTTTAGCCAAAATCTATATTACCACCTCACAACATTACTATACAAACCTCTATGAATTTATGAAATTTTTATACATTTTATATTCAAAAAAAGTCTATAAAATTTCGTATTTTTGCACGTTGTGATTTTCAGGCAAAGTCACTCCGAATTATGAGCAAATCAACAGAATATATAGAAGTTTACGGAGCACGTGAACACAACCTTAAAAATATTAATGTTAAAATTCCACGCAACGAATTGGTCGTTATTACAGGCCTTTCCGGAAGTGGAAAATCCTCATTGGCTTTCGACACTATTTTTGCTGAAGGTCAGCGTCGTTATATCGAAACATTCTCAGCCTATGCACGTCAGTTTTTAGGTGGATTGGAGCGTCCTGATGTAGATAAAATTGAAGGACTTTCACCCGTTATTGCGATCGAGCAGAAAACAACCAATAAAAACCCGCGTTCTACCGTAGGAACTGTAACAGAGCTCTACGATTTTCTTCGTCTTTTGTATGCAAGAGTTTCGGATGCGTACTCTTTGTCTACCGGACAAAAATTGGTAAGCTATACAGAAGATCAGATTCTGGATACCATCAAAGAAAATTATAAAAAAGAGAAAATCATGCTTTTGGCACCAGTCGTGCGTTCCAGAAAAGGGCATTATCATGAACTTTTTGTACAGATGGCTAAAAAAGGCTACGGACAGGCAAGAATTGATGGCGAATTGCAGGATATTGAATATGATTTAAAGCTTGACCGTTATAAAACCCACGATATTGACATCGTTATCGATCGTTGGATTATCGGGGAGAATGCTTCAGAAGGTAGAATGGAAAAATCATTGCGTACTGCGATGGAAATGGGGGAAGGAATTATTGGAATTCAGAAATTGGGAAGTAAAGACATCGAATACTTTTCCAAAAACCTGATGGATGCAGAAACAGGGCATTCTCTGGCGCTGCCGGAACCGAATACTTTTTCATTCAACTCTCCGAAAGGAAGCTGCCCGAACTGTAAAGGGTTGGGAACCATTAAAAAGATCAATACCGATTACTTTATTGATAATCCAAAACTATCCATCAATCAGGGAGGATTATTGCCATTGGAAGATATCAAATCAAACAAATGGATTCTTTCCCAGATTAAAAATATTCTTGAGATTTTCGGACTGGGATTAACAACGCCTTTGCAGGATATTCCTGAAGAAGCATTGGATTATATCTACAACGGATGTCATAAAGAATTCAATAAAGACCTGAAATACGCCGGAATTACCAAGAAAATTAAGATTGGCTTTGACGGTCTGATTGCTTTCATGGAAGAAATTATTGAGGAAAGAGAATCTTATGAAGCCATTTTGCTGGAAAGACACTTCACAACAGAAGAAACCTGCCCGGAATGTCATGGAACACGTCTTCAGCCTTCAAGCTTAAGTTTTAAAATTGACGGTAAAAATATTGCTGAGATCAATGGTTTAAGCTTATCAGACTTAAAAGACTGGTTAGCTGATGTTAGAGATAAATTCTCAGAAAAAAATAAAATCATTGCTCATGAGATCTTAAAAGAAATTGAAACCAGACTTCAGTTTTTGCTGGATGTAGGATTGGATTATTTAAGTTTGAGCAGAAGTTCAAAAACCCTTTCAGGAGGAGAATCACAGAGAATCCGTCTGGCGACACAAATTGGATCTCAGTTGGTCAATGTACTATACATTCTTGATGAACCGAGTATCGGGCTTCACCAGAGAGATAACGAAAGACTGATTCATTCCCTGAAAAACCTTAGAGATATCGGAAACTCTGTATTGGTGGTAGAACATGACAAAGACATGATTCTTGAAGCCGATGAGGTATTGGATATTGGTCCAAGAGCCGGAAAATTTGGTGGAGAGATTCTATGGCAAGGAAAACCGAAAGATTTGTTGAAAGCAGATACTATCACTGCTCAATACATCAATGGAAAAAGAAAAATTGCAATTCCTGAAGAAAGAAGAGCGGGAAGCGGTAAAAATATTGTTTTAAAAGGAGCTACAGGAAACAACCTTAAAAATGTAACCCTTGATGTTCCCCTTGGAAAACTGGTAGTAGTAACCGGAATTTCAGGAAGCGGAAAATCCTCTTTGATTAACGGAACATTATATCCGATCCTTAACAAACATTTCTACAGAGCAGTTCAGGAACCTTTGCCTTATAAAAAAATTGAAGGGTTAGAGAATATTGATAAAATTGTAGACGTTGACCAGACTCCAATCGGAAGAACGCCACGTTCTAATCCTGCTACTTATACCGGAATGTTTACGGATATCAGAAACCTTTTTGCTGAACTTCCGGAAAGTAAAATCCGTGGTTACAAGCCGGGAAGATTCTCTTTCAACGTAAAAGGCGGAAGATGCGAAACCTGCCAGGGTGGTGGATTGAAAGTGATCGAAATGAATTTCCTTCCGGATGTATATGTACATTGCGAAACATGTAACGGAAAACGTTTCAACAGAGAAACCCTTGAAGTCCGTTACAAAGGAAAATCAATCTCTGATGTTCTGGATATGACCATTGATGAAGCAGTAGACTTCTTCCAGCCGATTCCTAAGATTTTTGCTAAAGTGAAAACATTACAGGATGTAGGTCTTGGGTATATTACCCTTGGACAGCAGTCAACAACCCTTTCAGGAGGTGAAGCACAGCGTATCAAGTTAGCAACCGAATTAGCGAAAAGACAAACCGGAAACACCCTTTATATCCTTGATGAGCCAACGACAGGACTGCATTTTGAAGATGTAAAAATCCTAATGGAAGCCATCAATCAATTGGTAGAACTTGGAAACTCGTTCATTATCATCGAACATAATATGGATGTAATCAAATTAGCAGACCATATCATCGACGTTGGACCAGAAGGAGGAAAGCATGGCGGACAGATCGTAGCACAGGGTACTCCTGAAGAAATTGTGAAGTCTAAGAAAAGCTTGACTGGGAAGTTCTTGAAGAGGGAACTGGAATAGAATTATAGAAATATATTACGGAAAACCACAATGAAAATTGTGGTTTTTTTATTTATTTTTGGGGAAAAGACTAATCATCATGGAGAAATCAGAACAAATTGTTCAACTTGAAAAGATATTTAATTTAAACTTGAATTTAGTAGGTAATGAAAATATAATTTCAAGAATAGCTCATAAAAATTGTTACCAAATTGATAAGGATAATAATGTAATAGCAATTAATTTATCAGGAAATGGTATCAATGAAATAAAAGGGCTAGATGAATTTGTTTATCTAGAAAAATTGGTAATCGAGGAAAATGAAATTACTGAAATTAAGGGAGTCAATAATCTTTTAAATCTTAAAGATTTATATTTATCCAATAATAGAATTTCAGAAATTAAAAATTTAGAAAATTTAAAGAATTTAAGATTTCTCGACTTATCATATAATAAATTAAAAAAGATAAGTGGGCTAGATGGGTTGTCAAAATTATATGATTTAAAATTAAACTGGAATGAAAAATTAGATACAATAGAAGGTTTACATAATCTTGTTAATTTAGAATGGTTATCAATTAATGGTACAGAAATTAATAAAATTAAAAACCTAGAAAATGTAATTAATCTTCGCTATCTATACTTAGGAGCAAATAAAATTAAGAAAATAGAAGGCTTAGAAAATTTAAAAAAGTTACGTTCAATTTATTTAAGTTATAACCAGATAACTAAAATTGAAAATTT
>Ga0070682_100000923_pt1 | contig 17135 bp, 15 predicted proteins | sample KBSC63LmetaG_FD_64668 | JGI IMG/M metagenome (GOLD analysis project Ga0070682, IMG submission 64668) | Corn rhizosphere microbial communities from Kellogg Biological Station, Michigan, USA - KBS C6-3L metaG | ecosystem: Host-associated > Plants > Roots > Rhizosphere | place: USA: Michigan... | reverse complement strand
CACCAGGATCCGGGCTTCATCGATCACGTCGTGAACAAGAAGGCGGACATCGTGCGCGTGTATTTGCCGCCGGACGCGAATTGCCTCTTGTCGGTGACCGACCACTGCTTGCGCAGTCGCAACTACGTGAACGTGGTCGTCGCCGGTAAGCAGCCCGCGCCCGTCTGGCTCACGATGGACGAGGCCGTGAAGCACTGCACGGCCGGCGTCGGCATTTGGGAATGGGCGAGCAACGACCGCGGGGGCGAGCCCGACGTCGTGATGGCTTGCTGCGGCGACGTGCCCACGCTCGAGACGCTCGCGGCGGTCGACCTCTTGCGCGAAAAGCTGCCGGCGCTGAAGGTGCGCGTCGTCAACGTCGTGAACCTGATGAAGCTCCAGCCCGAGCGCGAGCACCCGCACGGGCTGAGCGACGCCGATTTCGACGCTATTTTCACCAAGGACAAGCCGATCGTGTTCGCCTTCCACGGCTACCCGATGCTGATCCATCGCCTCACGTATCGGCGCACGAACCACAAGAACCTCCACGTGCGCGGCTACAAAGAGGAAGGCACGACGACGACCCCCTTCGACATGGTCGTCCTCAACGAGATGGATCGCTTCCACCTCGTGCAAGACGTGATCGACCGCCTACCGCAGCTCGGCTCGAGCGCCGCCTACGCGAAGCAAGCCATCCGCAACGCCCTCATCGAGCACCGCCACTACATCAACGAGCGCGGCGAAGACCACCCGATCGTCCTCGGCTGGCGCTGGGGCGAGAAGAACGTCACGGGCCGCCGCCGCAGCTCCACCGAAGGCGACAACGTCTGACCGCGGGCTTCGACCTGCCCCTGCCCCCTCGACACCGTCACCCCTACGGGTGATACGGCGCTCGCGCCCCACGCGTCACAGCGACGGATTGAGCGGGTCGTACTCGCTTCCTTTGCCCTTCTTGCCCTTCTTCGGCGTCTTGAAGACGGGGTCGACCTTCTCGGGCGCGCTCGTCGCGTGGGGAGTCGGGCGGGGTGCTGCGGCCGCGGTTTTGGGAGCTGACGCGGCCTTGGCGGCTTCGGGTTTCGGCGTTTCGGCAGGCTTTGCGGGCTCGGGAGCCGACGTTTCAGCCGCCTTGGGAGCCGGGGGCGCCGCAGTCTCGGCGGGTTTCGGTGACTCGCCGGTCGATGCCGGGCTCGTTGCTCCTGTGCTCGTCGACGTCGTGGACGGGGAGCCTTGAGTGGTGCTGGTTTCGGAAACGGGAACGGAGGCGGTAACCGCTGCGGCAGCTGCCGCCATTTGCTGCACCGCGCGCGGCGTGCCGAAGCTCGGACCGCCGAGTGCTGACTCGAGCTTCACGAACGTGCCCTCTTGTCCGATCGAGTGCATCGCAGCGTGCACGATATCGTTTCGGTACAGCGTGACGGCGGCACCGGCCGCCAGCGAGAGCAGGATCACCCAGCTACCGCCACCGCTTCTCGAACCTGGCGCGCGAATCACGGGCGCCGTCGTGAACGCAGCGGACGCGGTGTGCGCGAACGGATCGGGTGCCTGCGAGCTCGGCGCGAAGCGCGGCTGCTCGGGAACCGTGCTCCCGAACGGTGAGACGGCACCGGCCCGCGGCGGGGGATTCGACCACGCGGAGGCCGGCGGCCACGAAGTCGCGGAGGAAGCCTGCGGAGCGTGGCTCGGTGGCGCAGGACGCTGCGACAGCGGCGGCGGCGCAGGACGCTGCGACAGCGGCGGCGGCGCGGGACGCTGCGACAGCGGCGGCGGCGCCGGCCGCGAGGAGAGCTGCCCTGGAGCGGGCCGTTGCGAAAGCGCCGGTGGCGCCGGACGCTGCGAGAGCGGCGGCGGCGCTGAACGCACCGACGGCGGCGCCGGCGCCGTGCTCGGTGGCGCCGAGCGAGCGACAGGCGGCCACGCCGTTTGCGTCTGCGCCATGCGGTTCGGAACGGGTGGCTGCGATACCGCGATGTTCACGGGCTCGGGGTCTTCGTCGCCGAGGCCTGCCACCACGCTGAGCGGCAACCACTCGCTCATGCCGGGCTGCCAGATGAGCGTGTCGGCTTCGATGATGTCGAGCCGGAAGAGATCGTCGAGCTGCTCGAGGGTGAGCTGCTTCACCTCTTGGGGGGACATACGAACGTGCCAAAGCTCGTCGTCAGCCATCCGCGAAGCCTAACACCAGGTCCGCGGCCCGCCGCCCGGTCAGCAATCCCAACCGAATTTTTTTACAATAGGCGGGATTGTTCCCTATGGTTGTATGGTCGAGGGCCAGCGGATGGCTAACTGGCAGGACGATCCAGATCTCGCAGGGATGCGACCTCGCGGCGGGAGCACCCCCTGGGGCCGCGTGGCGTTCGGCGTCCTGTTCGTCGGGTGCGGGACGTTCGCCCTGGCCTATTACCTGCCGCTGAATCGTGCGCATCACGCGCTCGCCGACGACCACGCGAAGCTCCGCGGCGAGCTCACGAGCGTCCAGCAAAAGCTCACGAAGGCGGAGTCCGACCTCAAAGAGGTGACCGCCAAGCGCGACGAGCTCGACGACGTCGTGAAAAAGCAGGAAGCGAAGACGTCCGGACAGTCCGAGGACGCTACGTCGCTGAAGACGGCGCTCGGGGCCGCCGTCGACAAGCTGGCCAAGAAGAAGCTCGCCGTCGTCGGCTCCGACGGCGCAGGGACGCGCGTCGCGCTCGCGGCGGGTGCGCTCTTCACGCCGGGCAAGGTCGAGGTGAGCTCGGGCGGCGTCGCTACGCTCTGTGCCGTCGCCAAAGCTGCTGGGAGCCGCTCGATCCACGTCATCGGCGTCGCGACGGACGACGACGTCCCGGCGCTCCTCAAGTCGAAGTACTCGAGCGCCTGGGGCTACACGAGCGCCGCCGCCGCCGAGGTCGCGTCCACGCTGCACGAGAAGTGTAGCGTCACCGGCAGCAAGCTCTACGCCGAGGCCTCCGACGGCTCACGCCCGGCGTCATCCGCGTTTGCGGGAGAAAAACCGCCGGTTCCTCGCATCGAGCTCTTGCTCACGAGCGACGCGAAGTAGCGCGCCGCTCAGAGCTTGTCGCTCTGCCCGCGGCGCTTGAGCTCGTCGACGATGGCGCGCACGTCCTGCGAACGCCCCCGCTTCATCACGAGCAGGGCGTCGTCCGTCTCGACGATGCACAGATCCTCGACGCCGAGCGCGACCATGACGCGCTTGCCCCCGGGGCTCCGCAAGTCGACGAGCAGGTTGCGCTGGCCGTCGATGACCACGCCGTCGGCGGGCACCGCGTTGCCGGCGGCGTCCTTCGCCGCGAGCTCCCACGCGCTCTCCCAGCTGCCGAGATCGCTCCAGCCGACGCTGCCCGACACGACGTGAAACGTGGGCAGCTTCTCCATCACGCCCACGTCGATGCTCACCGACGGTAGCTTCTCGAACACGGCCCGCGTTTCGGCGAGCTCGCGTTCGGCGCCGCCCTTGGCTGCACCCTCGATGCGCGCGAGCCCGGCGGACAGCTCGGGGAGGTGCGCTTCGACCGCGGCGAGCAGGCGTTCCGCGCGGAAAAAGAACATGCCGCCGTTCCAGGCGAAGCGACCGCTCGCCACGTACTCGGCCGCTTTTTTGGCGTCGGGCTTCTCGACGAAGCGGACACCCCGCCGCACGCCGGCGCGCACCGGATCACCGAGCTCTATGTAACCGAAGCCCGTGTCGGGTCGCGTCGGCTCGAAGCCGACCGTCGCAATCTCGCCGGCGCGCGCCGACTCGACCGCTTCTCCGAGCATCTCGCGAAAGCGCGGCTCGTCCACGATGTGGTGATCGCTCGGCAGCACCATCACGATCGCTTCCGGATCACGGCGCCGCGCGATCGAGGCGGCCCACCCGATGCAGGCCGCGGTGTTGCGCGCGTACGGCTCACCCAGGAACGAGCTCGCGGGCAACGCGGGCAACGCGCGGCGCGTCGCTTCGAGCAAGTCGGCACCGGTGGCGATGAGCACGTTCTCCGGCGCCACGAGCGAGCCCAGTCGCTTGACGGTCGCCTCGATCAGGGGGACGTGCGCGTCGGGTCCGAGCGGGAGGAGCTGCTTCGGTCGCGCGCGGCGCGACGCCGGCCAAAAGCGCGTGCCGCTGCCGCCGGCGAGAATGACTGCAAAGACGTGCTGCATCAGCGTTGAAAACGCTCTATCTCAGCTCTCGTCGTCGGTCGAGTCGCTACGATCGGTCGAGTCGGGAAGCTCGTCGAGATTGCCGCCGCCGCGCACCGGAATCGCGCGGGCGAGCGCCACCTTCTCGAGCGCCGAGCCGAGCTGCTCGCGGTCGCTCACCTCGGGCAGGTAGGCGTGGGTGCCGTCCCACAGCTCGAGCACGATGGCGCTCGGCGCGTCGAGCAGGATGCGATCGATCTGCGCCCATTTGTAGCGGCGCAGGCGGGGGATGCCGAGCGAGACGACGTCGCGGAATTCGAGCCCGTCGGGCCGGATCCGCACGCCGCGCATGCTCGTCTTGATCAGCGACGAAACGGCGCCTGCCACCAAGAACAGCGACACCGTGCGTGCGCCGATCACGCCGCGCATGCTGCGGTCGACGATCTGCTGGTAGAGAAAGCTGCCGGCCGGGGCTTGGTACGCGATGAACACCGTGACGACGACGGCGAGCGCGCAGGTAAGGTAGAACGCCGAGGGCAGATGTGCGGCGAGCGGCGGACCGAACGCGGTCTCCGCCGGCCTGTAGGTCATGTCGAAACCCGGCGGGCGTGACGGGCGTGCCATCTCTCTATGAAACCGGATTATGGCCCATCCCTTGGGGTGGGACCCGACCAATGATACGAGCCCGGGCGTGCCGACGATCCTACGCCTTCGCATGCGGGGCGGGTCGAAGCCCCTCGCCGAGCGGCTTCGCCGGGCCGCCGACCGCATGCTCGACTCCCTCGAGCTCGCGGACGCGGAGCTCAGCGTGCTCCTCGTGAGCGATCCCGCGATCCGCGTGCTGAATCGCGTGCACCGGGGGCAGGATCGCCCCACCGACGTCCTCTCCTTTGCCCTCGGAGAGACGCCCGGACCGGGCACGCCACGGCTACTCGGCGACGTGGTCATCTCGCTCCCGACTGCGGCGCGGCAGGCCAAAAGCCGCAGCCGCGCGCTCTTCCCCGAGGCGCGCTTCCTCCTCGCCCACGGGTTACTCCACCTTCTCGGCTACGACCACGCGACTAAGCGGCAAAAACGGCGCATGGACGCAGCGGCAAGAAGGCTGGTTCGCGCGGCCAAAGGGCCCAGATAACCCTTATTTCGGGACTTTTGAGATCGACCCTAACCATGCGGTTTCCTACGGAGTTTGCGCGATCGGAAACGCCTGACCCCGGAGCCAGCAGGAATTAGGGGAACCCCGAGCGGGGTGCCGTGAAAGAGGCATACAGGCTGCCACCCTGGCACCCCCCCTCGACCGCCCGCCGTAAAAAACGCTCAATGGACGCTTTTCTCTCTTGAAACCCCAGGGAGTACCCTGGTATCCGTGCCGATGTCTGGTCGAGCACGGCAGTCCCGCATGAAACACGGCAGGCTGAGCGCGCGACACGGTCGATCAGACGCGGGAACTACCACTGGATTTGCGTACAGGAGGACTTCATGGCTGGAAAAAGACTGACCAAGGCTCAGGTCATCGCTGAGCTCGCTGGAGCGACGGATCTCGACAAGAAGAGCGTGGCGCGCGTGTTCGAGGGACTTTCGGATCTCATCCGCAAGCAGCTCTCGGTGCGTGGCCCGGGTGAATTCGTGGTGCCGGGGCTCGTGAAGCTCCGCGTCGTGAAGAAGCCCGCGACCAAGGAGCGCCAGGGCATCAACCCCTTCACGAAGGAGCCCATCACCATCCCCGCCAAGCCGGCGAGCAAGAAGGTGCGAGCGACGGCGCTCAAGGCGCTCAAGGATCTCGTTCAGTAAAACGAGCGTCCAATTGCGACGGTCCCCGGCTCGCCTCGCGGCAGCCGGGGATTTTCGTTTTGTGGGTCAGAAGTAGAACGTGACGCCGAGGCGGAACAGTCCGCCCCCCGACGTATTGGCCACGAGGTGCGTATCGGGGTCGATGTACTCGGGCTCGTAGTACCGGTTGCTGTCGACGCGCCCGCGCACGAAGAGCTGAAAATCTCCGGTGATGGCCGCTGCGCGCGTGAAGCGCCATTCGACGCCGAGCCCTCCCTGCGCGCCGAGGTACGCGTAGCCCACGTCGTGGAGCGGCACCGGTTCGCCGCCGAGGCGCGCGATGCGGGCCTGCGCGCCGCCGAGCTGAATGCCCGCGAGGACGAAGGCCTGAACGCGATCGCGCGGGTTCACGAACACGACGCCGTTCACGACCAAGGCCTGCTCCGCCCGATCGTTGCCGTTGTAATCGGTGCCTCCCAGGAACTCGAGCCCGAGGTCGATGGCGTAGACCGGCATCGGCCGAATGCGGAACCCGAACCCCAGGCCGCCGAGCCCGGCGTTCTCATCGGCACCGGCGCCGAGCAGACCCACGTCGAGGTGCAGGTTGAAGCCGATCTCGTTCCCGTGGCCCTCACGCGGCGGGGGCGGCGCCGGGGCGGGCCGCTCTGGCGCTTCGGGGGGTGAAGGCGACAAGACGACGGGCGGCGCCGCGGGCCGCGGTGGCGCGGCCGGTGCGGGGGGCGGGCGAGCGGGGCTCGGTGCGGCGGGCGGCTCTTCGCAGAACCATCCGTCGGCGCAATCGGCAGCGCGCGACAGGCGCGGCACGAGGAGAACGCCGAGCGCGGCGAGGGCCACGGACGAACGCAACGGCATGGGCGTGCCCACGCTAGCACGCTCTTGACGCACCACCGTCGTGCGCGTGGTACGAGGAGCGCGTGGGCATCGTCGTCATCAAAGCCGGACACGTGCAGCCGGTATGGGCGGGGCACCCCTGGGTGTTCGCGCAAGCGGTCGAGCGCGTCGAAGGCGGCGCCGGGCCGGGCGACGACGTCGAAGTCAAAGACCCGCGTGGCAATTCGCTCGGGCGCGGCCTCTATTCGCCCGGCTCCGCAATCCCGGTTCGCATCTACACGCGCAACCGGGAGCGCCCGATCGACAGCGCGCTGTTCGCCGAGCGCGTCGAAAAGGCCGCCGAGAGGCGCCGCACCTTCGGGCTGCCGAGCGACGACACGACGGCGTTTCGCCTGATTCACGCCGAGGGCGACGACTTGCCGGGGTTGATTGTCGACCGGCTGGGCGACGTGTACAGCGTGCAGCTCGGCAGCATCGGCGTGAAGCAGCGCGAGGAGGCGGTGTTCGGGGCACTGGAGCGCCTGGGCGCACGGGCCATCGTCGATCGCACCCCGGAGCGGACCGCCAAGGCCGAGGGGTTCCCGGTGCGCTCGGGCGTGATCCGCGGCGATTCCTCGGTCTCGAGCTTCGATTTCGTCGAGCGCGGCCTGAAATTCCGGATCCCGCTCGAGGTCGGGCAGAAGACGGGCTTCTACCTCGATCAGCGACCCTTGCGGGCGCGCGTCGAGGCACTCGCGCGCGGCCGGCGCGTGCTCGACACGTTCTCGTACGTGGGCGCCATCGCGCTCGCGGCGGCACGGGGCGGAGCCACGAGCGTCGAAGCGGTCGACAACAGCGCGCTCGCCGTGGAGGTGGGCGCGGAGTGCGCAGCGCTGAACGGCCTGGGCGACAAGATCCGCTTCGAGCGCGGCGATGCGGCGGAGGCCCTCGCGCACGTCGGCCGCAAGGGTGGCGTGGAGCTCGTCATCTGCGACCCGCCGAAGCTCGCGCCGAGTCGCTCGGCACGCGGCCGCGCGCTCGAGGCGATGCGCCGCCTCGCCGGGCAAGGCGCGCGCGCGACGACGCCGGGCGGCCTGCTCGTTCTGTGCTCGTGCTCGGCGGCCATCGGCAATCTGGAGCTCACGCGGGCGCTCGCGCTCGGGGCCCGCGACGTCGGCCTGCGGGCGACGGTGCTCGAGCGCATCACGCAGGGCGCCGATCACCCCGTGCCCGCCGCCTTTGCCGAGGGCCTGTATCTCAACTGCCTGATCGCGCAGATCGACCTCGCCTGACGCTCGACCGATGCAATCGCTCACGACTCTCCCGCAGGCCGAGGCCCGCGCGCTCCGCGGCGTGCTCTTCGATCTCGACGACACGCTGCTCGATCATGGAAAACTGACCGAGGTCGCGTATTCCGCGCTCTTCCGTCTGCGCGAGTCGGGCCTCGAGCTCTACGTGGTCACGGGCCGCCCCCTCGCCTGGGTGCGGCTCGTCGGGCGGCTGTTCCCGGTCGACGGCGGCGTGGGAGAGAACGGGGGCGTGATGGTGGGACCGGGCGGGCAAGCGCTCGACGCCGTGTCGCCCGCCGAGCGAGAACGCCGCACGACGCGGCTCGCCGAGCTCGTGCGCGAGATCCGGCGCGAGTTTCCCGATCTCGAGCCGCCCGACGACGCGAGCGAGCGCCTTTCGGACTACACGTTCGACGTGGGCGAGCGGCGTACCGTGGAGCCCGCCGTGGTGGAGCGCGTCTCGGCCTTCGCGCGCGAACGGGGCGCCACGGTCCACGTCTCGAGCGTGCACCTGCACGTGGGCTACGACGCGGTCGACAAGGCGTCCGGCGCCGTTCGCATGCTGCGCGCCTTGAAGGGCATAGACCCGACCGCCGCGCTCGCCCGCTACGCGTTCGTCGGCGACAGCGAGAACGACGCGGCCTGCTTCGGCGCGTTCCACACGACCGTGGGCGTCGCCAATCTGCGCGGCCGCCCGACGCTCGCGCCACGCTTCATCACCGAGGCGCCGCGGGGTCGCGGTGTCGCAGAGCTTGCGCGTGTGCTGAGCGCGCTGCGCGCTTCGGCGGAATAGCGCCCGCGGTGCGAGACGGCGCTTGCCGTCAGCGCACGGGCGTCGAAGGGACGATCACTCCGCAGTCGACGAAGTTCAGATTCGACACGACCGTGAAGTTCGATTTGTCGGTGTGACGTTCGGCGTGGAAGAGATCGAGCGCGTAGACGTTGCCCTTCGTGATGCCGAGCTTGCCCGCGTCCTTGTCGAGGTCCGTCCCCAGCGTCTTGCTCTCGTGGAGGCCGCCGAGATCAATCGCGAGCTTCTTGTTGATGAAGACCCAGAGGTCGTCGTCCCCGGTGAACTCGAAGATTTCCCCGCCGTTGTACTGGAACTTCGTGTGCACTTCCGTCGTGAAGTGATAGTTGTGGGAGAAGTCTTCGTTGCCGTAGCCCTTCCCGTCGAGCGGGAAGAACAGGTGCGAGCTGAAGGTGGGGTAATTGTTGTGCGCCGGATCGGGCTCGAGCGAGAAGTAGATGTAGTAGGGCTTGTTGTCGTCCCGGTCGTTGTACCACTCGTCGAAGTTGTCCTCGGTCGTCGTGAACTTCTTCTCGGTGTCGGGGTTGTAGACGGGCTTGTCGTCGTCACCGAGGTCGGTCATCACGATGCCGGTCTGACCTTTGCCCGTGAACTTCTCGAAGTCCGGGTGGCCACCGCTTCGGTCACCCCGCTTGAAGTCGCGCACGATGCCGAGGATCGTCGAACCGCAGTTCGCACCGTCCTCGCCCACGTCGGGCGGGAGCTCGCCGGCTACCTCGGGCTCCCCGAGCAGCCAGCCGCCGAGGTCTCCCTCCGTGTACCCGGTCGGCAGCGCGTACGGGCCCGTATTGCCCGTGTTCATGTTGTTCGAGCCGCTCGAGCCGCTCGTTCCGCTCGACCCGCCGCTGACGATCACCGTGCTTTTGCCGCCCACCGACACCGCGGCCTTGCCGCCCGTGCCCTTGTCGAGCGCTCCCGAGTCGTCGTCGCCGCTGCCGCACGCGACGGCCACCGTCCCTGCCGTCAGGGCGAAAACCAGGTGGGTGGCGAGCATCGACTTCATGAGACCTCCGCTTGGGACAAGGCAGAAAACTACCCTACCAGGGTACTCCGTGGCTCCGCGCGCGGCCAGCGGCTCACGCCCGCTCTGACCCGAGCAATTTTTCATGTCTGTCCCCCAAAGTGGTCGCGATCCCCACATGCGACCCGCAGGCACTCTGCTATATGGACGCCGCCATGAGCGCACTTCAGTCGGAGCTCGCTGAGCTCGGCGCCCGCCACCTGTATCCGAACTATCGCCAAGCCCCGCTCGCGATCGTGCGCGGCGAAGGTGCGCTCCTGTGGGATGCGGCCGGCAACCGCTACCTCGACATGCTGGCCGGCATCGCCGTGAGCGCACTCGGACACGCTCACCCGAAGCTCGTGAGCGCCATCGCCGACCAGGCGTCGCGCGTGATCCAGGTTTCCAATTACTACTACAACGAGCCGGGCGTCCGCCTCGCGGCGAAGCTCTGCGGGCTCACGCGCCTCGATCGCGCTTTCTTCTGCAACTCGGGAACGGAGGCGATTGAAGCTTCATTGAAGCTCGTTCGGCGCCATTTCCACACGCAGGGTCAGCCTGAGCGCCTGAAGGTGCTCGCCTTCGCGAACTCGTTTCACGGTCGCACGCTCGGCGCGCTCGCGGCCACCGGCCAGGAAAAATACAAGAGCGGCTTCGGGCCGTTGCCGGGAGCCCTGCACGTGCCGTTCGGCGATCTGGAAGCGGTGCGCCGCGCGCTCGGTCCAGAGGTAGCAGCCGTCATCATCGAGCCGATCCAGGGTGAGGGCGGCGTGCTCCCGGCACCCGCGGGCTTCTTGCGCGCGCTGCGCGAGCTCACTCAAGCGACGGGCACGTTGCTCATCGCCGACGAGATCCAGACCGGCGTCGGTCGCACGGGAACCTTCCTCGCCTGCGAGCATGAGGGCGTGCTTCCCGACGTGCTCGCGCTCGCCAAGGGCCTGGCCGGCGGCGTCCCGATCGGCGCGATGCTGTGCACGAAGGCGCTCGAAGGGGCGCTCCCGCCCGGAAGCCACGGCTCCACGTTCGGCGGCAATGCCCTCGCCGCGCGTGCCGCGCTCACGGTGCTCGAAACGCTCGAGACCGAGGGGCTCCTCGCGCGAGTGCGCGAGCTCGGTCCGCGCCTCACCCAGGGTCTGACGGCCCTCCTCGCCAAGCATCCGAAGAAGCTCGAAACGGTGCGGGGGGTCGGGCTGCTCCAAGCCGCCGTGCTGCGCGAGGGGCTCGAGCCACGCGCCCTGCTCGCGGAGCTCCAGAAGCGCGGGCTCTTGGTCAGCGTCGCCGGGGACCGCGCGCTGCGCTTCTCGCCGCCGCTCGTCGTCAAGCAGAGCGAGCTCGACGAGGCGCTCGGCATCCTCGACGCGACGCTCGCCGAGCTGCCAGCTCCATGAGCCAGGGCTCGGCGGCCGCTCGCGCGGAAACGTCGCGCCCTTGCTCGGCGTGCGGCGCGCCGGTCGACCCGCTCCGGGCCTCGCGCGTCGCGCACATCCGCGACCGCTTCCGCTACTTCTGTAGCCCCGAGTGCCGCACGCGCTTCGACAGCGACGTGGGCGCGACCCCGCTCCCCGTAGCGAGACCGCGCAGCCTGAGCGCGGCGGTGCAGGAAGCCAAGAGCAGCACCCTCGCCGGGCATGAAGCCGCTCGCGCCGTGGCGCAGGTCGCGGCATTGTCGCCGGCACCGCCGCCGGCACCAGCCCCCGCGCCGCGCGAGGAGCCGGCCGTCCTCGAAGGGCGCGGTGGCCCGGGTGCGAGCGGGCTCCTGCTGCTGTTGGCGGGCCTCGGCGGAGTCCTCGCGACGGCGCTCATGTTCGCGGGGCCGTCCCGCGCCGTGCTCGCTGCCCGCATCGTGCTCGCGGCGGTGGCGTGCGCTGCGCTCGTGACGGAGCGGGCGACGAGCGCGCGTGACCCGTCCGAGCTCCACCCCGTCGTGCTTTCCGCCGCGCCCATCGCCGCCGCGGGCATCGCGTGGGGCACCCTGCTCCTCGGGGAGGCGCGGGCGAGCGACGCCGCCCTCCTCACGAGCGTGATCGTGTGCCTCTCGGCTCTGTCCGTTGCGCTCCTGCGCCGCGGGCGCGCCCCGCTCGACGCCGACCGCGAGCGCCTGCTCGCAGCCATGAGCGGTGGGTCGCGCCGGGTCGTCGAAGACGGAACCGTGGAGGGCCTGGCGGTCGATCTGCGCCCCGGCGAGGAGATCCTCGTCGAAACCGGCGACACGATCCCCGCCGACGCCACGATCGTCGCTGGCGAGGGCCAAGTCCTGCCCTGGCTCGACGCGAAGGCGGAGATCAGCGTGAAGGAAGGGGACACGCTGCTCGCGAGCGGCCGCGTCACCCGGGGCCGGCTCCGCGCCGTCGTGGGCTGGTCGGGCAGCGACCGCGCCTTCCTGCGCCTGACGCACGACCGGCACCGGCGCGCGGACTTGCTCGCGCCGATGGCGCGCTTCGGCCGCTTGTTCGCGGAGCGCGGCTCGCTGCTCGTGACGGGCCTTGCCGCGCTCACGGCCTTCGCGGCCGGCCTCGACGGCATCGACATCTTGCTCGTCGCCGTGGCGGTGCAAGCCGCGACGGCGCAGGCGGCGACCGCAGCGCTCGGCGCGGTGCGGGTCGGACGCACGATCATGGCGGGGATTCATCGCGGCCTCGTGTTTCGCTCGGCCGAAGCGCTCGATCGCGCCGGACGGGTGACGATCGGCGTCTTCTGCGCACGCGGCACGCTCCTGCTCGGCGAGCCGGAGGTCGCGAGCCTCGACGCGTTCGGCTCGCACGACCCCGCCGAGGTGCTCGCCCTCGTCGCGGGCGCGGAGAGCGGGGAGCATCATCCGGTCGCGAGCGCCGTCGTGCGGACGGCTCGCGCCCGCAACGTGCGGCCCGATGCGGTACGCAACCCGCGCGTGCAGCCGGGGCTCGGCGTCACGGCGATCTCCTCGACCGGGCAGCCGCTCGTGGTCGGCAGCCGTGCCCTCCTGCTCTTCGAGCACGTGAGCGTGGGCATCGCCGAGAAGCGCGTGCAGGAGCTCGAGTCCATGGGGCAGACGGTGCTCCTGGTCGCGCTCGGCGGCCGCCTCGTCGGGCTCGTGGGGTTGCAAGACGGCCTGCGCCCGGGCGCGCGTGCGGCCGTGCAGCACCTGCTGGACGCCGGCATCGAGCCCGCGCTCCTGTCCGGAGACGCACGCGAGACGTGCGAGGCGCTCGGGCGTCAGCTCGCGATCGATCACCTGCGCCCGGAGGTGTCGCCGGCCGACCACGGCGACGAGGTTCGCCGCTTGTCCGAAGGGGGCGCGACCGTCGCCGTCATCGGTCAGAGCCCGAGCGACGACGCGGCGCTCGCCGCCGCGGATATTGCCGTGGCGCTGCGTTCGGCGGGCTCGACCTCGGCAGATTTCGGCGTTCAGCTCGCGACCGACGACGTGCGCGACGCGGCATTTGCTCTGCACGCGGCGCGCGATTGCCTGCGAAACGCGCGCATCGACCTCGCCTTGGCCGCCCTGCCCACGTTCGGGCTCGCGGCTTTGGCGGCGCTCGGAATGCTGCCGGCCATTTGGGTGCCCGTGCTCGCGCACGCCGGGCCACTCCTCGCCCTGCGGCGAGCTACGCGCGCGTGAGAGCTTGCGCCCCCAAAAAGACCGTCTCGAGCCCGACTATGGCCTCACCCCTTGACGGACCGCCTTGCGAGGAGGAAGAAAGGTGAGAGGACCCCGGTGAAGGCAGGAGCCGTCAAGCCCAGTAGCGTGCGCGGCATGCGTCCGCCGGACGTGGACCGACTGCGCACGGATCTGAACGCGTTCATGCTTCGGCGCGGCCTGCGCTCGACCGAGCAACGCCGTTTGATCATCGACACGCTGTTCACGGTTCGCGACCACGTGACGATCGACGGCCTGCTCGAGCAAGTGCGCGCCACCGATCCCAAGGTGGGCTACGCGACGGTGTACCGCACGCTCAAGCTCTTGACGGAGAGCGGCGTCGCCCAAGAGCACCACTTCGGCGACGGCCACACTCGCTACGAGCTCGCCGACTCCGAAGCGCACCACGATCACCTCATCTGCGTCGAGTGCGGCTCGATCACCGAGTTCGAGGAGCCCGCCGTCGAGGCGCTGCAGGAGCGCATCGCCCGCCGCCACGGCTTCGAGGTCCGCGCCCACAAGCACGAGATGTACGGCGTGTGTGCGGAGTGCCAGCGCAAGCGTAATAAGCGGCGGTAATCTCCGCGCTACTCCTGCGGCAACCCGTACGGATTGTCCAGACAGTAGACCTTGCGATCGCGGGTCAAGCCGCAGCAGTGGTAGTGCGTCGCCGCCACGTCGATGAAGTGGCGGTCGCCGAACGGCATGCTTACGCCGCCGTAGAAGAATACGGCACGGCCGTCGGGACGGAGCCCACAGCCGGCGAAGGTATCGTCGCTCACCATAACGAGCGCGCCGTGAATGGGACGCACCGACGAGCCTCCACCCACGCAGGCAAGCTCGCCGTTCGATCGAAGCCCGCAGCCTTGACCCGGCATCGTCTGCGCAAAGGGACCGCTCGGCATCGCTTGGTTCGGCCCCTCGCACTCGGCCTTGCCGGCGGCGTCGAGGGCGCAAGCGTCTACCCCGGAGGTGTCGACGCGCACGAATTCTCCGTCGAGCGTGAATCGCGTCTCGGTCTCGTCCCAGCAGGTGACGCCGCCGCTCGTCGAGAGACCGCAGACGGTCGTATCTCCCGCGAGCTGCTCGAACCGTCCAGGCGGTGCGTAAGCCTCAGCGGCGTCGGGCGGATCGTCCGAGAATCGGTCCACGTACCAGCGCCAGCAGTGCGCGGCCCCTTCCTCGTCGAGAACGCAGCCGATGCGGTGCGTCAACGCCACCTGGGTGAAACGTCCCTCGGGCGCGTTCCTGCCGGCATCTCCCCAGCAGCTCAGTCGGCCATCGTCGCGCAGCACGCAGAGGTTCGGATCGGTATCCAGTCGCGCTGCGGCGATCTGGCCGCGCGTGCCGCTAGGCTCCGTTTGGCAGCGAGAGGAGCAGCCGTCGCCGTCGTCCGTGTTCCCGTCCTCGCAGGTTTCGAATCCCGAATAGGCACCGCGGGAATCGACGGGTCCGCTTTGGATCACGCCGTCACCGCAGGCGAAGCCGGGCTCGCCGGTCCAGGCGTCCACGTCGGGTTCGTACGCTCCGAGCGAGGGCTCGTCTCCCCGCGGCTTCCCGTCAGCGTCGGGGCCAGCGAAGACGCTCGCGTCGGCAGATGAAGCGGCGGGCGACTGGGGCAACAGGTGGTAGTCGTCCGCGCTCGCGTCGCGGAACAGCGGATCCGCGGCGAAATTGTCGCCGAACCCCGTGAAAATGCCCGTACCGATGAGGTTGTGGCGGAGGTCGAGCTTCCCCCAAAGCTCGCTTTCCGGATCGAAATCCAGCTCGTTGCCGAAGAAGATGTTGTTGGCGAACACGGCACCGGCCGGCGTAGTCGTGCCGCCCCTGCCCAAGACGACGTATCTGTTGTTGGCGAACGTGTTTCCGATGAGCTCCACACGTGCGGCGGGGGACACCTCGAGGCTCAGGACACGCTCGTTGCGTGCGACCACGTTGCTTTCGAACCGTAGGCAGGTCTCGTCCCCGTCCACGTCACCCGTGAAGACGGCGGCATCGCCGCTCTGACCGACGAAGCGGTTGCGCGTGACGGTCACGAAAACCTGCGCACCCTCCTTCGGGGACCGCATCACCACGGTGCCGTCGAGGAATGGACCTGAAAAGACGTTGTCTTGGATGCGAAGGTCGACGTCGCTGTAGTTCTCTACGCTGATGGCTGCGCGCACGCCAACCGTCGTGCTCGTGCCGTTGCAGCCTGCAAAAGACAGGTGGTCGATCCAAAACTGTCCTTGGCTCCAGCGGGACCCGTAGATGGTCACGCAATTGCCCGTGATGATCGTTTCGTCGGGACCGCGCGCACCCGTGAGCCGAAGGTCGCCCCGCTGGTCGGTCTGTTGGAGAAGGACTCCCTGGTAGGTCCCGGGAAGGACCGAAATGGTGTCGCCGTTCCCGGCAGCGTCGTGCGCCGCTTGAAGCGTGGCAAAACAAGGCGCTTGGCCCTCGCACGCTGGATCGTCGTCCACGTACAACGTCTTCCCCGTGAAACGGCTCGCGTCCTCCGGCATCGGGCAAGTTCTGACGCCAGGGTCGTCTTCGGGTGTGACGAGCGGCTCGAGACACACCGCCGCGTCCGGGTCCGACGAATCCCCTCCCGTCGTCGTTTCCCTCGACTCGTATCCGCGCTTGTCCACCGTGACCTCGATCGGATGGACCGCTCCCATCTCCGACCAGCAGAGCAGGCCGCTCGAGTTCGTCCTGTCGGTGAGTGAGTCGGCCTCGATACGGGCATCAGCAATTGGCTTTTCGGTCTCGCAGTCGAGGACTCTGACGCAGACGTGGTACACGGGATCGCAGGCCGTTTGCGAGACACCCAGCGCGATGGCGAACGCCGCCACCCGCCGCCCGCTCAACCGGCACCCGCGCACCCGCATGTCTGAAAAGGGTGACATTCGCGCACGAGCGACGCAATAGGGCCAGTTCTCCGCGCTCGCGTGCTTCGAGGAAAACGTCGGTGGAATCGAGACGCTAGGGTCCCGCAGGCCGCGGCACCGCCACGCCGCGCGCTTCGGTGACGATGAAGTCGCAGGCGATGTCGTGCGGCTCGACCGGCAGCTCGGCGAGGAGTTGGAAGTCGAACGCGACCACGACGGCGACGGCGGGTGGGCAGAAATCGGGCAGCATCGAATCGTAGAAGCCCGCGCCGAAACCAAGCCGATGTCCGGAGAGCGCGACGGCGAGCGCCGGGACGACGATCAGGTCTACATCGCCGCGACCCGCCGCAGGCGCGTCTGCGGGGGGCTCCTCGAAGCGCTGTCCGCGCGCCGCCAGGTCGGCAACACTTTCGGTGCGGCGCAGATCCGTGGAAAGCACGCCTTCCGCCGAGCGCGTGAAGCCGGGGTAGTAGACGGTCTTGTTGGCCGCGCGCGAAAGCGCGTCGAGCGCGCGTACGTCGACCTCGTGCTTGTCGAGCAACGGCCAAAACAGCGCAACGCTCCGCGCCGCTTGGAACGCGGGAAGCTCCGCGACCCGCGTCACGAGCTTTGCGCTCTTGTCAGCGAGGGCCGGCGCCGGGTAAGCGCCGCGCAGCGCCTTCATGCGCTTTCGGAGCAGCACCTTGGCGCGGGCACCGATCTCCGCGACGAGCCGAGGGTCTAGCTCCATCGAATGGTCTCGGCGCGCGTCCGGCGAAAGCGACTCACGCCGCCATGCTAGCGTCTAAAGCATGCGCGTGCTCGCGGTCGTCCCCGCTTTTCAAGCCGAACGAAGCGTCGGCGGCGTCGTGCGGGG
>Ga0070682_100000918_pt1 | contig 17208 bp, 13 predicted proteins | sample KBSC63LmetaG_FD_64668 | JGI IMG/M metagenome (GOLD analysis project Ga0070682, IMG submission 64668) | Corn rhizosphere microbial communities from Kellogg Biological Station, Michigan, USA - KBS C6-3L metaG | ecosystem: Host-associated > Plants > Roots > Rhizosphere | place: USA: Michigan... | reverse complement strand
GCGGTGAAATCCAGCTCCTTCAATCTGATCCTGTGCGACGTGATGATGCCGGTGATGACGGGCATCGACTTCTACGAGCGCCTCGCGAGGGTCGATCCCACCCAGCTCGATCGCGTGGTGTTCATCACGGGCGGGGTGCTGACCGATTCGGCGCGAAGCTTCCTCGACCGGCACGCCGTGTCCTGCCTCGAGAAGCCGGTCAGCATCGAGCAGCTCGAAGCCGTGGTGGCGCGCTTCGCGGACGAGACGACGGCGCTGCGTGAGGCCCCGCGGGTCGAACGCCTGGCGTGATAGACAGTCCGGAGCATGCAAAACCCGGCGGCACCGGCCAAGAGCGCGGCCTGGGCGGAGCTCATCCAGCTGCTCCCCATCGTCAGCCTCGCACTGCCCTTCATCGTGAGCGGCAAGGTGGACCTGTCTCGCGCGGGGAGCGGGCTCGTGGTCGGCGCGCTGCTCACTATCCCCGTCTCTGCGCTCGTGCTCTGGAGGCGAGCCGTGCTGAACCCGATTCTGGTCGGCACCGGTCTCTGGCTGTGGACGGGGGCGCTCGCTTTCGGCGTGCCCGTTCCGCCGCTGCGCGCGGCGCTCGTCGAAGCGCAAGGGTTCGGGCTGTTTGCCTGCGTGGCCCTCACCGGCGTCGCGACGCTCACGTTGTCGCCGCAGGGCTTCATCGGTTGCAGGCACCCCGATCCGCGCTTCGTTCGCAAGGCGTCCCTCGGCCTGTTCGCGCTCGCGCTCGTGGCCCTTGGCTGGTCCTGGCTCTTCCGGCACGACATCCGCGCAGGCGGCGGCTTGCCGTTCATCGTCCTGAACGTCGTGCGGCGCGCGGTGATCCTGCGCGCTCCGGCGGCGGATGGCTCGGCGACGCCCTCGCTACGCTCCGGCGCGCCCGAGCTCTGAGCCGCTCGGGCGCCTACTGCGCCGCGAAAACGAACGGCACGTTGACCGTCGTCGTGCCGCCGGTCGCCGGGAATTGCCAGGCGCGGACGCGGCCGCCGATGCAGCCTGCGAGCCCCGGATAGCCGCGCGGGTCGCCGTTGGTGGTCACGTTTTGCACGCTACCCGTGGGGCCGACGGTGATCGTCACCATGACGCGCGCGCTCGTCGGCGCGCTCGGATCGCGGGCGTCGAGCGCCGGCTGCCAGCAACTCCGCTTCACGCTGCCCGTGTAGCGCGCGACCGTGGTCTGCGTCTGCGCCGCGTCGAGCTGCCCGCCGCCGGACGCGGGGCCGCTGCCGGGACCGCTTTGCGACACGCCGGGACCGCTCGGACCGAGGCCGCTCAGGCCCTTGAGCCCCGCGAGCCCCGTGCCGGCCGGCTGCTTGTCGGCGTCGCTCGTCTTGCCGCTCGTCTTCCCGCTGGCGGTCGCGCCCCCGGGTCGCGCCTTCGTCGCCGCGGCCGACGCGCCCGGGCCGGTCACGTCGGACGCCAGGGGATCGACGACGGTGGCGGCCGGCGCGGCCGCACCTTTCGCCGGAACTTCCACGTATTTCACGATCGTCTCGGGCGGCTTCCGGTTGCTCCAGACGACGAAGCCGATCGTGATGCCGAAGGCGAGCGCGACCAGAACGGCGAGCCAGGCGAACACCGGCGAGCGCGGCCGCGTGCCGGGGATGCCCAGATCGTCGGTGACGACGGCAGGACCGGTGATGCCGCCTGCCGCACCCACGGCGGCGAACGAATCCGAGTCGCCCTTCGTCGCTGCCGAGGCGGTGGCTCCCGGCGCGACGAGCGGCGCCGCGGCCGCGCGAACGCTCGAGACGCTCTCCTCGAGCACGGCGAGCAGCTCCGGGAAGGTCTTGAGCGGGCGCCAAGCCTCGAGCCCGTCGCGCCAAACCATCGTCTCGGGGGTGACCGCACCGAGCATCGCCTTCTTCCGGATCTCGCCGAGGCGGATCGGACCGACGGGAACGTCGTTGATGCCGACGAACCACTCGTCCGCCGGCATGCCGACGACCGCACTCTGCCCGTCGGCGGGCACGCCTCCGACGAGCGCACCGAACGCGTCGGCCAGCGCCCCGCCCTTCAGAATGTGCGTCGAGTCGTCGTTCTCGTCGTCATCCTCGTCGAGTGCGGAGAGGAGGCTGACCGCCGCCGCGGACGAGGCCGCGTTGGCGACGACCGCCGCAGTCGTGGACGGGCTCGCGGGTTTCGCACCCGGCGGCGCCGCGGGCTTGGGCACCGGGGCTTTGGTCGCCGGGCGCGCCACGGCGGGAGCCGCGGGGCGGCCGGGCGGTGCCGGGATGCCGACGGACGGCGCCCCGGGAGCCGAGGGCGCCGCAGGGCGAATGCCGGGAGCTGCCGGAGCCGCCGGAGCCGCCGGCTTGGGTGCACCGAATGCTACGTCGGCGAGCGTGGGACGGCGTGCGGGCGGCGCCTTGCCCGCAGCGACCCCTGGCGCGGGCGGCGACGCGGGCAGTGTCCCGGCGTCCATCGTGCCGAGCTTCGGGGCGAGCGGCGCTCTGGGCACGGCCGCGGCGGCTCCAGGCCCTTCGCTCGGCGGATCCGTGTTCGGCGCCGGCGGGATCTCGCTGAGCGGAATCACGAAACCGCACTTGCGGCACTTCATCCGGACCGAGCGCCCAGAGACCTTCTCGTCGGCGATCTGGTATTTCGCCTTACAGCTCGGGCAGAGGAACTTCATTCGCTAACTCGGGCAGTACGACGGCCGCTCAGAGGAGCTTCAACAGGTGCTCCCGGATGGATACCCGCGTCGCATCATCGGGGGCAAGCGCCAGGGCGCGCTCCCAGGTCTCGACGGCTTTGTTTCGAAAACCGGCCTTCTGGTAGAGGATGGCAAGGTTCTTGACTGCTGGAAAGTGCTGAGGGTTGAGGCCTACCGCGGTCTCGAGCTCGCTCACGGCGTCGAACACCTGACCCTTGCGACCATACAGCAGGCCGAGCTGAAACCTGAGGCGAAAGGCCAGCGGATCGATGGCAACGCCGCGACGGAGATGCTCGACCGCTTCATCGAGACGGCCGGCTTTGTACGCTTCGATGCCTTGCGTCAGACACCGTTCGACCTCGGCTGAGGTATCGGGGATCCCGACCGGCTCTTCGGGGGGCTTCTCCGACGGCAGCTTGGTGCCGAGCAGGGACTGAATACGGCCGAGCACATGCTGGAGGGTGAACGGCTTTTCGATGAAGTCGTCCACCCCGAGGGTCTGGCGGAGGTCTTCCGCATAGCGCCAGCCGCGGTAGACCGCGCTCACCATGACGATGGGAATCGAGCCGTAGCGCTTGCTGCCTTTGATGCGCCGCGCAACGTCGAACCCGTGAAGCTCGGGCAGCATCGCATCGAGCACGATGAGATCGGGAGTCTGCTCCTTGACGACGCGCAAAGCCGTGACGCCCCGGTCGGCCTCGAGCACGCGGTAGCCGGACTTGGCGAGCAAGCGCGAGAGCATCCTGCGGATCTCGAGCTCATCGTCCACGATGAGGATCGTCTTCGCCCCCGGCGGCGGCGGCGGAACGGCCGACTCACGCAGCTGCTCCTCGGGGATCGGCTCGACGACGCTGTCCTCGCGCTGCAGCGCGTCGATATCGCGCTCTTCGATGTCGTCGCTCTGGGAGAGGCGGCCCACCTCGTCGTCCACGACGACGCCCGGCTGGTGCAGCGCGCGCTGACTGTCGGGCTCCGTATTCGGCTCCTGGTCAGGGACGAGGGGCTGGCCGTCGCGATCGATGCCCAGCTTGTCGAGCATCGCCTGCGGGCACTGCCCCCCGACGTAAAACCCCTCCCCGCGCGCCTTCCTGGCGTACGCGTCCTCGATCACCGCGGCGAGGGAGGATTCGAGCGCCACGTACGGGTAGACCTTCTTGCCCGTGACGAACTCGAGCTCGTCGAGCACCTTGTGCTCGCGCGGGTTCGCCGTGGCGACGAACAGGCGATCCTCGCGCATCAAGACCGGTAGGATCAGATGCTTCTCCGCGATCTCGCGCGGCAGAAGATCGAGCGTCTCGAGCCGCAGGCAAATCTGACCGAGATCGATGCCCGGGATGCCGTGCTGCTCGCTCAACGCCTTCAACGCCGAGAGGTCGGTGATCGTTCCGTCCGCCGCGAGGCGTGACGCAAGGCGTCCGCCCTTGTTCTCGGTGAGCGCGCGCTCCAGCTGATCCGGGGTGAGCGCGCGCTGCCGAAGCAGGATCTTTCCGATCTGCTTCCGTTCGGTCATCCGGGCGATTATCCCTCAAAAAGCGCCGCCAGAGCACGCTCCAACGATCCGCGCGCGCTTTTTTACTCCTCGCCCGGCGCGCCGGCCTCGGAATCGAGCTCGGCGAGACGCGCCGCAGCCCACGCGGCGTAGCTCCCAGCCTGCACGGCGCGGCGCGCCTCGGCCACGAGCGACCCGTAGAAGTAGAGGTTGTGGAGCGTCACGAGGCGGGCGGCGCTCATCTCCCGGGCCTGGTGCAGATGCCGGAGGTAGGCGCGACCATAGCCGCCGCGGCACGCCGGGCAGCCGCAGCCGGGCTCGAGCGGCGTGGAGTCGTCTTTGTAGCGGGCATTGCGGATGGCGATGCGGCCACGGCGCGTGAAGGCCTGGCCGTTGCGAGCGTTGCGCGTCGGCATCACGCAATCGAACATGTCGATCCCGCAGCCGATCGCGCGCACCAGATCCGCCGGAGTGCCGACGCCCATCAGATAGCGCGGACGCGCGGCATCGAGCCGCGGGGCGACGACGGCGAGCGTCTCGTGCATCGCCGGGTTCGGCTCCCCGACGCTAAACCCACCGAGCGCCAGGCCCGCAAACGGCAGCCGCGCGAGCGCTTCGAGGTGCTCGAGCCGGAGCTCCACGTCGGTCCCGCCCTGCACGATACCGAACACCGCTTGCCCGGGCTTCGCGGCGGCGAGGCAGCGCTCGGCCCAGCGCGTCGTGCGCTCGACCGCCGCGACGAGCTCCGCGCGCGGCGCCCCGCCGGGAGGACACACGTCGAGCTGCATCGCGATGTCGGAGCCGAGCAAGCCTTGCACCCGCATCGCCTCTTCGGGCGAGAGCAAGAGCCGCTGACCGTCGAGGTGCGACGAGAACTCGACGCCCGTCTCGGAGGCACGCGTGCGCTCCGCGAGCGAGAACGCCTGAAACCCGCCCGAGTCGGTGACGATGGCGCCGGGAAAGCGCGTGAAGGCGTGCAGCCCGCCCTGGGCGGCGACGAGCTCGGCACCGGGCCGTAGCCACAGGTGATACGTGTTCATGATCGCGAGCCGCACGCCGAGCGTCCCGAGGTCCGCGGTATCGAGGCCTTTCACCGTGCCCTGCGTGGCAACCGGCATGAACGCGGGCGTGGGCACGTCGCCGTGCTCCGTCGTGAGCACGCCGGCCCGCGCCTCGCCCGAGCGCGCTTCGACGCGAAAGCCGATCATCCGCGCCTCCCGAGCCACATCGCGTCGCCGTACGACAGGAAGCGGTACCCCTCGCGCACGGCAACGGCGTACGCCTCGAGCACGCGGGCGTGCCCCGCAAAGGCGGAAACGAGCGCGAGCAGCGTGCTCCGCGGCTGGTGGAAGTTCGTGAGGAGCGCGTCCACCACCCGAAACGCATACCCGGGCTGAATCAAGAGCCGCGTCGCGCCCGCGAACGGGCGCACGTGCCCGAGCCGCTCCGGATCCGCGGCGCTCTCGAGCGCCCGCACGACGGTCGTGCCCACGGCGACGACCGGGGCGCCCCGCTCGCGAGCGCCGGCAACGGCCGCGACGAGCGCGGCGTTCACCTCGAGCGTCTCGGAATGCATGGTGTGACGGTCGAGGTCATCGGCCTCGACGGGGCGGAAGGTACCGAGCCCGATCGCGAGCGTCAGCGTGGAAACGGCGACCCCTCGCTCGCGAAGCCGCGCGAGGCTCCGTTCGGTGAGGTGGAGCCCGGCGGTCGGGGCCGCGGCGGAGCCGAGCTTTTCGGCGAAAACCGTCTGGTAGCGCTCGCCGTCGGACGGCTCGTCGAGCCGCCCGAGGTAGGGCGGAATCGGCACGTGTCCCGAGCGCTCGAGCCACGCCTCCACGCCGCCCTCGGCCGCGAGGCTCACCTCGAGCAGCTCGCCCTGTGCGGCGATGCGGCCCTCGAGGCCGGGCGCTTCGAGCTCGGTGCCGACGCGGAGCGGCTTGTTCGCGCGTCCGAGCGCCTGCCAGCGCTCCCGCCCGCCGTCGTCGGCGAGCCGCTCGAGCAGCAAGAGCTCGATCTTGCCGCCGCTGCCCTTTCGCTTGGCGAGCACGCGTGCCCGGCGCACGCGCGTGTCGTTCAGCACCACGAGCGCGCCCTCCGGAACGAGCTCGGCGAAGTCACGCACGGCGCGATGCTCGAGCCCGTGCTCGCCCACGACGAGCAGGCGCGCCGCGTCCCGCTCGGGAAGCGGTCGGACGGCGATGGAGCGCTCGGGGAGCGCGTAATCGAAGAGCGCCGTCTTCAACGTGACTCGATGGCGATACCGAGCCGCGTCATCTTGCGCCACAGCGTCGTGGGGCTGATGTCGAGCAGCTCCGCGGCCTGCTCACGGCTGCCGTCGGCGCTGCGGAGCGCGGCTTCTATGGCTTGGCGCTGCGCTTCGTCGACGATGTCGGCCAGCGTGCGCCCGGGTCCGCCGCTCGCAGCGCGCGGCTCCTCCGGCAGGATGTCGTCGACGCCGATGACCCCGTTCGTGCAGAGCGCCACCGCCTGCTCGACGAGGTTTTCGAGCTCGCGCACGTTGCCTGGGAAGGAGTAGCCGAGCAAGCGATCGAGGACGCCCTCGCCGAGACGCGCCCGCCGTCCCATCTTGCGCGTGTACTTGCCGAGGAAAAATTCGACGAGCAGCGGGATGTCCTCGCGCCGGTCGCGCATCGGGGGCAACACGAAACGCACGACGTTCAGGCGGTAGAACAGATCCTGGCGGAAGCGGCGATCGGCGACCGCCTGCGCGAGATCGACGTTGGTGGCCGCCACGACGCGCACGTCGATGCGGACCGGCTTGTTCTCGCCGACGCGGCGGATCTCGCCTTCCTGAATGGCGCGCAGGAGCTTGGCCTGGAACGCGGGCGTGGTCTCCGCGATCTCGTCGAAGAAGAAGGTGCCGCCGTCGGCCTCCTCGAACAAGCCCTTGCGCGCCGCGACGGCGCCCGTGAACGCCCCGCGTGCGTAGCCGAAGAGCTCGCTTTCGAGCAGCGTTTCGGTGATGGCGGCGCAATTGACGGTCACGAAGGGTCGGTTCGCGCGCTTGCTGTTGGCGTGAATCGCTCGCGCGATGAGCTCCTTGCCCGTCCCGCTCTCGCCCGTGATGAGCGCCGTCGCCTCGGTGGGAGCGATCTTGATGACGCGCGACAGGACGTCGCGGATCGGCTGCGAGCGCCCGATGACGTTCTCGAGGTGATACCGCTCCTTGAATTCCTGCGCGAAGAGCTGCACCTGACCGCGGAGCTGGCGGCTCTCGAGCGCCTTGCTCACCTTCACCGTCAGCTCTTGCTCGGTGAAGGGCTTCTGGATGTAGTCGAACGCCCCGACGCGCATGGCCTCGACCGCGCTCTCGATCGTGCCGTACGCCGTCATGACGATGACCTCGGTCATCGGCTGCGTCTCTTTGATGCCGCGCAGCACCTCGATGCCGTCGTACTCGCCCATCCGGAGATCGGTGATCACGACGTCGTAGGCGCCACCGGCACCGAGATCCTTGCCCTCGGCCCCGTCGGCCGCCTCGTCGACGTCGTAGCCCGCGCTCCGCAGCATGAGCGCCAGGGTGGTGCGCATGTTGCGCTGATCGTCCACGACCAGGATCTTGCCGAGGCGCGTGGGCACGTCGGGCTCGCCGCTCTTGCCCTCGTGACGCTGGATGGACGCTGGCTGGGACAGTCTCGGGCCTCCTCGAGCGAACCTTTAGCGCTCCGCCGTGCGTGGTTCCAGCGCTTCCGGCCGGGGTGCGGCCAGCGGCCCCGTCCGCGCCGATTTAGCCCCGGCTCCGCACCGTCAATGACCGCTCAGGTAGAGCACCGCGATGGCGATCAAGATACCGGCCACGCCCACCACGTAGGCGACGATCGCGACGACGCGGTTCGGATCGGGGCTCGCGTCGGCGACCGAGCGTGAGCTCGGCGGCACGACGCCGGGCAGCGAGCCACCCGCCGACGACACCCCGCTCGACGACACGCCGGAGAGACCCGTGCCCGTGACGACGCTGACGCCGGTGATCGTGATCTTCTCGTTTCCGGTGGGGGTGAACACCGGCTCGTTGGAAATCAGGTCCGGCAGCTGCGAGCCGGCCGCGACGGACTTGAGCGCCGAGCGAACCGCCTTGCGCCGTTGCTCGATGCGCTGCCCCACGACGCGCTTGAGGAGCCCCGCGATTCCGCTTTGGGGCACCACGATGCGCTTCTGCTTCAGGTACGAGCGAAGGTCGGCCTCGAGCTCGGCGGCCGTCTGGTAGCGGCCCTGCGGGTCGCGCTGCAGCGCGCGCATCACGATCTTCTCGAGCTCCGGCGGGTACTTCGGGTCGAGCGTCGTCGGCGGCGGAACGCGGCTCGAAATCACGAGCTTCAGCGTCTCGATGTCGCTGTCGCCGCGAAACAGCCGGCGGCTCGTCGTGAGCTCGAACAAGACGATACCGAGCGCGAAGAGATCGCTGCGCCGATCGATCGGCTTGCCGCGCGCCTGCTCGGGCGACATGTAGCCGAACTTGCCCTTGAGCTGGCCGGCGCGCGTCGCTTCGCTGACGCGGCCGACCGCCTTGGCCACGCCGAAGTCCACGAGCTTCACGGCGCCGTTCGTGCCGATCAGGATGTTGTGCGGAGAGATGTCGCGATGCACGACGCCGCGCGGCCCGCCGTTCTCGTCGCGCAGCTCGTGCGCGGCGTGCAGGCCGGCCGCCGCCTCGGCCAGGATGCTGACGGCCATCTCGGGCGGGATCGCCCGGCGCTTGCCGGCCTCGGCGATCACGGTGTGGAGCGACTCACCCTCCACCCACTCCATCGACATCCACATCACGCCGTCGTGCTCGCCCACGTCGTACACGTTCACGACGTTGTGATGCCGGATGCTCCGGACCAAGCGCACCTCGTCGAGGAACATCCGAACGAACTCGGCCTCCTCGGCGAGCTCGGGCAGCATCGCCTTCACGGCGACGAGCCGGTCGTCGTTGCGCCCCCGCATCTTTTCGCGCGCGACCCAGACCGTGGCCATCCCACCCCGGCCAATCCGCAGAAGTAGCTCGCAGTCACCGAGCCGCGATCCCGGCGTGAGGTCGTTCGTCATTCTGTAGGGTTAGGTGGGGGCTCGCCTGTCATTCTTTTGCACCATCGACCGCGCGACGGCAAAGGCCCGAGGGCCATAAACCCCAAGATCTCGAAAAAAGGCCTCGCGCGGGCCGGGGCCTGGCACTAGGCTCCGCCCGCGAAAGACGGAGGCTCAGAAAAATCGATGGCATCCTTAAGGGAGCAGCTGGCGGGTGACAAGCGCGGCAAGGTGGTCGACGACGCGTGCGGGGTGCTCGACCTGGAGGTCGCCGACAAGGGCGGCCTCACCGGCATCGCGATCAAGGGGGCCTACAAGATCGTCCAGGGCGTGAAGCCGGGCTTCGTGCGCGAAGCCGTCGAGGGCTTGCTCGACGATTTCCTCGACGCTCTCGATCCCATCTACCAGGAAGCCGCCCAGAAGAAGCGGCCGGCCGGCGCGTTCCTGCGCGAGAACGCCTCGCGCGTCGCCGACGCGCTGCTCGCGATCACGGACCGGCGCGCCCAGAAGGCGAAGAGCCAAGTCGTGCGTGGGGCGTACGACAAGCTCCGCCCGATGGCGAAGAAGCAGGTCGAAGCCGCGGCACCGCGCCTCGGCGACCTTCTCGGCCGCCACGCCGCACCGACCGGCTGAGCCGGGCCCGCTTCCGCCCCGAAATTTGACAACCCCCGAGGGGGGTCAAAACCTTGGACAGTTTCGACATGGTCATGAACCCGGTCAGTCCCAGTCTTTCCACCCCTGAAACCAGCCGCTCGTCGGTCATCCGCGGCGCAGTCGTGCGATTCGCCGGAGATTCCGGCGACGGCATGCAGGTTACCGGCGATCAATTCACGGCCGCCGCCGCCCTCGCCCGAAACGACCTCGCAACATTCCCGGACTTCCCCGCGGAGATCCGCGCGCCCGCGGGCACGACGTACGGCGTCTCCGGGTTCCAGATCCATTTCTCGTCGCAGGACGTCTTCACACCGGGCGACGCGCCCGACGTGCTCGTGGCGATGAACCCCGCGGCCCTGAAGACGAACCTCAAGGATCTGAAGAAGGGCGGCCTCCTGATCCTGAACAACGGCACCTTCAACGCCACGAACCTGAAGAAGGCCGGCTACGAGGTGAGCCCGCTCGAGAACAACTCGCTCGACGGGTACACCGTGCTCTCGATCGACATCACCAAGCACACGGTGGCGTCGGTCAAGGACACGGGGCTCTCCAACAAGGAAGCCCACCGCTGCAAGAACTTCTGGACGCTCGGGCTCATGTTCTGGATCTACAGCCGGCCGCTCGAGCCGACGCTCAAGTGGATCGACAGCAAGTTCGGCAAGCGTCCCGACATCGCGGCAGCCAACGTCGCGGCGCTCAAGGCCGGCCACGCTTACGGCGAAACCGCCGAGGTTTTTCAGCAGCGCTACGAGGTCCCGGCGGCGCCCGTCGCGAAGGGCGAGTACCGGAACATCGGCGGCAACACGGCGACGGCGCTCGGCCTGATCGCCGCCTCCCAGCAGTGCGGTTTGCCGCTCGTGCTCGGCGCGTACCCGATCACGCCGGCGTCCGACATCCTGCACGAGCTCAGCAAGTACAAGCACTTCGGCGTCACGACCATCCAGGCCGAGGACGAGATTGCCGCCGTGTGCGCGGCGCTCGGCGCTTCCTACGCCGGCAACCTCGGCGTCACGAGCACGAGCGGACCGGGCATGGCGCTCAAGATGGAGGGCATCGGCCTCGCGCTGTCCGTCGAGCTCCCGCTCGTGATCGTCGACATCCAGCGCGGCGGTCCGAGCACGGGCCTCCCGACCAAGACCGAGCAGGCGGATCTCTTGCAGGCCGTGTACGGGCGCAACAGCGAAGGCCCCGTGTGCGTGATCGCGGCGTCGACGCCCGGCAACTGCTTCACGATGGCGATCGAAGCGGTACGCCTCGCCACCAAGTACATGACGCCCGTGATCCTGCTCACCGACGGCTACCTCGCGAACGGAGCCGAGCCGTGGCGGATCCCGGACGTGAGCGAGCTCCCGAAGTTCGAGGTGAAGTTCCGCACCGATCCGACGAATTTTCAGCCCTTTGAGCGCGATCCGCAGACGCTCGGACGCAACTGGGCCATTCCCGGCACGCCCGGCCTCATGCACCGCGTGGGCGGCCTCGAGAAGGACTACGACTCGGGCCACATCTCGTACTCACCCGAGAACCACGAGCGCATGGTCAAGGTGCGCGCCGCCAAGATCGCCGGCATCGCGAACGACATCCCCCCGCTCGGCATCGAGGTCGGTGAGGACAGCGGCAAGCTGCTCGTGCTCGGTTGGGGCTCGACCTACGGCTCGATTCGCGAGGCCGTGCAGCGCTGCCGCGATCGCGGCCTCAGCGTTTCGCACGCGCACCTCCGCTACCTGAACCCGTTCCCCGCGAACCTCGGCGAGCTCATGCAGCGCTTCGAGCGCGTGCTCGTTCCCGAGCTGAACCTCGGCCAGCTCGTGAAGATGATCCGGAGCACGTACCTCGTTCCCGCCGAAAGCCTGCCCAAGGTCCAGGGCCACCCCTTCTTGATCGCGGAGCTCGAAGACAAGATCCGCCAGATCCTCGAGAGCTAGAGCACGCCATGTCAGAGCTAATCAATCCCGCCAAACTCACCAAAAAAGACTTCGAGACCGACCAGGACGTGCGCTGGTGCCCGGGCTGCGGCGACTACTCGATCCTCGCCAACGTCCAGAAGATGATGCCGGAGCTCGGTATTGCCCGAGAAAACATCGTCTGGGTGAGCGGCATCGGCTGCAGCAGCCGCTTCCCGTACTACATGAACACCTACGGGTTTCACACGATCCACGGTCGCGCGCCCGCGGTGGCGCTCGGCGTGAAGATCGCGAACCCCTCGCTCTCGGTCTGGCTCGCGACGGGCGACGGCGACGGACTCAGCATCGGCGGCAACCACCTCATGCACTGCCTGCGGCGGAACCTCGACATCAAGGTGTTGATGTTCAATAACCGCATCTACGGGCTCACGAAGGGCCAGTACTCACCGACGAGCGAGCTCGGCAAGGTGACGAAGAGCACGCCGTCCGGCTCCGTGGACCAGCCGGTCGATCCCGCGAGCTTCGCGCTCGGCGTGAACGCGAGCTTCGTCGCCCGCTCGATCGACACCGAAGCCCAGCACCTGGGCGAGGTGCTACGCCGCGCGGCCGCCCACGTCGGCACCGCGTTCACGGAGATCTATCAGAATTGCAACGTCTTCAACGACGGTGCCTTCGACGCGTTCACGGACAAGGCGGTCCGCGCCGAGCGTCAGGTGCGCGTCGAGCACGGCAAGCCGCTCGTGTTCGGCGCGAACAACGACAAGGGCCTCCGCCTCAACCCGAAGACCCTCGGTCTCGAGGTGGTCAAGGTGGGCGAGGGCGGCGTGACGCTCGACGACGTGCTCGTCCACGACGAAACCAACCCGATGTTCGGCCAGCTGCTCGCGCGGATGCCGTTCCCGGAGTTCCCGGTGGCGGTCGGCGTCCTCCACGCCACCCTGCGCCCGACCTACGACGGGACCCTCCGGGCCCAGCAAAAAGCCGCCCGCGACAAGCTTGGCCAGGGTGACCTCGCAAAGCTCTTGCGCGGCGGCAGCACCTGGACCATCTAAGGCGCCCGACGCCGTCACCCTCGGGTCGCCAGCACTAAACTAGCCGCTACCATCGTCAGCCGTTTTTGGGGCCGGGGCCCCAAAAACCACCACGAGCGCGGCCCCAAAAACGAACAAGAACGATGGGAACACCCCAAGACCCCCGCACCCGCCGCCGCCAGCGCGTCCGCCGCGCCAAGAAGAACCTCGAGTGGGAAGCCGCTCGCGCCATCGAAAACGCCGAGGCTGCAAAGCCGAAGGCGCCGCCCAAGAAGGCGACGTAGCACCGAGCCGTCGTTCCGGTCCGCGACGTAACGCCGCACGGACCGGTCCGCCCCCGAGAAAACGCACGCACGAGGCACCGTCTCGACCCGAGGCACGCGCGAAGGACCGCGGTTTTTCCGCGCCCGCGGCCGGGGGTCGACAAATGGGGGCGGCGTGCACAAGATCAATGTCTCGGATGGCTACCGACAAGCCCGGCACACGACACGACACCGAGGGCGAGCTCGGCGTCGTCGAGCGCCCGCGGGTCCAGCAGCCGCGGAAGTACGTCGTCGTCCTACACAACGACGACTACACGACCATGGAGTTCGTCGTGCACGTGCTCGAGAAGTTCTTCCACCTCGACGAGACCGAGGCGACGCAGGTGATGCTGCACGTCCACCACCGCGGCTTCGGCATCGTCGGCACGTTCACGCGGGACGTCGCAGAAACCAAGGCATCCACGGTGATGGCCTACGCCAAAGAGCATCAGCACCCGCTCCGCGTCACGGCGGAGCCGGAAGGGCTCAGGGACAGCGAATGAAGGTCAGTGCCGAAGTCGAGATAGCTTGCTCGTTCGCCCAGCGCGAGGCGATGTCGCGGCGTCACGACGTGATGGCGGTCGAGCACCTCCTCTACGGGCTCCTGCACGACGAGGCGACGGCCAAGGTCGTGAAGAAGTCGGGCGGCAAGGTCGAGAAGCTGAAGCGCGCGCTCGAGCGCATCTTGAGCGAAGAGTTCAAGCCGGTGTCGGGCGACGCGCAGGTCCAACCGACGCCCACGCGCGGCTTCCAGCGCGTGCTCCAGCGCGCGGTGATCCACGTCCAGTCGAGCGGCAAGGACGAGATCCGCGGACAGAACGTCCTGGTCGCCATCTTCGCCGAGGCCGACTCCCCCGCCGTTCAGGCGATGATCGACTCCGGCCTCACGCGCTACGACGTCGCGAGCTTCATCTCGCACGGCGTGACGAAGGACGGCACGGACGACGAAGCCCTCGAGGTGAGCCCCGGCTCCGAAGGCGACGACGAGGAGCAGGAGGCGCAGAGCGACCCGCTCGAGCGCTTCGCGGTCAATCTGAACGAGCGCGCCGTCGCCGGCGACATCGAGCCGCTGATCGGGCGTGACAAGGAGATCCGCCGCGCCATTCAGGTCCTCGCGCGCCGGAAGAAGAACAATCCCCTGTTCGTGGGCGACGCGGGCGTCGGCAAGACGGCGATCGTCGAGGGGCTCGCCGATCGCATCGTCAAGAAGCAGGTACCGAAGCCGCTGCTCGACGCCGTGATCTTCGCGCTCGACATGGGCGCGCTGGTCGCCGGCACGCGCTTTCGCGGCGACTTCGAGAACCGGGTCAAGGCGGTGCTCAAGCGACTGGCCGACACCCCGGGCGCCGTCCTGTTCGTGGACGAGCTGCACACCGTCGTCGGCGCGGGCGCGGCGAGCGGCGGGACGCTCGACGCGGCGAACCTGCTGAAGCCGGCGCTCGCGAGCGGCAAGCTCCGCTGCATCGGCGCGACCACGTTCGAGGAGTACCGCACGCACGTGGAGCGCGATCGCGCCCTCGCCCGCCGCTTCCAGAAGATCGAGGTGCTCGAGCCGACGCTCGAGGAGACGACGCAGATCCTCGCCGGACTCTTGCCGAAATACGCCGAGTTTCACGGCGTTTCGTACGAAGAAGGTTCCGTGGACGCGGCCGCCAAGCTCGCCGATCGGCACCTTCACGATCGCAAGATGCCGGACAAGGCCATCGACCTTCTGGACGAGGCCGGAGCCGACGCGAAGCTCGACGACGGCGAGAACGCCAAGGTCGGCATCGAGCGCATCGAGGCGGTCGTCGCCCGCATGGCGCAGATCCCACCCAAGCAGGTGAGCTCGAGCGACAAGACGGCGCTCAAGAACCTGGAGCGCGACCTCGAGCAGGTCGTCTTCGGCCAGAACCGCGCGCTCAAGGAGCTCTCGACAGCCATCAAGCTGTCCCGCGCCGGACTCCGCCCGCGCGAGAAGCCCATCGGCTCCTATCTCTTCACGGGGCCCACGGGCGTCGGCAAGACCGAGGCCGCCCGCCAGCTCGCCAAGACGCTCGGCATCGAGCTGATTCGCTTCGACATGAGCGAGTACATGGAGCGCCACACCGTCTCGCGGCTGATCGGCGCCCCGCCCGGCTACGTCGGCTACGACCGCGGCGGCCTGCTCACCGAGGCGATCGCGAAAACGCCGCACGCCGTGCTCTTGCTCGACGAGATCGAGAAGGCGCATCCCGACGTGTTCAACGTCCTCCTGCAGGTGATGGATCACGGGACGCTCACCGACAACAACGGGAAAAAGGCGGATTTCCGACACGTGGTCGTGATCATGACCAGCAACGTCGGCGCACAGGAGATGGCGCGCGGCATGGTCGGCTTCGGCTTGCGCGACGTGCGCGGCAAGGAAGACCTCGCGCTCAAGAACATGTTCAGCCCCGAGTTCCGGAACCGGCTCGACGCGCGCATCCAGTTCGATCCACTCTCGCCCGACGTGATGGAGAAGGTCGTCGACAAGTTCACGAAGGAGCTTGCCGAGCAGCTCGCCGACCGCGAGGTGACTATCTCGCTCACACCGGCCGCGCGCGCCTACCTCGCCGAAAAGGGCTACGACAAGGACCAGGGCGCCCGCCCCCTTGGCCGGCTCATTCAGGACGAGGTGAAGCGCCCGCTCGGCGACCACCTCTTGTTCGGCGAGCTCGAGCACGGCGGACACGTCACGGTCGACCACGACGGCAAAGAGATCCGCTTCGACGTCCAGGGCCGGCCGCCCCCGCCGTCGCCCCAAACGGGTCCGAAGCTCCTCAACTGAGGCGGTGCCGGGCGCCGCCCGGAAGACACGCCTACTTCGCGTCCGGCTCGAGCGCCGACCGCACGTCGAGCGCGAGCTGACAGCCGTTCACCTGCCGCTCCTGCGCGGCAACGATCGTCGGATCGCTCACGACGCGCTTGCCCATGGGCACGAAGCGTCCCGCGGCGTTCGAGCGCAACCGCAGGAGCTGCTTACCGCTCGAAAGCTCCCAGATCCCGACCCGCGCGGGGTGCCCCACGCGCTGGACCCGCTCCTCCGCCGTTTCGCCGGCGTCGGGGAGCTCCTTCGGCATGCCCTCGGCGGGGTCTTCGTCGAGGACGAGCGTGAAGTACTTCGAGCGAGCGAGGATCTCCGCCGCCACGCGCACGTCGTACTTGGCGACGCTGTCGAGGTCGCGGTCGTAGGCGCTCACGGCAAGCTCGCTCGTCGTCTCGTGGAGCTCGTCCGTCCACTCGTTCGAGAGCACGCGTAACGTGCGGTAGGCGAGGCGCATGTTGTAGGGGATGGGCGGGTCACCGCACACGTTCCACTCGTTGCAGAGCTTGCCCGGCGTGCACTGCGACGTGGACCGACACGGAGGACCTTGCGTGGGGTCGCCCGCGTCCTTGTGGACGAACATGCACGACGTGAAGCCGTCGTGGAGCGAGACGCGCGCCGCCTTGCGTAGGTCCTTGGGCGTCTTCGCGTTCGCGAGCCGAAGCCGCAGGTAGACGCCCGGGCTCTGGCGAATCAGCTCGTACGGAGCCCCGCCCTCGACGTGATCGCCCGGGTACGGACCCGCTAGCTCTCCCGCCCAACGTTCCACCTTGTCGCGGAACGGCACGATCGACGGCCCGATCGTCCGTGCGATGGCGCGCTGCTTGGCCATCACCTGCGCCTTGACGCTCTCGAGGTGCCCCTCGGCGATGCGCCAATACACGACGAAAAACAGCCCGATGCCCGTCAGCGACCAGAGCCAAAAGTGCGGCGGGATGCCCTGGAGCCGCACGCGCCCGAGCACGAGCGCACGGCGCTGCTCGGCCTTCGCTTGATTGACGGACGGAAGCCCACGCTCGTGGGCACCGACCTCTCTGCGCGGAGCCGCCAAGGGCCCTCCGGCTGAAGCGGCGCACGCCGACGACGGCGGCGCCGCTCGCGCCGCTACTGCTTGCCCAGGCGCCCGACCATGAAGCTCACGTTCGGGTAACCGGCATAGGCAGCGGTCTGGAAGACGCTCTTGACGACGAGCGCCTGAACCTTGCGATCGACCTGGAGCACGATGACGCCCGGGAAGTCCTTACCCGGGTTCAGCTGCTTCCAGAGCTCGCGCTTGTTCTTGAGGATGTTGAAGAGCTCCTCGACGCGCTG
>Ga0070682_100000917_pt1 | contig 17219 bp, 18 predicted proteins | sample KBSC63LmetaG_FD_64668 | JGI IMG/M metagenome (GOLD analysis project Ga0070682, IMG submission 64668) | Corn rhizosphere microbial communities from Kellogg Biological Station, Michigan, USA - KBS C6-3L metaG | ecosystem: Host-associated > Plants > Roots > Rhizosphere | place: USA: Michigan... | reverse complement strand
TGCCGGTGGGCCCGACCGCCCGCGAAAGCTGTGGCTGAATCCCAATCCACGGCCGCCTTACGACGCCGTGCGCAAGAAGATCTTCGGCCACGCGTCGCGCGCGATTGATGGGAATGGCGAACCCGATGCCCACCGAGCCGCCGCTCGGGGAGAAGATCGAGCTATTGACGCCGATTACTTCTCCAGCCGCATCCACCAATGGGCCGCCGGAGTTGCCGGGATTGATCGACGCGTCGGTCTGAATCATGTCGACGTACACGCCCGCGCCTTCGCTCGGTGTCGCGAGATTGCGCCCGGTTCCGCTGACGACTCCCGCAGTGACGCTCGGCTCCGAATTCGCGAGGATGAAACCGTAAGGATTGCCGATCGCGATCGCCCATTCTCCGATCAGGAGATCGGTTGAGGACCCGAGTGGCGCGACGGGAAGATTCTTCGCATCGATCTTGATCACCGCGAGATCGTTGGTTTCGTCGATTCCGATCAGACGCGCCGGATATGTGGTTCCATCGCGAAGAGCGACCTGAATCCGGCTCGCCCCCGCGACGACGTGCGCATTCGTGACTATCGCACCATCGGCGCGGATGATGAATCCCGAGCCCAGGCCCGCGGTCGCGCGCTGTCCGGAACGGCCGCCGAAGAATTGTTCGAACACGTCGGCGGGGACGCGCTCCATGACTTCGGTCTGCACCGTCACTACGGCGGGGGCGACGCGCGCGACGGCGTCTGTAATCGCAGTTCGGCGGGAGGAGCTTATCTGATTTACACTCGTCGACGGCAGAGACGATTGTGCTGCCGACTGCGAGCTCGATGCGCCCTGGCACGCTATGGCGAAGAGCGCGGCGAGAGCCCGCACCAATCCGCTCCTCATGATGAGGAGCGGGCTTTGGGTCGCTTCGCCAGATCGCTGAGAAAACGGTCGACGCCCCTGTCACTCAAGGGATGCACGATCAACGCACGCAGTGTCTCCGGAGTGAGGCAGATGATGTCCGCTCCCGCGGTCGCACACTCGGAGAACTGAACGGCGGAGCGTGGCGACCCTACCATCACATCGCACTCCTCTCCTCCTACCTCGAGGATGCTCTTGATCTCGGCGAGGCTCTGGGCGCCCGATTGACCGTAGGCTTCCAGCTCCTCGAGCGTCACGCGTATTGCCGACGCGCCAGCTTTGGCGGCGATTACCGCCTGCGCGCCGTTGAAAACGAAAGTCGCACAGATCACTACGCCTTCGGCGCTCAGCTTGGCCATTGGAATGAGCGCATCCTCGACGAGCGGTATCTGAACCACGACGTGATCGGAGATTTTCGCGAGCTCCCGGGCTTCTGCATAAATCTCGGCCGATGTTACGGCGCCAACGGGGACGCAGATCGGGAATGCGAACTCGCGTGAGATTTCCTCGAGGCGCTCCTCGGTGGTCGAGTCGGGGGCATCGACGCTGAGGGCGAGGTGCGAGAACGCGACGCCGTCGGCGAGCCCCGCCGATGCGGCGTTCCTGATCTCATCGAGGTTGACGCTCTCGAGATAGATATTCATGCAGTTCCCAGGTAGAGGTCTTTCGGATACTCGACGCCTTCGAGAAATAAAGCGTGTGGAGGGGCTGGCGGAGAGACTTGACTGTTGTCCTCCTGCGTGAGCAGCTCGCCAACAATTTCCGGCTCGCGCTTGCCGGATCCTACGTCGAGCATGGTTCCGACGAGGAACCGCACCATGTGATGCAGAAACCGATCGGCCTGGATCTCGAACACGAGTCCCCCCTCCCGCTCGCGCCACGTCGCGCGCGTGACGGTGCAGCGGTGGTCGTCGCGGTCGGGAGCCGTCCCTTTGACGGCGAAGGCCCGGAATGAATGGTTGCCAAGGATTGCCTGCGAAGCCGCGATCATTCTGCCGAGATCTGCGGCTTTACCCCATACGAGTTCGTGCGTGCGGCGAAACGGGGATGATGCGAGATCGTCTGTGCCTACGAAGTAGCTATAGCGGCGCGAAAGCGCGCTATAGCGCGGGTGAAACTCGTCACGCATTTCGAAGGCTGCCGCAATCCATACATCGTCCGGTAGAATGGCGTTCATCGATCGTCGCAGAGCCGGCGCGCTCCATTTCTCGGGCACGCGTGCTCCCGCGGACTGCCCGCGCGCGTGGACTCCCGCGTCCGTGCGTCCCGCACCGACGACAGCGATGGGGGCTCCGCACAGTTTCGAAACCGCCGCTTCGAGGACTCCCTGGATCGTCCGTTCGCCGGGCTGCCGCTGCCAGCCGGAAAAGCCTGCGCCATCGTAGTGCAACACAAGCTGCACGGAACGCGACAGCATCGCGTGAAATTATCCCCGAACGGCCTCCTGTCAAGGAACGTAACCCGTTGAAGGTGATTGACTTTCGCCGGTTCGACGCTCAATGTGGAACGTCGACGCTCTAATGATCTTCAGCTGATCCCATACGATGGCACCACGAACCCTCGCTGCACTCTCCACCGTGTTCACCTCGGCCGGCAACGTCGCCGAGGCGCTGAACGCGTTGAGCCAGGACGTCGGTGAGCACGACCGCAACGGCAGCATTGTTCTGTTCATGTACGATGCTCGACGCGACCTCCTCGCCGAACGATTGATGCCTGCGCACGAGGGGCTGCGGACGGCGCAGCTGGAGATCGCTCAGGATCATCTTCCGACTGCCATCCGGCGGACTATCGCCGCTGGCAAGGCGTTCGCCGATTTCGGAACCGAATCGGGCGACTATCAGAAGTTGCTTGGCGTCGGTGCTTCGCCGGAGGCTGGAGTCCTGCTGCTCCGTGGATTGCTCGTCGATGGCGAGCTGGCGGGGATTCTCGCACTCTCAGAGCCGAAAACGCGTTTCGGCCATCGTCTGTCGGAGAAAATTGCGCCGGCGGTCGATCTGTTCGCGCTCGCATTTGCCAGGCTCGCCGAGCGCAGGGCACGCGAGGAAGCGGTGCGCACACTGGAGCAGCTGACAAAGGCGCTCAACGAGGAACACACCCGCACCGTTCAGGATCTACAGCACAAGCTGGCCGAGGCGAAGGCCGCGCTCAGCGGTCGCGGGGGAGGCGATTCAATCAGGGTATCGCAGCTCAAACGTGCGATCGAGGTCGCGTCGGTTGAAGCGCGCGCGACTGCGGAGCGTTTGTCCGCTGTCGAGGAGCAGGTGCGGGTCGCGGTGACGAAGCTGGAGAAGGCGCACGTTCAGCTGCACGCGCAGGGTGAAGCGCTTCAGAACCAGAGCAACATCATCTACCAGGTCGAGCAGGCCCTGCGCGAGGCCACCACCGGTCGCGCCGACTCGCGTCAGATCCTCGAAGAGGTGCTGCAGATAGTCACGTCGAAAGAGCAAGCCTCTTCGCTCTAGTCGACGTTCAATGAGCGGCTCACCGCCTAACGCCCTGCAGGGCGCGATTCACAAGCTGGCGTTCCGGGAGCCTCTCACGGCCGACGATGCCCAGGCCGCCTTCGACATCGTGATGCGGGGTGAAGCGACGGCCGTTCAGGTTGCCGCCCTGCTGTCGGCTCTTCGAGCAACCGGGGAGAGCTCTGAGGTCGTGGCGGGAGTCGTGAGGGCGCTGCGAAGCGCGATGATTTCGCTGGCCGCGGAAGATCCGGACGGTCTGGTCGACACCTGCGGCACGGGAGGCGGCGCTGTCTCGACGTTCAACATCTCGACGGTCGCGGCCATCGTCGCTGCCGGGGCAGGGGTGCGCATCGCGAAACACGGAAACCGGTCGTTCACCACCAAGTGTGGCAGCGCCGATGTGCTCGAGGCGCTCGGGGTGCCGATCGAGGTTCCCGTTCCCGTCATGGAGGCATCCCTTCGCCATGCGGGGATCGTGTTCATGTTCGCCCCGTTGATGCACCCCGCGATGCGCCACGTCGGGCCGGTGCGGCGCGAGCTCGGCATTCCCACCGTGATGAACATCGTCGGACCTTTGGCCAACCCCGCGCGGGCTGGAAGGCAGGTGGTCGGAGTCTCCGACATCGAGCGAGCGCCAATTCTCGCCGGCGCGTTGGCGTCGCTCGGGACGACCCACGCTATGGTAGTCTATGGCGAGCCCGGCCTGGACGAGGTCTCGCCGCTTGGGCCGACGCACGTCGTCGAGGTCCGCAGGGGATCGACGACTCGCTGGACGATCCATCCGGACGCACACGGCTTCAATAAGGTCGCGAGGGAGGATCTCGCTGGGAGCGAGCCCGCCGAGAATGCCCGGATCATCGTTGAGATTCTGGACGGGGGCGGATCGGCGGGCGCGCGCGCGGCAACGATTCTAAATGCGGCGGCCGCGATCTATGTCAGCGGCGGCGTGAAGGACTTCGCCGAGGGCGTGGCAGCAGCGAAGCGATCGATCGATTCAGGTGCGGCGAAAGTAGTGCTAGAACGGTTGAAGGAAGCTACCGCAAAGCCGTTTACGACAATTACTTAGAGAAGTGACCTCTAGAAGCGTCTCAGTACCCCGACGACGATGCCCTGGATGGTGATGTCGTTCTCGTGGACGTAGATCGGGCTCATCGTTTCATTCGCAGGCTGCAGGCGAATTCGACCATCGCGCTCGCGGTAGAATTTCTTCACGGTGGCGGATGTCCCGTCGATCAAGGCAATCACCATTTCGCCGTTGTCGGCCGTGCTCTTCTCGTTGACGATGACAAAATCCCCATCGCGAATCTGCTCGTCGATCATGGAATTGCCACGGACGCGAAGCACGTAGTGGTTGCCGGCGCGGCGCACCAGGTCCTCCGGCACCCCGATCGTCTCCGGCATCTGGATGGCTTCGATCGGAAGGCCAGCTGCGACGGTGCCCAATAGCGGAAGAGACATCGCGCGGGGCAGGGCATCAGACGGCATGAGCTCGATGCCGCGGCTCTCGTTGTAAGCGCGCTTGATGTAGCCCTTGCGCTCGAGATTGGTGAGATGTTCGTGGACCGTTGCGAGGGAGTTATAGTTAAACTGAGTCGCAATCTCCTCGAAGCTCGGCGCATAACCGTGCTCTTCGGTGTAGTTGGCGAGGTAGGTCAGAATCTCCCGCTGGCGTTTTGTAAGCGACATATCCTCTTTTCCGCGGCTGGTTTGAGAACGGACCGGTCGATCGATCCTACCGAACATTTGCCGAATTCCTACGTTAGCCGAAGATCAACCGAAGCGCAAGCTCTTTCTCCCTGGGCGCCTCCCACTGGAACGCTCGGTGAGCTGACGACGGAAGCGCACGCGCGCGCAGCCGCGCTTGCTCCGCGCACTCGGGAGCTAGAGCGATCGATAGCGAATCTCGGCACTCCGCCGCGCTTTGGAGACGCACTCCAACGCGCGAACGTCAGCGTGATTGCTGAGGTGAAGCGCTCGTCTCCCTCGAAAGGCGCGATCAACATCGGCATGAACGTCGAGCGGCAGCTCCGTGCGTACGAGGCCGGTGGCGCGGCGGCGATCTCGATACTCACCGAGCCGCGGCGATTCGGTGGCTCCAACGACGACCTCACGCTCGCGCGAGGTTGCGTCAAGCTCCCGCTGTTGAAGAAGGATTTTCACGTCGACGTCGTGCAGATTCTCGAGGCCCGCGCGCTTGGCGCCTCCGCCGCTCTCGTGATTGCGAGAGCCGTCGCGCCAGACCGGCTCAAGGAACTGGTGCAGGCGGGGCGGGATGCGGGGATCGAGATTCTCGTCGAAGTGCGCGACGAGCGCGAGCTCGATCTGGCGCTCACGCTCGATGCGAAGTTGATCGGCGTCAACAACCGAAACCTCGAGACGTTGCAGATCGATCCAGAAACCTCGACTCGCCTGTTGCCCCTGATTCCGCGGAATGTCGTCGCGATCGCGGAGAGCGGCGTACGGTCGATTGCCGATGTTGCCCGCGTGGCGTCCGGCGGGGCCGACGCGGTGCTGGTTGGTTCGGAGCTGTCAAAGTCAGCCGACCCCGAGAAAGCGGTTCGCTCGCTCATCGACGTACCTCGGATGGTCGATGCTCGCAAAGGTTAAATTCTGCGGGATGACGCGGCCCCACGACGCCGCTCTTGGCGCGGAAATCGGCGCAACATACATAGGAGTCGTGTTTGCGGATGGGCCACGACGCGTAACGCCGGAGATGGCGAGGCAAATCCTTGATGCAGCTGGTGACAAGGTGCGGCGCGTTGGAGTTTTCGGCACCAACGACGCGGACACGGTCGTGCAGGTCCTCGAGGAGGCACGCTTGCATGTCGTCCAGCTTCACGCCGATCCGACACCCAAAGAGGTGAGCGCCATCCGCGAGAAGTTCAGCGGTGAGATCTGGGCTGCGATCAGAATCGCGGGCACGCACATTCCCACCGAAGCGCTCACCCTGTTCGATATCGCGGATGCGATCGTGCTCGATGCGCGCAGCGAGAAACGGCTTGGAGGTACGGGCCATGCGCTTCCATGGGATGAGCTTGCGGTCGATCTCGCGCTCGACCGTGGAAGTGCAGCCGTCGTGCTCGCCGGTGGTCTCACCCCGACCAACGTCGCCTCCGCCATCCGAACTCTCGCTCCCGACGTCGTAGACGTGTCCTCCGGCATCGAGAGCGCGCCTGGCATCAAGGATCCGTGGCAGATGCGGGAGTTTTTCGCCGCGGTCTCCGGGACTCCAATTCCATAGCATGCCTACAGACAGCTTGTACCGCTTTGGCGCGTTCGGCGGGCGCTACGTTCCCGAAACGCTCATCCCCGCCCTCGACGAGCTCGACGCGGCGTTCGACGAGGCAATGCGCGATCCTGCGTTCACGGGCGATCTCGACAGACTGCTCAAGGAATACGTGGGACGACCCTCGCCCCTCAGCACCGCACCGCGGATGTCGGAGAAGGTGGGGTGCGCAGTCTATCTCAAGCGCGAGGATCTGAATCACACCGGAGCACACAAGATCAACAACGCGCTGGGGCAGGCGCTGCTCGCCCAGCGAATGGGGAAGCGCCGCATAATCGCGGAGACCGGAGCGGGCCAGCATGGAGTCGCGACGGCTACGGTGTGCGCGCGATTTGGCCTCGATTGCACCGTCTACATGGGCGAGGAGGACATGCGGCGCCAGGAGCTGAATGTCTTCCGCATGCGCCTCATGGGGGCGAAGGTCGTTCCAGTCCTTTCGGGGACGCGAACCCTCAAGGACGCCACCAGCGAGGCGATCCGCGACTGGGTTACGAACGTCAACGACAGCTACTACATCATCGGGTCGGTCGTGGGTCCGGCACCGTACCCGCGGATGGTTCGGGATTTCCAGGCCGTCATCGGCAACGAGGCGAAGGCGCAGATGTTCGAGCTCGCTGGGCGTCTACCCACCTCGGTGGTCGCGTGCGTGGGCGGCGGCTCCAACGCCATGGGAATCTTTCACGCCTTCGTCGAAGATCGGTCCGTCGAGCTCGTCGGGGTCGAGGCGGCTGGGAGGGGGCTGGATAGCGGTGAACACTCCGCCTCGCTCCAGCGGGGAATTCCCGGAGTCCTGCATGGATCTCTCAGCTATCTCCTCCAGGACGAGAACGGCCAGGTCCATCCAGCCCATTCGATTTCCGCCGGGCTGGACTATCCAGGCGTCGGACCCGAGCATTCCCACCTCAAGGATACGGGGCGGGCCCTCTATGTCTCGATCACCGATTCCGAGGCCGTCGAAGGGCTACGCGTTCTCAGCCGCCTAGAGGGGATCATACCCGCTCTGGAGACGTCACACGCGGTGGCTTGGGTCGTCAAAGACAAGGACCGTTGGAAGCCAAATGACGCGGTGCTGATCTGCATCAGCGGCCGGGGCGACAAGGATCTCGCGCAGATAACAGAGATGGGACTTCTTCCCGAATGACAACTCCGGCAACAGCCAACTCGGTGCAGGACGAGCTCGATGAGCCATCCTTCCCGATTGTTTACGTTACCGACCTGCTGAAGGCCTTCGTCAAGGCTGTCCGTGCCCACCAGCTGTACCTGCCAAACAACCCCATGCACGCGCGTTCATTGCAGAGCGTGCGCGACGCTTTCTCGACGCTATGGCAGCATACCGACGAGCTCGAGCTGCAGGTCGTCGAGACGCAGCTGACGTGGGAAGGACGGGTCGTTCTGGACGAGCACGAACGGACGTCCGACAACATAGCGTGGCTTTTCTACAAGGACGGAATCCGGGAGCTGAAGATTCTCCAGGGATTCGAAGACGAAGAGCTGGCGATCCTGTTCGACATCCTCCAGCGCGTCCGCAAGGCTACTGACGACGATGACGATCTGCTGACGCTGATGTGGGAGCGTGAGTTCGCTACGCTCCAATACCGGTATGTCGATCTCACTGCCGAGGGCGGCCCCGGCGTAGAGTCGATGGAACGCGCGGAGCAGAAGGAGAAAATTCTTTCCCCCGCTCAGGCCGAGGCGGGACTTCAGTCAACGAACTCGTCAATCGCCAAGCTCGATGATTTTGACGCGACGCTCTACTTCCTCGACGACCGTGAAGTCGAGTACCTCCAGGGCGAGATCAAGCGCGAATTTTCGACCGACCTGCGGCCCGCTGTAATCGCCTCACTGCTGGATATCTTCGAAGCGCACAAGGATCCAACCGTCCGCGAGGAGATCTGCGGACTTCTGGATTATTTCCTCTTGATCCTTCTCTCCACCGCGCAGTACCGAAACGCCGCCTACCTGCTGCGCGAAGCAGGCGTGACTGCCGGGCGTGCTCCCGAGGTTCTCGAGCCCCAGAAGCAGCGACTGATGCAGATGGGCGAGCTGATGAGCGATCCCAAGCCCCTTGGCCAGTTGCTCCAGGCACTCGAAGAATCTCCACTTCGCGCGCCACAGATGGAGCTGGACGAGCTGTTCGGCATTCTGCAGCCTCGGGCGCTGGAAACGATTCTTTCGTGGATCGGCCGCAGCAACAATCCGCAGCTCAAGATGCTGCTCGAGCTGGCGGCGACACGGCTCGCCTCGATGTATACCGCTGAATTGATCCGACTGATCGGCTCAGATGATGAAGCAGTAGTGATGGAAGCGATCAAGCGCGCGGCGGCTCTCAAATCCGCGGCCGCGGTTCCGGCGCTGGGCAAGATGCTCTCTGTCGGTGAACCCGAGATGCGAGTGGCGGCTGTCATCGCTCTCACGGAGATCGGATCTCCTGGCGCGATGCAGATGCTCGAGCGTGCGGTTGCGGACGAGGATCGCGAAGTGCGAATCGTGGCGGTGAGGGCGTTGGGGGCGCGCAATGCGCGAGCTTCGGTGCCGCGAATCGAGGCTGCAATCAAGGGCAAAGTCCTTCGCGAAAGCAATCTCACCGAGAAAATGGCGTTCTTCGAAGCCTATGGGCTTCTCTCGGGAGACGCTGGGATCACGCTTCTCGACGGCCTCCTGAACGCCAAGGGATTCATGGGCAAGCGCGATGACTCCGAGATTCGCGCGTGCGCCGCGATGGCGCTGGGGAAGATCGGGTCCGCCAAGGCCATGGAATCGCTCAACAAGGCGAGCGGCGAGAAGGATGTCATTGTACGTAATGCCGTGAGTCGCGCCATCCGGAGCTCGGGCACATGAGTGCGACCGCGCCGGTGACGAAATCCGTAAGCAGCCAGGAGCGACAGTCGAGCGGGAACGTTCGTCGGGGAGGTCGCAGCTTCATGGTCGCCTTCTATGCCGCGTTGCGGGCGATCAAGCTGTACCCTCTCGAGCACACGGCGGTGCAGAAGACCCTGGCGGAGCTCTCACAGGTTGCCGAGGAGCTGCGCGCCGAGGAGGCCGAGCTCGAGTTCCGGATCTCAGGAGAATTCATATTCATTAATTCCACGAGGTTGCGGCTGGATCTCAGCAACTACGCCACGTTCGGCCACATCCTCACCCTCTGTAAAGTGGCGGGCATCGGCGCGATCCACGTCGGCACGAACGGCAGCGCCAGAGACTGGACTTTGCTTCTTTCGCTTCTCGGAGCGGAAACCAAGGGTGCGCCGAAGGAGAGATACCAGGAGATCGTCAGTCGGCTCAGGGAAGCGAAGATCGAGACGTTCCAGCTCGACGAGCCGACCGAGACGCAGATGGACCGCGAGTTCAACGAGGAGTCGAAGGCGGCCGCCAATCGCACCTATTCCCAGTCCGTTGCGGTAACGAAGGACGTCATCAACTCCGTCCGGATCGGAAAGACCCCGAACATCAGAAAGATCAAGCGCGTGGTGCAGGGCATCGTCGACCAGGTGCTGAACGAGGAGACTTCTCTCATCGGCCTGACCGCGATCCGCGACTACGACGAATACACGTTCACGCATTCCGTGAATGTGTGCATCTTCTCCATCGCGCTCGGACGCCGGCTCGGAATGAACAAGCTCCAGCTGTACGAGCTCGGCCTTGCCGCGCTGATGCACGACATCGGCAAGTCACGCGTTCCGCTCGATCTTCTTCAGAAGACCGGCGAGCTCACCGACGAAGAATGGAAGTGGATGGCGGCGCACCCGTGGCTCGGCGTCCTCGTCCTGTTCCAGTTCCGCCGGCAGCAGGAAGAGCTGTCCTACCGGGCGATGACGGTGTGCCACGAGCATCACATGAAGATCGACCTCACAGGTTACCCGAAGGCGATTCGTCCGCGCCAGGTGAGCCTGCTGAGCAGGATCGTGTCGATCGCGGACGGCTACGACGCTGCGACCTCGCGGCGCGTCTATAAAACGGAAGTTCTGGCGCCTTCGGCCGTGCTCGAGGAAATGCGGGACAACCCGCGACGCGGCCTCGATCAGGTGCTCGTCAAGGCGTTCATCAATCTGCTCGGCATCTATCCCGTCGGAACGCTCATCGTCCTCGACACCTTCGAGCTCGCCGTCGTCTCGGCGTCAAACCCGAATCCCGAGGCATTGTCGAGGCCTATCGTTAAGATTATCAGCGACGCACAGGGCAACAGAGTCAGCCCGCCGCTCACCGTAGACCTCGCTGTTCCGGAGGCCGGTGGCCAGTACGCGCGCACAATCATCAAGACGGCGGACCCCGAACGGTATGGCATCACCCCTGGCGACTACCTCATCTAACGCGATCACGCGTCGATTCGACGCACTACAGAAAGAATCCCGCCGCGCATTGGTCTGCTACGTCACCGCAGGCCATCCTGATACGTCGAGGTCACTCGCCATCCTCCACGCGCTCGAGGAGGGCGGCGCCGATATCGTGGAGCTCGGTGTCCCGTTCTCTGATCCGATAGCGGACGGACCGATCATCCAGGCCAGCTCGCAGCAGGCGCTTGAAAAGGGGATGACGTACGATGGGGTATTGAACCTCGTTGAAAGCGCCCGACTCAAGGTCCCCATCGTTCTCTTCAGCTACCTCAATCCGGTGCTCGCCGCTGGCCCCGACGCACTTGTCCGGGCGGGCGACGCGGGCGCGAGCGGGATACTGATCACTGACATCCCCGTCGGTGCCGACCCCGAGCGTGAGCAATGGCTTGGAAACAGCCCGCTGGCTTTCATCAGGCTGGTCGCGCCCACCACGCCGCGTGAGCGCATGATGGAGATTGCCCGGCACGGCAGCGGGTTCGTTTATCTTATCAGTCGCCTCGGCGTCACCGGTTTGCAGGAAACGACATCGACCTCTCTTCCGGAAACGATCTTGCGACTGCGCTCGACAACATCATTGCCGATTTGCGTCGGATTCGGGATATCGACACCGGCGCAGGCGCGCAGCGTCGGAGCTCTCGCCGACGGCGTCGTAGTCGGAAGCGCCATAGTGCGTGCGGCTGAGGAGAGTCCCGCCGCAGTCCTTGCGCTCACCCGGAGCCTGAGACAAGCCCTCGATGCCTAGCACCCGCGCGACGATGGATGTCGTGACCCTCAAGGCGATGCGATTTCACGCCCGCATCGGTGTACTCCCGCACGAAGCGGAGATCGCACAGTCGATCGAGGTCGACGCATCTCTGTGGGTTCGCCGCGGAGATGGCCAGCTTTCGGCCAGGGATATCGTCGACTATCGCCGCGTGTACGACATGGTGGCGGACGTCGTCACCAAGGGCCACATCAGTTTTCTGGAAGAGGTTGGCGAGCGGATCGCCGAGCGCGCCCTCGAGCTCCCACTCGTCTCAAAGGTTCGAATTGCCGTCCGGAAGCCCAACGTCGCGCTTCCGGGACCGCTCGCATACGCAGAGGTGGCACTCGAGCGAGAGCGTGCGTGAAGGACATCGCCTACGTAGCGCTTGGCTCCAATCTCGGCCAGCGTGAAGTATTTTTGGCGAAGGCACGAGACGCAATTGCCCGGCTCGCCGGAACGCGCGTGTTGGGTCAGACCGAAGTCCTGGAGACTGCTCCGATCGGGCCGATAGCGCAGGGACCCTTTCTCAATCAGATGATCGCAATCGAAACAGTGCTGGCGCCGTCCGAGCTGCTCGCGGAGCTCCAGCGCATTGAAGTCGACGCCGGTCGCGTTCGCGACGCCCGCTGGGGGCCGCGCACTCTCGATCTGGACATTGTCCTGTTCGAGAAGCAGGCGGTGCGCGAGCCCGGACTCACGGTGCCGCATCCTGAGCTGTCCAATCGCGATTTCTGGCTGCGGGAGCTCTCGGAGCTGCGGAGCGCGCGAGTTGAATAAGCCCAAATCGGAACAGCGTCCTGTGACGGTGCGGGATTTCGCGGAGCGCAAGCGCAAAGGGGAGAAGCTCGTCGTGATGACGGCGTACGACGCTCTGTTCGGCAGACTCGTGGACGAATCGGGAGTTGACGCGATTCTCGTCGGCGACTCCGTTGGAACGGCGATCATGGGATACTCCTCGACGCTTCCCGTGACTCTCGATCACATGATCTATCACGCCTCAGCGGTGCGGCGCGGCGCGAAGCGGGCCCTGATCATAATCGACATGCCCTTCCTTTCTTACCAGGCGAGCATCGAGAGCGCGGTGCTCAACTGCGGGCGCGCGATTCAGGAATCGGGGGCCGGCGCGGTCAAAGTCGAGGGTGGAAGTCCAGAGATGCTGGATACGGTTCACGCGCTCGTGCGCACCGGGATCCCCGTTGTCGCGCACATCGGATTTACACCTCAGTCGGTCAACACGCTGGGTGGCGCGCGTGTCCAAGGGCGCGAGGAAGAAGGTGCGGAACGACTCGTTACGGAGGCGAAAGGACTGGAGGAGGCGGGAGCGTTCGCGATAGTCCTGGAGCTCGTTCCAGCTGCCGTCTCCGCCCGCGTGACGAAAGCGGTGGGGATTCCAACTATAGGTATTGGCGCCGGTGTGGAGTGCGACGGTCAGGTGCTTGTTCTTCCCGACGTTCTGGGACTGAACGACACATTCGAGCCCAAGTTCCTCAAGAAATACGCGGAGATGGCGGAGGAGGTGCGCTCCGCGATCGGCGACTGGGCGCGCGATGTAAGAAGCGGCGCTTATCCAGACGCGGACCACAGCTTCTAGCGATGCAGTCCGTCGAAACACTGGCCGAGATGCGCGGGGTTGTTGCGAACGCGAGAGCGAATGGCAAGAGCATCGCCTTTGTTCCGACGATGGGCGCGCTACACGAGGGACATCTCACATTGGTGGACGAGGCGAAGCGCATGGCAGACATCGTCGTCATGAGCATCTTCGTCAATCCGCTGCAGTTCGGGCCGAGCGAGGACTTCGACAGATATCCACGTATGCTCGACCAGGACTCGAAGCTCGCGGAGGGGAGGGGAGTCGATTTTGTCTTCGCGCCAACGAAAGAGGACATGTATCCCGAGCATGCCCCGGTGGTAATCGTGCATCCCGGCAGCGTTGGGAAAGAGTGGGAAGGGGCGGTGCGGCCGCACCACTTTGAGGGGGTGCTCACCGTTGTCGCGAAGCTTTTCAACGTGGTGATGCCGGACGTGGCTGTCTTCGGCCAGAAGGATCTTCAGCAAGTGGCGTGCATCAAGGCGATGGTGCGAGATCTCAACTTCGCCGTAGGCATTCACGTCGTTCCGATCCTGAGAGATCCGGATGGCTTGGCGATGTCGAGTCGTAATCGGTATCTCTCTGCAAAGGACCGGGAGCTGGGGCTGAAACTGTCCAAGGCGCTTTTCGCGATGCGCGACGCATTCGCCAAGGGCGAGCGGCGAGCGAGCGCCCTCGAGGCGATCGGGTGGCGCATGCTGGAGCGCGTCACTGGACTGACCCCGCGCTACCTCGCGGCCGTGAACGCCGACACATTCCAGCGCGTCAACACTGTGCGCCACGGCGACGCGGCCGTCGGCGCGGTCCGTGTGGGCGAGACGAAACTCATCGACAACATCATCTTCTAATGCCTCGCGTCACGGAGTCGGGGTTGCCCGTATGGGCTGAAGTGAGCGAGAGGCGCTTCGCGCACATACAGCGCGTCACGTCACTCCTTCGCGCCTGGGGCGCTGCGATGCGCTTGAGCCCAGATGAGGCCAACATGTGGATCGACGCCGGCACGTGGCACGATGCGCTGCGCGATGCGCCGATCGCGGAGCTGCGCGAGATTACCGGCGATCGCACGTCCCCCGATGGATTGCTGCACGGTCCGGCAGTGGCGATCAAGCTCGAGGAGGAAGGCGAACGAAGGCAGAGTCTCATCGATGCGATTCGTTATCACACCGTTGGTCATGCGAGCTGGGATCGAACGGGGCGAGCACTTTACATGGCTGACTATCTCGAGCCGGGCCGGAAGTTTCTCGCCGAGGACCGCGGGTTCCTGGCGAGCCAGGTTCCGCACAACTTCGAGGGCGTGTTTCGCCAGGTTGTTCGCTTCCGGCTGGAATGGTCGGTGCGCGAAGGAAACCACATTTTCCCCGAGACCGTCGAGCTCTGGAACAGTCTGCGGTGAGCCTCAAGGGGCGTCGCTACGGCAGGATCTTCCTCGCGCTGATCGCAGTGGGTCTACTGGCCTGGTTCGGGGTGCGGGCGTTGAACAGCCGGACGCGCAACACAGTGGTCGCCGTGCCTGACAACGCAAAACCCCCCGCAGGGGTTCGTATAAAAGTCGAGGTATTGAATGGCACGCGAACGAAAGGTCTGGCGCGTCGTGCGACTCAGTTTCTACGGGAGCACGGGTTCGACGTCGTGGGGTCCGGCACAAATCCGGATCAAATGCCGACTACGCTCGTCCTCGATCGCTCCGGACATCCGGACTGGGCCGCGCGTGTGGGACGAGCCATGAACGCCGCAGTGCTGGAGCGTCCCGACAGCTCACGCTACCTGGATGTTACCGTCATCCTCGGCGCCGATTGGCGCGCGCCTGCGCTGCCGTTCCACCCGTAACTGGCCGCACGCCGCGGCGATGTCCATGCCGCGGCTCTTTCTCACCGCGACCTCGACGCCCGCTACTCTGAGGCGACGCGCGAACCAGTGAATCTGCTCGGAGGAGCTGGGAGTAAAATCACCGGCCCCACCGGGGTGGAGCGGAATGAGATTCACGAACGCGCGGCATTCTCGTGCGAGATCTGCGAGCTCCGCCACCTGGTCGGCGCCGTCGTTTATTCCTCCAAGCATCACATACTCGAACGTCACACGGCGATCGAACACTTTCGCGGCGTCTATCACGCTCGCGAGGGGATACTTGGTGTTGATCGGCATCAGCGATTGGCGCAGCTCGTCGTTCGGCGCGTGAATGGAGATTGCGAGACGGAACTGTTCCGGCCGTTCACCAAGGGCGACGATTCCCGGCAGCACTCCGACGGTGGAGACGGTGATATGGCGCGCGCCAATGCCGAGGCCGGCAGGTGCGTTGAGGACGGTGAGCGTGGGGTCGACGGCTCTCCAGTTCATAAGAGGCTCACCCATTCCCATGAAGACGACGTTCGTCACGGTCTTCGGTGGGTCGAGCAGCTTCATCTCGCGCACCTGACCCGCGATCTCGAACATCTGAAGGTTGCGTGTAAAGCCCATCGCCCCCGTGGCGCAGAACGCGCATTGAAGCGCGCAGCCGGCCTGCGATGAGATGCACAGAGTGAGGCGTGACCCTTCGGGGATCGCGACGGTCTCGATGAATTCGCCGTCGTCGAGACGGAAGAGAAACTTCTCGGTGCCATCGCTGGACGATTGCCGCGTTGCGAGCGCCAACCTCGGAATCGTAAAGTGATTGTCGAGGAGCGTGCGGAATGCCGCCGGCAGGTCAGTCATCGCGTCGAAGCTCGGCGCCGGGTTCTGCCAGAGGTGCCGTACGACCTGCGATCCGCGGAACGGCTTTTCGCGGTTGGCGACGGCAAAATCCCTCAGGATCTGCTCGGCCTCGGAAGGGAGCATGTTCAGGAGGTTCCTCTTAGCGGGCGCGGCCTCCCGATCTGTGTTTTTCTGTATCATGCTCCTTCCACCAAGTCTATGCGACTACTAAATTTAACCCCTCTTGATGCCTTTCTCGACCCACTCCCCGCGGCGCTGACCTCCACGCCTTCTTCGTCCCGTTTCGCGACGGCCAAGCGCACGCATCTGGCAGGCGAGCTGAGAGCGCCGCACGCTGGCGCCAAAGTCAAACTCGGTGGCTGGGTGCACCGCACGCGAAATCTCGGCGGAATTGTCTTCCTGGACCTCCGCGATCGCGCGGGTATCGTCCAGGTTTCGTTCGATCCGCGGTGGGCATCCGCCGATACGATTGACCGAGCCGGGAAGCTCGGCCTCGAGACCGTGATCCTTATCGAAGGGGAAGTCGCTGCCCGTCCGGCCGAGATGCGGAACGCCGAAATGGAGACGGGCGACATCGAAGTGCGCGCCCAAGATTTTCAGGTCGTTGGGCCAGCAGAGACTCCAGCGATCCCAGTTGCGCGCGGCAGGGGCGAGAAGCTTCCCGCCGAGGAGCTGCGGCTCAAGCATCGCAACCTCGACCTTCGCCGGTCGGATCTTCAGAAGAATCTCATTCTGCGCCACAACCTGCAGCAGGCGACGCGCCGCTTTCTCGACGAGCGCGGCTTTCTCGAGATCGAGACTCCGATTCTCACCAAGCCGACGCCGGAAGGGGCTCGCGATTACCTGGTTCCGAGCAGAGTGCATCCTGGCGAGTTCTACGCGCTTCCGCAGTCGCCGCAGCTGTACAAGCAGCTGCTGATGATCTCAGGGTTCGATCGCTACTTCCAGATCGCCCGCTGCTTCCGCGACGAGGATCTCCGCGCCGACCGACAGCCGGAATTCACACAGATCGACATCGAGGCGTCGTTCATCGAGCCGGAAGACATCATCGGCCTGACGGAGGGGCTCCTCTCCGCGCTGTTCCAGCAGGCCGGCCAGCAGATCCCGTCGCGCTTCGCGAGACTCACTTATGCCGAAGCGATGGAGCGATTCGGGTCCGATCGCCCGGATCTCCGATATTCTCTCGAGCTGTTCGACGCGAGCGACGCATTTCGCGGGTCGGAGTTCAGCATC
>Ga0070682_100000916_pt1 | contig 17225 bp, 28 predicted proteins | sample KBSC63LmetaG_FD_64668 | JGI IMG/M metagenome (GOLD analysis project Ga0070682, IMG submission 64668) | Corn rhizosphere microbial communities from Kellogg Biological Station, Michigan, USA - KBS C6-3L metaG | ecosystem: Host-associated > Plants > Roots > Rhizosphere | place: USA: Michigan... | reverse complement strand
TCAAAACGTCGATCTCTTTCTGATTGCGGCTAGAGATGCCCAAAAACCTGCGCCGTTTGTTGACCGCCGCGGAGTAGTCGACACCCGCAGTCACCGAGGCGCCCTCCTTTGTGACGCTCGCGTTGATCGAGTCGCGCAAGCCTCCCGTAGCGATCAAGAGGCTATGCCCCGCACTACGCGTTGCGGCATACTCCGGGCTCCACGGCGCCCACTTTCGTCCACTAGGCGCGGTCTTTTCCGAAGTGATTCGGCGCCTGGTCTGCTCGACGAGAAGCTTGCTAAGTTGCCGCTTCACCGTACCAGACGCTCGCAAGCGTTCCTCGATCTCGTTGATCCGCCGGATCAGCATCCGCATCTGGCGCTCGTCGAGTTTTAGCGCCGCCACGGCTACAGCTTCCGCAGAGTGTCACGGGTATAGAGCCGCGAGCCGCAGACCCGCTCGACTCGCTGCTGCTTTTGGATGACGATCTGCGCGGACTGGGTCGAGTTCGGGCTTTGGATAAGTTCTTGGTCGAACGTCAGGCGACGAGCACCCGTCTTGATGTCGAGCATGAACTCTTTGGCCGACTCGTAACGCTCCTTTTTCTGGTTCGTCATGGTCGGGGCGCCCTCGCACAGTTCGTAAATCGCGACGTCGATGCACACCTTGACGAGTCGTCGCGGAAACGGCGGCAGTAGTGGCAGTGCAACACGCCCCGCGAGGTAGGCATCGATCCAGTCCGAGGCGTCCTCTAGGGCGAGGGTGAACGCATCTTCGTCGAGGGTGCCGTCCCCGTCACGGTCGCAGCTGACGATTACGTAGTCCTCGTCGTAGCGATCAAGGGCGTCCTGGATCGTGGCGTACGCGGCCACGGCTATTCATCCCGGATCTGCAAACGCTTGTCGGCGCGCAGTTCGTCCCACTCCGCGTCGGTAAACTCCTTTATCGAAACACGCTCACGAACGGGCGTCCAAAGACGCTTGCAGCGCCAGTGCTTCACGAGTGCGCGCACCGAACGCGTTGGGGTGGCCGGCCCACCCGCAGCGTCCTGCCCGCCACTGGTTGAGGTAGAACCAGCTTCAGGCGCCACAGATGCGCCGGCCTTTTGTGCGGGGGCGGTGGCTACGGGCAAGCCTTCGCTGTAGCCGAACAGTTCCTCTAGCAACACTTCCTTGTCGGTCGTGTCCGTAAGGGTCGGAAAGCCCGCGTCGAGCGCCATCTGTTTCAACGCCTTCGGGCTGCGGTTCAACAGCTTTAGGCGGAACTCGTCGTACTTGGCATTCACGGGGGTCTCCTTCCGAAAGAGACTCACGGCAACCAGCTAAGGTAGAGCGGCGTCAACATTTTGTACGCTGGATTCTGCTTGGCGCTGTCCGTGGCGCCAGGGTTCATGACGTCACTGGTGTAGTTGCCGGAGATCATCGGCGAGTCCAGGATCGTCAGGATCTTGTCCCGGTTGCTGGAGCCGAAAATGATATGCGTCGGGTCGTAGCCCATTTTTTTGCGACGCCCGGCCTCGTTTTTGAAGTCGCCGCGGTAGTCGGACATGATGTTGCGCAGGTCCAGAAGCTTCTGGACGGTCACGTCGTCTTCGCAGCGGATGATCTGCTGCCACAGACCATAGGCCGTGCCCATGCTGGCCTGTGCGCCGAACAGGAATTCTTTGTTGAAAAAGACCGATGGGTCGCTGAGGTTCTGGTACGAGACATACTGCGCTGCTTCGCGTTCCAGAACGATAATCGGCTTGAGCGAGCGGCTGAGATCCGCAACGTACCAGGGATGCGCGGCCTGCGGCCCGCCCTTGCCGACGTAGTTGCTGACCAGCGACTCGTCGCCGTCCTCGCCGATCGGGTGATCGGTATCGAAGAAATTTTGCCCGTCGTAGCAGGGGAGGGTATTGCCGAGGTCGAGCGCTTCGCACGCGAGCCGAGGCTTCAACAGTTTAGCGCCTTCGCCACCGGTGAAAGCCTGCATGGTGTACGGGCTGATAATCCCGTCGAGAACATCGCGCCGCAGTACGCGATGCGAGAGTTCATATTCGTCGTAGGTCGCTTCGTACGTCTTGGTTTCGAGCTGTTTGAAAATTCGCGGTCCGACCCACTTACGGAACTCGTGGAAGTCTCCCAGCCAGTCAAAGCGCATCGTCCGAGTGCCGAGCGGCATCGTCGTCGAGAACGCGTCGACCGCCGTCGTCTCACCTGCACCGAACCCTTCAGAGAAGCTACTTGAGAGCTTTTTCCAAAGGATTTCGAGAATTTCTGCGTTGATCACGTTGTGTCCCTATTGCGTCGAAAGGTTACTATAGTGACCACGGGCTACTTCGTGCGCCCACTAGGACCAGGAGGGTGATCGTCGATAGAACGCACCGGATGCCCGGTTACGGGACTTTCCGGATCGGTTCTATTGGTCGGCGTCTCTCGCGGCGAGAGGTCGTCAGGACGCGCCAGCGTGACGGGCGGAGAAGCAGGAACCGCGAGCGGAATCACGGCGACCGACACCTTGTTACCCCCGTCAATCGACTTGATCACGCCAGCAATGGAGCGCCCCGTCGCGACCTTGCCGACCGTCTGGTTGTCGACCCAGTAGCAAAGATGCAGGACGTCCGCCTGACTGAGTTCGTCGGCACCGGGCGGCGAATTCCAGAACTGATACACGCCTTCTTCGATGTCCAGGCGCTTGCCGCCATCGGTATTGTCTACGGTGTCCCGCGCAACACCACGCGTGAGCAGACCGGCGGTAGATGCCGCATTCACCGCGTCGCCGTTGGCGTCGAGGCAGACGCCGGCACCCTTGTAGATGACTTCGCCGTCTTTGACGGGATCGTTTTGCACTTCGCCAATGCGCTTACGCGCGTCGCGGGGTCCAGTGAGCGCCGCCATTATTGAACCTTGTCCAGTTGGGAAACGTCGATCTTTGCCCGTTCGGCCCATGCAAGAGCCGTTGCGGAGTACTCTTTGGTCTGCTTTGGCTTGATTGCCGGGATAGCCGCGGGCGTAGTCGCCACGACGGCCGGCGCGCTCTCGTACAGCGCGGCGACGGCCTTCAGCTGCGCGGGAGTGTTGCCACATGCAGCGACGAACTTCTCACGCGCTTCCGGAACGAGCTTGCCTTGCGCAACGAACGCCTCGAAGCGCGCGACGACAGCCGCTGCAAACATCTCTTGAATCTCCGCGGTCGCAGCGTCGACGACGGGCGCGACTTCGATCTTGGGCGGTTCCGCCTCCGGCTTCGCAGCCGGCGCAGCGGTAGGAGTCTCAAGCTTGGTTAGGCGTTCCGCGATCGGTGCCATAGCCTCAGCCAGTAGTTGCTTGAACTGTTCTTCGTTCATTGTCGCCCGGTCTGTGTCGGTTATTGCGGCAACTGTAGTTGCACTTGGCAACTGTTGCAACTGCCGTGCGTAAATTTCCGGTAGTGCCCGGAAGCTAAACCGAGCATCGGCCTGTGGTTGCTGGCCCTTCGCGGGCAGGATCTCGTCCACAAAGCCGTGTTGTTTCGCCTGCTTAGCGGTAAACCAGGTCTCAGCGTCCATCCATTCGCGAATCTGTCGCTGGCTTTGCTTCGTGCGGCCGGCGTACACGTGAACCATCGCGTCGTCGAGATTTTCGAGCGCCTGGACGTCCGATCGAAGCTGCGAAGCAGTCCCGCCCGCGAACGCGCGCGAGTTGTGGATCATGAATTGAGCATCTGCCGCAATGGCAATGTGGTCCGCAGCCATCGCGATCACCGTCATCGCCGACGCGGCAACGCCGTCGATCTCCATTTCGATATGCTTACCGGACGCCTGCAAGAGCGCGCGAATCGCGTGCCCTTCAAGCGAGTTACCGCCAAAGCTGTTAGCTCGGATCTTCAGCTTCGTGGCCTGCGGCGCATCACGCAGCGCCTTGCTGACGCGTTTGTAGGAGATGCCATCGGGCGCCCACTCATCTCCGATGTGCCCGACGAAGCTGAGTTCGAGAGTTTCGCCCTTGGCCAGCGCTTCGAACTTCATGCGGGTACGATAACACTACAGGCACCAGAAGCAACTATAGTGACGGCCTTATCCGGGCATCGGCTTACCGCGCTTGCCCCCGTCAAGCTTTGCCCCCGCGTGGTCTCCGCCTGGCTGGGCGCCCGGCAGTAGCGGCGCCTTGAGCATTTTCTCCCCCGCCCGCGCGGCAGGGATCTGAAGCCGGTCGCGAAGCCACTGCTCGGGCACTTCCATCCCGGCTTCACGGACCCACGGCAGGATCGCCGAGGTAAAGGCTTCAATGTCAGCAGGAGGCGTGATGTCGATCTCGAGATGCAGCTCGGGGGTGTTGAGCCCGAAATTCAGCTCTCGCCACTGGTTGATCAGCAGATCGCACGTCGCCGACACCGCCAACGCGTCAGCTTCGCGGAGATCTTGCCGGACTTCGCGACGAGCTTGCGCAATCGAAGCACCTTGTCCGGCACTCGATCCCTCGGTGCTAGGCGCGGTGCCGAGAATTGCCTTCGTACGTTGGGCATCAAAGTACTTCGCCAAACCGAGAAAGACGTTATCCCCGCTCGGGGGTCGGCGAGCATCAAGGATCTCGATCTGCATCGTATCGGGAAGCATGCAGGCGGCGTCGTGGCCGAGATTGACGAGCGCTTCGCGGAGTGTCTGCTGCTCGTCGTCGGTAACCGTCGCGGGGTTGAATTTGCCGATGCGCAACGGCATCCCGAACGTCTCTGCAAACGCCATAAAGTCATTGATGTCGCTGGTTTTGAATAGGTGGTTGACGGCCACCAGGCGGATCAGTCCGGCCCGGAGCTTGAGGCCCGCGCGAATCTGCGGGTAGTGCACGACAAACCCCGGCGGAAGCGACACGCCATCGATCACGCCATCTTTTCTCATGCGCAGCTCGCGGAGCGTTTCGCGGTCGTACTGGAACGCGCGCTGGTCGCAGAACTGGAACTCTTTGAAGCTCCACGGCGTGGTGGTCGTATCCCAGATTGGATAGATCACCACGTACCCCATGAGCACGGCGTCCATGAGGTCGCGTAGCAGCCAGCGCCAGATCGGTTGATCGACGACCGTCTTCTGGCACAGCTCCGCCAGCTCTCGACCGCGCTCGCTATCGACGACGGGCTTGACGCGGAGCGGTGCGCCCCAGATCGAAAGTCCGCGCGTCTGAAGGTCAGAAAACAGATCGAGATCGCGCTCGGGCGCCTCGATCCCGAGCGTCAGCAAGTCCTGGTTATCGCCCGCGTCGTTCTGGCGGAGAATGTGCCCCAACGTTGCCGGCGTGAGGCCAGGCGCGACAGAATCCTTATAACGCTTCTTCGTGCGGTCGAAGATCTCGGCCGGCGCTCCGACGCGGTGAATGCGGTTCGGGGTAAGTGGCTTACCGTGTTGATCGAGAATGACGCCCATGGTTTCACCAGTTTCGCCGCGCAAAGCCCCTTGTACCGCCGATCGGCACTATAACAGCTCCCCGCCGAGCGCGCTCGCGCGGTGGGTACATCGCCAATTTATCGACATTCGGCGGTACCCACAACTCCTCGACCTTGGGCGCGAGATAGAACGGGGCAGGGTGCTGCTGCATCCACTGGTAGGCGAACGCGAACGCGACGACCGCGTCATCCTTCTTTTTCGGCGTCGGGAAGTCGTGCAACTGGTTCCAAAAACGATCGTTGACGGCGCTTTCCAGGTAGAAGATTTCGCCTCGCCATACCGCCCGCGCCGCTTCACGCGCGACGTACTCTTTGTTCGCGGTCGCGATAATGTCGCACGGAGCATGCGCCTTCACGCGGGCGCGGACGCGTTCAGACTGGTCTACGCCGGCCTGCGCCGGTTCACTGAAGATCCCCACCGTGGTCGTGGGGCCGTCCTGGATCGCCATGCGCTCGACGAGCGCCTGGACCGCTCCGGGGGTGTCGCGGTGGAACGTCGTATCGAGGATTATGATCCGACCGTTGCGGGTGCGCCCGAGCAGCACCGACACGGTCCAGTCGGGATCGTCGAGCCGAGGATCGCGCGCCTTGAACTCGCCCGAGCGCTGGATGCCAGGAACCAAATTGCCGGTAACAGGCGTCGCGGCGAAGTCCCAAATGCGGCATTTTTGAACGATTTCGGCGGCCTTGCCATCCTGCTGGTTCAGGGCGCGTTGCAGCTCGGTCGCGCCCCAAATCCGAAAAACCGATTTTTGAAAGTAGTCGCCCGCGGACTCTTTCGCGTTCCAGTTACCGCCGAGGTAGCGTGCTTGCTCGATCGCGGGAAGCGATTTCAGGTTGGCGAGGTAGCTCGGATCGGCGTCCAGTAGCTTTCGGTTATCGTGGACGAGCGCCGGAATGAATGTCATCGACATCACGCTGTCCGGATCGCCGTCCACGTACTTCACGAGATCATCGGGCGAGTCCGCCCAGACGATCTCATCCTTCATGCGAACCCAAAAGCGAACCTTGCCGCAGCGCTCGCGCCTCGGGAACCCGTCTTCGCCAATCCACCAGTCCAGCAGGCTCCGCAAGTAGCAGTCCGGGTCAGGGTTCGTCGACAGGAGGAACTGCTTTGGAACGCCGGACATGGTGCGCAGGCGGGAGTTCATGAAAAAGAACTGCCCGCCGACAAAGTCGCTCGCTTCGTCAAAATTGATGAACGCGTACTGCTTGGACTTGTGCTCTTTCGCGGAGTCCTCGTGCTGGAGGTGGCGGAACTCGACGCGCGTTTGGTAAGGCGGAAAGCGCCACTCTAGAGGGCGCTGGGTCATTTTCCCGCCGAGCAGCGGGTACATGTCCTGGGTCTCGTCGATGATCGAGCCCGAGCCTTCCAACATGGTGAAGGTTCGGCGGAAGATCGCTGCGTTGTAACCTTTGACGTTGACGTACTTGGCTGCGCGCCAGGCGCCAAACCACGACTTGCCGCCGCCTGCGCCGCCCCCGTACACGAGAATGCGGGCCTTGCTCTTAGCCGCCATCGACTGCGGCCCCGCCTGCGGGCGGATGTCGCCGTCGTCGCTACTCATCGTAGACCACTCGTCGCGGGCGAGGCGCGGGGGCGTCGCTGTAGCCGAGCTGGCTGCCGTCAGTCTCCCCGAAGTGCCGCAGCAGCAATGCAAGGATCGTCGCTCGGTCCACGAAGATGTACTCCCAGCCGTTACGGCCCATTTTGGCCCCCTTCACCGCCGCACGGAGCGCCGGCGGCAGCTTGTCAGGCGGCAACGGCTCCCCCTTCTCGTCGACCACGGCACCCACGTCCCATCCGCTGGCGAGCTGCCATAGGGCCTGGATAACCTGATCGCGGATGTCGCGGTGCCGCTCGCGCCGGTCGGCCTGAATGGCCACGAGATAGCGCTGAACGGCCTGCTTTTTCAGGAGCCGATCACCGGCGCTTGCGCCCTCAAAACCGGCCTCTTTGGCCGCACGCGCGATGTTGAATTGCTCGTCCTGGACGAGGATATCGACAAACGCCTTCTCCGCCGGCTCAAGTTGCTTCGAAATCAGCGCAATCGCGTCCGATTGTCCCTCTAGCGGCGTCACGTCGCTACAGTAGCACGGGTTAGGGCGATTTCACCCGTGCCTCGTACTCCTGGACGAACACGCAGAGGCGCGGGTGCCGGGCGGGGTCGGGTTCGGGTGTCAGGGGCCAGTGTTTGGCCATGATACGCTTGAACCTGCGCCGGGACGTCCGGTTGTTCTGGGTATGCGGCCCGAGAAGCCTTTCTAATTGATCGTTGACGAAGTGCGGCGCGGATGGGGGCGGATCGTAACTCACGTAGCACCCCCGCGGCGCTCGCGGTCGAGCGCGATCAGGGTCTCGCCCAGCTCTTTGAACCGGCGGTGAATGTAGCGGTCCACGCGCCGATCGAATGCCTGTGAAGGCTCGCCACGCTCTTTCTGGAGCGTGTCTTGGGCCTCCTGCGCGATCACGAGGTGCAAGTAGTCATCCAGGGTCATTTCAAACCCCGAATGCGCTGCGCGATCACGGCATCCCGAGTCACGAAAAGGTGCGTGTATGCGACATCGTCCGCGGGTACCGGGCACGACTCGACAACCAGCGCCGCGCGTTCGAACGCGTCTTTGCGAACGTCTTGGAACGCGAGACAGATCGCGCGGCACAGACGCGAGACGTCGAAGCCCGCCAATGCAGGACCCCCGCTCATGATTAGCGCGGTGGCGCGCTTCAGGTCATCGTCAGCGTGGCTCATGATCGTCCTCGGTCACTGCGATCTGGCCTTTGTACAAGTCGCGCTCGTCCATGAGCTTCTGCAACGCGACCGCGATCACGTGGGTGGGATTATTTTCACCTCGGTGCTCTCGCCTCCACGCCACGTTGTAGAGGACAAGGGCCAGGTCGTCAGCTTCTTTGCTGGTGTCGTTCATAGCTGGTTTCCTAGTTCTTCGATCAAGTCCGCCAACCGGCCGTTGCTGTCGCCGCATGCGACTTCCTCGCGGATTGCGAACAGGCGGGTGATAAACGCGCGTCTTTCTTCAGCGCGCACTTGCGCGATTGCTTGCGCGAGACATACGTCGGGTCCGAGTAGTACGACGTCGCCGCGCAAGTGCCACGCTTGGATCAACTGGTCGGCCTGTCTGAGGTCTTCGTCGGTGTAGATTTCGGTTCGCATGCCCGAATCCTATCGTCGGTCCCGAGGCCGGTCGAGATGCAATGACACGCCATGAGCACGTTCCAGATAAAATTTCCTCGGTGCGAAAACCCTTCGGCGTCGTGCTCGCGACCGCGCTGGATCTTCTCCGCGTGACGCACAGCCGCTTGGAAGTACTGGCGCCAGTTACTGCCTTTCAAGTAGTTGCCTTGCGCATACTTCTTACTCCCACGCGCCCCGGTGTCAGCTAAGAGCAAGACGATCGACTCGTCGCGTACATGGGTCTCTCGTCGTAAGGCATCTAAGACATAGTCAGGGTCCGCCGTTCCGCGATACAGACGTGAGAGCGCTTGGAGGGTGTCCAGGTACGCGAAATCGAGTTTGAAGGCGGCCCTGATCCCGCCCTCGTAGGTTAGGATGTAGTCGGACTCGGGCTTGTGGCCGTTGAAGCGAAGTGCGGGGGCCGGTTCGGCTAACGCGAAGCGGTCGGCACACCAGAAGGGCGCACGAGGATCGGGGTCGCCGACGAGTCCGACATTGCGCCCGGATTCGTCCACGCTTTTGATTTCGTAAGTCTGCCCCTTGACGAGCCGTGGAGGCATCGCGGCGGTTGCCTCTGCCCATTCGGCGTTCATGCAGATCACGCGGTCACCTGCTTTGAAGCTGTCCATGCAACTAGAATATCGAGACGCCGCTATAGTGACAAGCGCCTCAGCCAAACGCCGCACGGGTAGTGAGGACCCCGTGCGGCGTTCGGGTACGCATACGACTTGATCAGCGTACGCCCGCGCGCGGGAAGTCGACAAGCTTTTTGTTTCGCCATAATCTGCCGCGATGGCGACGAAGAAAAAGAAAAAGAAGGCTGCTCATTACAACGGCCGGCCCCTGTCGGCGCGCACGAAGTTCGTGCTTGGTCTGCCGCGCGACATGCCTCGCGACGAAGTGATCGAACGTGCAGCAAAGGCGGGGCTGACGATCAGTCGGGGCTTGTTGAACAGTATTCGGCAGAAGCACAAGGCCCGGTGGGACTCACCAGCACCAGCACCAGTACACGTAGCCGAACCGGCTAAAAATGTGGGCGTGACAGTGACCCCACTCTCTGCCGACGAGAGTGATTTCATGGGGCTGGTACTCGGCATTGGGTACAATCGAGCCGCATCGCTGCTCGCTTCGTTCCGCGTGCAGTACTTCGACGCGCTCAAGAACAAGAAAGGCTAAAGAACATGCGAACGGAAAACTCCGGCTTCGAGATGCTCACGCGCACGCGCGGGCGCGAGTGCTCGCGTTGCGGTGGTCGACATCGCGACACGGTCTATAAAATGTGCTCGGTCTGTCGCGATCTCACCGCCGCCTACCACAAGGCATATCGACACGACCACATCGCGCGAAAGCTGTGTCCCGAGTGCGTGCAGAAGAAGGGTCGCGTCACGAAACGTTGCGAAACCCATAGAGAGTACGTAAACGCGCACGCGCAGAAGGTCCGCGACGAGCAACGCGAGAAGGGACTCTGCACTTGGGGGCGTTGTTCCGAGACGGCGGAAGGGTGGTATTGCGCCAAGCACACGGCGAAATGTGCCGAGTACTACGCGAAACGCGTTCGTCGCGCCCGTCGAACCGGGGTACGCTGGGCGGCTTGATGATGGTTTCGCGCTCAGAAACCCGAGTAGTTAGCGCTACTCGGGCCTGAGTTTCGTCTACGCGCTCAGAAACGCGATTAGTTCGAGGAACTGTCGGGTTCCGGCTCGTCGATCATTTCCCGGCGCATTATCTCGGCGAAAGTCAGCGTTTGCAGCGAGCACTCGTGTAGCCGTTCCGCTAGCGCTTTCAGCGCCGCGAGGCGCAGGGGAGAGTTTTCGTCCGATAGAATGACGATCGATTCCTCCCCTTCGCGGCTCACGCTCACGACTGCGATCGCGTCAAGTCCTAGCTCGATCGCGAGCTGGAGCATGACCTGGCGGATGCGCTCGGCGTCGGTCACTGTTCGACGTCCGTTTGCCAGGGGTCCGGATCCGGATCGATCCGATCCGCGCACGCGCGCAAGTGCCTTGCGAGAGCGCGGGCGCCGCTATGCGTGGACTTGTACGCGCCGATGCTATGCCCGCCGTCTGCGTCGAGCACGACGAGCGTGATGCCTTGGAGATCGAACGCGTCCACGAGCAGTTTCGCGACCATGTCTATGACAGCGGCCTTGTCTCTGTCCATGGCCATGGCCATGGTTCAGCTCGCCTGCCTTCCCTCGATCCCCTTGCTGATCTCGTTGGCGATCTCGCGCAGACAGTCGACCGAGCGTTGGAGCGCTAGCGTGCTCGTGCTGGTCGACACCTGGGCAGAGTAGTACGGGCCTTCGGGACCGGCTAACACGAGCACGATCACGCCATCCGCGCCGGTGGTTTGGATTAGGAACTTCGTGATGTCGAATAATTCCTCGGGGCCTTTCATGGGTAGAAAGTAACACGGCCGTCGTTTGTAGGCGCAAGCGGCCAGATCGGCTAAAGGGGACCAGGTAGGATGACTAGAGCCGGCCGATTGCGCGCGCTTTCGAGAGAGCGCTATGTACGGGCGTGGACATGGGCATGGTCGTCGAATGGCATAACGTCGGTGAGTGGCGCTTTGGTTGGGTCGCGCGGCTGAACTCGTCGCGCTTCACCGTCGCGCACCGTCCCTGGTGGCGGATCGGGGGGCGGCATAAGCTCGTGACGCAAGGCTTGATCGAGTACGGGATCGTGAACGACGACGAGATGCGGGCGCGGGCTGCGGCAGCGATCGCTATCGAACCGGGGATCTACGCGGCCGACATGCGACGCGTGATCATCCACACCGACGACGGCCTTATTCTGGACCCGCGTCTTGCCCAGTGCATGATCCTGCGGTGGGAAGAGATGCAGCGGAGGCTAAGGGGATGAACGAAAACGAATTCTATTGCGACGTCCAGGTTCTGATCTCTCACGACGACGTTGCGGGTGCTCGGCAACTGCTCGCGTTGCTGGGCAGTAGCGAGGCGCGGAACAAGGCCCTTCAGGGGCAGAAGGTTCGGATCCGGTGCCGGTTGTTGGAGGACGGGACGATTGAGGTGGTTACGTGACGGTGATCGTCTTGACGGCTGACCCGTCGTGGTACTTGAACAGGCCCCCTTGAAACCAAAAGTCGCCGACCTGCGGTGATGCGGGTGCTGCCTGTGCGAAGAAGCGCATCGCTGGTCCCGTTCCCGTGTTCTGTACCGATATACCGGGTCCGGTGCCGACACCTGTAGCAATGACTCCGGCGCCGTTAGGGCCTCCCCCGGTCGCGACCACGGCTGTGCCGCTAGAAGATCCGCCGGTAGCTCGCAAACCGATCCCAACTCCGCCTCCGACTGGAGGCGTGCCGCCGTTACCGACAAATTCGCCGCCTGGCGTACTTGCAGCAGCTCCGCCAACGGCCCTGACGCCCGCGCCGCTGCCGTTACCTAAAAAGTCGCCGCCTGCGGCATTGGTACCACCCAGCCCGGCAACGCCTGGCCCCGTACCGCCTTGGCCGTAGACACCCGCACCTGTACCGGTGGCTATCCCCAGCACGCCGCGTCCGTTGCCGGCGCCCGTACCTTGCACACCGATCGCGTTGCCGCCGGCCGCAGCGACCAAGCCAGGCCCCGAACCGCTGCCAAAATCGCCGCCCGGCCCCGCGCCTACGCAGCGGCCTTTGACAGCGGCACCCGTTCCAGAACAGCTCGCCTCTACGCCGACGCCATCTCCGGCGGCGTTGGCGATAAATAGCCCAGCAGATGCGTCAGTAGCGCCGCCTTCGGCGCGAATACCTGCACCTGAACCGACACCCTTCGCTAAGACGCCGCTGGCGTTACTTATCCCTTCAAACGAACCGCCGTAGCCCCCTCCGGTTCCGCCTTTTCCGTGAACGCCGATGCCTCCTGTACCGCCTCCGGTACCGTCTACGCCGATGCCTGTACTGCCGCCTCCTACACCTTCGACGCCGATCGCGTTCGTGGCTCCGCCTGTGCCTTTGACGCCCGATCCTGTGGTCAAGCCGAGCGCGGTGACGCCTTTGCCGCCGGTGTCTTTGGCGACAAAGTCTCCGCCTTTGGTGAACACGAGACGGTTCGCGACGATACTTGCGATAGCGGTGGCGGCGGCTGCGATGGCGTCGGCGAGCTGCGTGCTGTCTGACTTCGTGAGCGTGAGCCCGGCCGCAGTGATCGCGTTGGCTAACTCGTTCGTGATCGCGTTCAGGTGGTCTGCGCGGACGCGCGTGGGCAGCGTGACGCCTGGAGTGCCTTCGGTGTACTGGCCTGCGGCTGCCGTAGGGTCGTCGGGGAGGTACATTGGGCTAGCGCCAGATTCTTGATGCAGACATGCGCATGTTACGCATGTACTTTACGGACGGGGTTGGCTCCCACGTGTTGCCGTTGTTCGCCGATCCGTAGAACTTTTGGTACGTTTCTACTGAATTGTGCCCGTTACCGCGGGTCGTGACGCCTCGCTGCTCTAGTGTTTTCTGGCCGTTTATCCACAAGGTGACGGTGGTCCCGCCCGCGCATCCGGTGCTTTCGGATCCCCACACGTAATGCATCTCGATATCGAACCATTCGCCTACCGGGAGGGCGATTTCTGACCAGTCCGTCTCCGGATTTACGGCCGTCCAGCTCCATTTGACGCGCATGGAGCCGTCTTCTGCCAACATTAGGCCCGGTTGCGTGTGCCAGCGTTCGCTATCGGAAACTGAGTGAAAATCCCATAAATTGACCCAGGGGTTGCTGTCGGTGCTTTCGTTAGCGGTAATTCGTTCCGGAAACAGCCATTCCACGGCTATGTACACGCCCGTGGGGGAGCGGACGAGGTCGTCAAAGGTCGCGTTCGCGAATGAGTAGATGCCCGCTTGGCTGCGGGAGCCGCCGTTGTTGTCGAAGGTGGCGACGTGTTTGAGCGCGAAGCCGGGACCGCCCAGGGGGTCGTTGACGCGATAGAGGTCGACTTCTGAATTGCCTCCGGTGGCCTGGCCTATGGGACGCTCCAGCTGTATTTGGCTGAAGCCGTACGGCGCCTCTCCGCACGCGTTTTGGATGTCGTCTTGCCAGACGATGCCCGAGTGGGGGGAGGGGCGGGGGGTCGTGTGTCGTGGAGGTGCTTGAGATGGCGAATGGGCGCAGGCGGCGAGGAGCAGGGCGAGAACGAAGGCGGAGGCGACTCTCATGGTCGCTATAGTGCCCGATTGCAATTAGAGTTGCAAGGGGTGGGGCTAGAGCCCGTGAAGCCACGCGTGCATGAAGTACCCAGTCGCAAAAGCGAGGGCCAGCATCGCGAGAAACACGACGTATTCGCGCTGTTTCATAGCCACGTCTCGACGATCTGGGGCGCGTCTTCGGGGCGTCTCGAGATCACGTTCAGGTGAGGAAAGGTTGCGCGAATCCCCTCGCGCGCCTGTTCAAGCGACGTGCAGAGTACGCACGAAGGCCAGGGACGCGCTTCGCGGTGCCCGTACTCGTCCCGGATCAGGTCGGTTCGGCGGATAACGACGTGTTCGGGCCAGGCGTAGATGACGAGCATGGGCAGGAGAGTGTCTGACATGTCCATGGTGCCGAGGGCGGCGCGGATTTGGGCGGGTGTCATTGCACGCCCCTGGCTTTCAGTTCGCTTACGACGGCCCGGTGCCCCTCACGCGCCTCGGACTCGGTCGCGTAGCGCTCCTGAATGTCGAGCGCGGCTGTGTCGGTGGCGGTCTCAAATACCATCGTTTCGAAGATCAGGGGCGGCATGCCGGACGCTGAGAAGTTGTGGTTTACGCCCAGCCAGACGGTGCTGACGGTGTACTGGCCGACGATTGTCTGTGCGATGCGTCGGTATTCCATGTCGTCGAATAGCTTTGCAAAGTGCTCCATCGGGATCGGGAGGCCGTTTTTGTCGAAATAGACGCTCATGGGGGCGGGATATTACCGCGACGCGAGCCAGGCGCGAAGCTCCGCGAGGACTTTACGCGTCACGCCCGCCTTGAATGCCTGGAGGCTCCGTGGTGAAACGTTAGCCGGCGCACGTTCCTGCGCACGTCGGTCGCGTTCCTCGGTTAGCGACCGGCCCCATAGTTCCTGCGCGGCTTGGCGGAGCCGGCCCACGTTCATGCGCATCTTTTTAGCGGACTGGAGTTCGAACTCGTCCATGGGGGCGATAGTAGCGTACGCGTTTCCGTGGTTGACAGGGAAACACGCACTCGTCCCAGTCGTCGGGGTGGCGCTCGAACGTGCAGGCGTACCCGTAGTCCTCGCCGCGCATGCGGACATTGTAGTGCACAAGGGCCGGAACAGGCGCGGGGACGCGTTCGAGGGCTAAAATTATAAAAATTCTGCTTAGGGGCTTGACCCACCTGCACGTACATGTCCCCACACCCGCCCAGGCCGGGGGGAAGCGCGCAGCTTCAACTACAAGTGCATGGGGGTCTTACGCGCAACTACAGTCGCTTGTGCGCGCACATGTGTAGCTACAAGAGCTAGTCTGATACGGTCCCGTACTTGATTCTCGACGTCAGTACGGGTTAGCGCGCACTCGTGCGAGCGCACGCGCGCGAGCCGTAGCTTGTCGAGCGCTTCCCACTTGCGCACGAGCCGCCGCATGCGCGCGTCGCTTGGAATACCCGATGGTATGCGCGGTGGTAACGGCAAACGCGCTTCATGCGCTTGTAGCTGTGCGTGGACACTCGAGTGCACGTGCACAGCGTACCGCATCTATAGATGCCCGAGGCCCCTATAGTGCACGTGCGCGCATACGCATGTGCGCACCACGTACGTGTACACGCCCCTACTGCTACCGCTATGGCGCATGCGCATGCACGGGTGCCAGTGGAGTATCAGAACAGGAACCGGAACTGGGACGGGCGAACTGGTCCGTTGCGCAATTGGGGGCTGTAGACCCCAATCGAGTCTGGTCGTCGAGCTTAGCCGCGTGGATGTCGTCGAGCTGCTCGTCGAGCTTAGCCGCGTGGACGGTCCGCGTGGACGGCTAACTTATAAACGCCCGCTAACTTATAAACGCCCGCTAACTTATAAACGCCCGCTAACTTATAAACGCCCGCTAACTTATAACCGGCTAAAATTTATAACCGTAAAGAGTCCACGCACCCCCCAATCGTGTTCCTCCGCGCGCGTTATTTTAGAGCATCACAATTGGACCCATCCCGGACCAGGAATTTGCATGCCAAATTGCAGGCATATGGTCACCGCTGCAATTTGACGTACAAATTCCTGGTCCGGGATGGGTCCAAATTGAACACTCCACAGAAATTAAGAGAAGAGAGGATCTACATGGCACGTAAACCACATTTCCCTACACGGTTATGGCGGGTGCCAACCCACTTTTATGATCCGGATACCGGATACCTTTACGTCATGGCGCATCTGGAACGCACGTATCCGCCGATTGCTGGCTACTACTTGCATTCGGAGCGCAGCCGATCTGGTCACGAGATCGCGATATTCTCTCGCGAGCCCCCATACGCGTTACGCAAGACGTCTCACTGCGCCTACGCGCACCGAACCGCAACCCATACGTGCAGATTCCGGTTCGAAACCGGCGCCCGGATCCGATTCCTAACGGATGATAAGCCAGCAACGGTTCACTATCCTAAGCGTCGCAAGGAAGCGTATCGCATTCGTGTACGGTGTCCCCAAGACATAGCCACGTGGATATACGCAAGCCAAGGAACACCCCAAGCCTGGCTCAAGTACCTCTTACGGGCATTCTCCGAAGACATACGCTTGCGCGATATTCCCGTCACATACGACGCAGCAACGATGCTATCAGTCGCGCAACACGCAGGTAACTATGTGGCTCCCACTGCGTGCGCTCGTTATCATTTCGAACGCACGATCGGAGCACGCAACGGCTACCTACGTCGAACACTACGTGACAATAAGCTCGACACAAAAGAAGCACTGCAATTCGTGCGCGCCCACCGCAAGATGCTACCAGGTCGACCTATCCCATTGAGGGCAGCGTTACCTGAATCACTGCTACGGTTGCCACGCCCTAAGAGGGTACTTCACACTCCGATCGATCGGCCCATGGTAACCCTAGCAACATCATTGCCGGCAACGATGCGAGTCCCACTCGAGTGGGCAATCCATCGCTGGACAAACGACACAATCGATCGCTGGCTAGCATACTTACTAATGTGGGCACATTCACCAAAGAACAAAGTGCCGATACGCGTCGCATGCCGGCTATGTGCAGTCTTAGAAGGCCGCCCATGGCCTGAGATCTTTACAGAAGCACATCACTCGACAGGCATCGTAAACCCGTACTCGCTCATGATCGGAGGCAAAGACGACGCCTTATGGGCGGCAATCCTCAATCCAGGCGAGCGCGACTACGTGCCTTGACCTACATCCGCCTACCAATCGCAACTATTTTTAGAGAAAGCGTAGACAACTATAGTCGAACCATGGCGTAATAGTGGTGTAGCAAATCGTTGCTACCGCGACAGGAGTTCAGCATGGCTCGCACCACTTCCCGCATCGTCGTTCTTTCCCTTGCCGCCCTTGCCGGCGCGCACGCATGGGACCGTCAACTCTCCACGAACGTTTTCGTGTTGGACTCCCACACAGTCATGCTGCGGCCTAGTGCGCTTGTCATTCTCTCACCCACTGGTAGCCGTTACGAGGTTGCGCTGTGATGCCATGTAACCTTAGATGCGACAAGGGTTGTATGGGTTTTGCAGTGATA
>Ga0070682_100000914_pt1 | contig 17271 bp, 15 predicted proteins | sample KBSC63LmetaG_FD_64668 | JGI IMG/M metagenome (GOLD analysis project Ga0070682, IMG submission 64668) | Corn rhizosphere microbial communities from Kellogg Biological Station, Michigan, USA - KBS C6-3L metaG | ecosystem: Host-associated > Plants > Roots > Rhizosphere | place: USA: Michigan... | reverse complement strand
CGTTTCCCCGTCGCAGGGCGCGTTTCCCCGTCGCAGGGCGCGTTTCCCCGTCGCAGGGCGCGTTTCCCCGTCGCAGGGCGTGTTTCCACACCGCAACTTCGGAGGCCGTTAGTCGGTTGCCGGCGGGGTCAGGCGCCGTATCTCGACTCGCTCCGCTCGTCGGGCGCTGGCGCGGAGGACGATGTAGCGGAAGCCGTTGTGGTCGATGCTGTCGCCGACGCGGGGGATGCGACCGACGAGCTCGGCGATGAAGCCGGCGACGGTGACGCTTTCGGTGGTCTCTTCGATGCCGAGGAGGCTGAAGACTTTGCGGGTTTCGGCGAGGCCGCGACAGACGAGGACGTCGCCCGAACGGCGGATGATGCTCGGGTCGACGCGATCGCTCTCGTCTTCGATCTCGCCGACGATCTCTTCGAGCACGTCTTCGAGCGTGATGATGCCCTGGGCTCCGCCGTACTCGTCGACGACGATCGCGAGGTGGCGACGCTCGTCCTGGAAGGTGCGCAGAATGCGCTCGAGCGGGGCGGCCGAGGGGACGACGAGGACCGGGGTGGCGATCGCCTCGAGATCAACGGCACCGTGCTCGCGCAGGCGGAAAAGCAGGTCTTTCACGAGCACGACACCTTTGACCGCGTCGAGCTCGCCATTCGGCGTGTAAGGGAAGCGGCTATGGCCGGAGCTCTGCACGAGCTCGAGGTTCTCTTCGAGCGTGCTCTCGCCGGAGAGGATGACGACACGCGCGCGTGGAACCATCACGTCGTACGCGCTGAGGTCGCGCAGACGGGCGGCGCCCTCCATCATGTCCGCCACGCGCTTGCCGAGCGCGCCCTCGGAGCGGCCGAAGGCGACCAGCAGCCGAATCTCTTCGATCGAGGTGACGGGTGACTGGCTCGAGCCGCGCACGAGCCGCGCGAAAACGTTCGTCACCCAGAGCAGAGGACGGAGCGAGATGGCGAGCGCGGAGACGCCGTAGGCCGTCGGGGCGGCGAGCTCCTTCGCGAACGTCACGCCGAGCGTCTTCGGAACGATCTCCGAGAACACGAGAACGAGCAGCGTGAACACGAGCGAGAACACCCAGAGCGTGCTCGCGCCGAAGACGTCGACGTAGATGGCGCCGCTCACGGAGGCGCCCACGGTGTGCGCGACCGTGTGGAACGCGACGATCGCGGCGATCGGAATGTCGATCTCGCGCTTGAAATTGCGCAAAATCGCGGCTGCGCTCGACTTGCCGAGGCCTTGGATCTGGGCGTGCGTCACGGTGAGGATCACCGCTTCCGCAGTCGAGCAAAGGAACGACACCGCCAGCGAGAACAGGACCGTGATGACGAGTGTCAGCACGCCGGTCTCGCTTTCGACCCGCTCGCTGTCAGGCGCGTCCTGGCGCGCTCGGTAGCTTTTGTTGCTGCTGTTGGAGGAATTGCGCCACGGCGCGCGAGCGCTCGATGGCGAACTGCTTGACCTCGCGGTTCGACGAACCGGCAAGGGCGTTCAAGAGCTTGGTGACGCGATCGAGCTGGCGCGTCTGGAAGAGCGCCTCGAAGTAGTTGTTCGCGAGACGCACGTCCGTCGCCATCTTCGCCTCGTGCTTGGAAAGCAGTGCGACGACGGCGGGGAGATCGCCGGCCTGACCGTAGAGAGCGGACAGCGAGATCAGCGCGAGCGGGTCGGAATCGTTCCGCTCCACGGCCTTCTTCGCGTAGGCGAGCGCTTTGTCGCGCGAGCCCTCTTCGCCCGCGTAAAGGCCCTGGAGCGCCACGAACGGCGCCGCGGTCTTCTTGTTCGGCTCGGCTTCCGCGAGCTCTTCCACGGCCTTAATTGCCGCCTCTTCGGTGTCGGTGCGGCGCACGTGGCTGTAAAGCTGGGCCCAACCGTCGACGTTGTGCGGCGCGGCTTGGATCGCGTGGCCGATCTGGTCGCGCGCGGCTTGCTGGTCGCCCTTGCCCTCGTACACGCGCGAGAGGTGGAGGAAGGGGAGCGGGTTCTGCGGGAGCAGGTTCTGCGCGCCCTTGAGCGTCGCCTCCGCCTTGTCCCACTTCTCCTGCTCGACCTGCGTGACGCCGAGGCCGAGCCAGTCCTCGCCCGTGCCGCCGAGCGCGACGATCTTGGCGAGCACCTTCTCCGCCTTCTCGTAGCGGCGGTACTTGATGAGCTCCTGCGCGAGCAGGCGACCGCGATTCAAGTCGCTCGTGTCCTCGGTCCAGTGTTTCTCGAGACCCGAAATCAGGTCGTCGAGACCAATCGCGATCGGGCGTCCTTCTGCGTCCTGCACCTGCACGGCCGGACCGTTGAAGCCGAGAAGCTTCCACAGCTGATCGACCTCGAGCGCGAACGGCCCCTTCTTCATGGCCTCGAGCAGCTCGTCCGACGGCTTCGACAGCGGCAGCACGATCATCGCGTTGCCGGGGACACCGCCCGGGAAGGCGCTCACCGGAGCGACGATCGCCGCGCCCCCTTGGAGTTGGAGGTTCGGGGATCCCACGGGCGGCTTTGGTGCGGTGTCTTGGGCCAACTTGGCGCTCCGTCTAGCAGTGGCACGGTCCCCCGGCAATACCGCGGGAGCGGGCGCGTGGCGGTCCCGCAAGCACGACGCTATATTGACCTCGTGAGCATCAGCTACGTGATCGCCGGAATCCTGGGCTTGGCGTTGCTCATGGTGGTGCACGAGTCGGGGCACCTCATCGCAGCGCGCGCGTTCGGCATGCGCGTGCTGCGCTTCAGCATCGGCTTCGGTCCCGCGCTCTATCGTCATCGGAGTCGCGGCAGCCACACGGAGTATCAGATCGCGCTGATTCCGTTCCTCGCGTACGTGCAGATCGCGGGGATGAATCCGTTCGAGGAGATCGATCCGGACGACAAGGAGAGCTACGCGAACGGCTCGCTCATCGCGCGCATCTCGGCGATCGTCGCGGGGCCGCTCGCGAACTACCTGTTCGCTTCGGTGTTCTTCTTCGCGGCGCTGATGATCGGCGGCAAAGGCGTACCGACGACGGGCGTGCAGGTGCTCGACGGTCCCGCCAAGGCGGCGAAAATCCAGGACGGCGACGTCGTCCAAACCATCGACGGCGCGAAGGTGAGCGACTGGGAAGATCTGCGGCGCCGTGTGATGGCGAGCGGAAACAAGCCGCTCAGCATCGGCCTTTTGCGGCACGGCAAGCCGATGACGCTCGAGGTCACGCCGGTCACGATGGAGGGCGCGAGCAAGATCGGCGTCGCGCCCGTCTACAAGCAGGTACCGGTGACGTTCAAGGAAGCGACCGTGCAGTCCTTGATCGATCCGGCGACCGTCGTCCAAAACCTCGTGATCGGGCTATCGCGCATCGTCACGGGCCGCGAGAAGCCGCAGCTCTCGGGTCCGGTCGGCATCGTCAAGCAGACCTCGAAGATGGCTCAGCGGAGCTGGACCGAATACCTCACCTGGCTCGGCATCCTCAGCGCGTACCTCGGCGGCTTCAACATGCTGCCGTTCCCCGCGCTCGACGGCGGACGGCTGGCGTTCCTCGGCTACGAAGCGGTCACGCGACGCAGACCGAACGCAAAGGTCGAAGCGCGCGTGCATTTCTTCGGGCTGGTCATGCTGCTGGCTTTGATTGCGGTCGTGAGTGTTTTCGACGTTGTAGATATCAGGAGTAATTAGAGCGGGAGCACAGGAAGGCGGAAGGGTGGTTGGGTCGAGCCCCGGCCATCCCCGAATCTTCCCGATCTTCCGCCTTCCTGTTTCATCTCCCCTCGTTCGTCAGGCGATCGGCCTGGCAGTTGCCCGCACCCGCGGTCGAGCAATTACTTTCCGATCTTTCCGTGTGCCATCCGCCAGGTCACGGTCGCGACTTCGCGAGCGAACGATTCGTCATGCGTGACGACGACGAGCGTCAGCGGGTCGCCGCCCGTGCTCGAGGCGACTTCGCCGCGGGCGAGCTTTTGGAGGAGGGCGGCGATGTCGCCGCGGAGGCTTTCGTCGAGGGCGCTCGTGGGCTCGTCCATCAGGAGCACACGCGCGCCTTGAGCGACGGCGCGCGCGATGGCGATGCGTTGCTTTTGGCCGCCGGAAAGCGCGGAAGGGCGGGCGTCGGCGCGGTCGGCGAGGCCGACGTGGTCGAGCAGCGAGCGCGCGTGTCGCTCCGCCTCGGCGCGCGCCACCTTGCCGACGACGCGAGGCGCGAGCGTCACGTTCTCGAGCGCCGTGAGGTGGGGAAACAGGTGGAGCTCCTGAAACACCATGCCTACCGCGGCGCGGAGCTCGAGCAGCTTCGCCGCCGGCGGGGCGCTGCCGCCGACGAGGCGATAGCCCGCAATTTCGAGCTCGCCCGCGTCGAACGGCGTGAGTCCGTTGAGGCAGCGGAGCAGCGTGGACTTTCCGGAGCCCGAGGGGCCGAGCACCGCGACGATGCCGCCCGCCGGCGCCTCGGCGTCGAGGTCGTCGAGCACGCGCGCGGTGCCGAAGCTTTTACGCAAGCCGCGGATGCGAATCATGGGCAAGGCTCCGTTCGAGGCGCAGCGCGAGACGGGACAGCGGAAAGCTCATGAGGAAGTAGAGGGCGGCGCAGGCGAGCCCGGGCACGACCCAATCGCGGAGGTCGACGGCGGCGATCGTCATGCGCTTGGTGAGCTCCACCACGGTGATCACGCTCACGAGCGAGGTGTCCTTCAACAGGGCGACGAAGTCGTTGGTGAGCGCGGGGAGGGCATTCTTGAGGGATTGGGGGAGGAGCACGTGGCGCAGGGATTGCCAGGCGGAGAGCCCGAGCGCTCGCGCCGCTTCGCTTTGCCCGAGCGGCACGGCGAGCAGCGCGCCGCGGTGCACCTCCGCCTCGTACGCCGCGTAGTTCAACCCGAGGCCGAGCACGGCAGCCTCGAAAGGACCGAGCCGCACGAGCGGCGCGAGGCCGAAATAGAGCACGTAGAGCTGCAGGAGCACGGGCGTGCCGCGAAAGATCTCGACGTACGTGGCCGCCGCGAGCGCGAGCGGCCGCGAGCCGAACCCGCGCAGGATCGCGAGCACCAGGCCGAACGGCAGCGCAATCGCGAACGAGCCGAGCGAGATCACGAGCGTGAGGAGCGCGCCGTGCAAGAACAGGCCGAGCTGCTGCCGATCGAAATGGCGGCGCGGCTCGTCACCGCTCACGGCGACGAGCTTGAGGTCGGACGCGGAAGGCGCCGGAGCAGCCGCGCTGCGCCTCGCGAGCTCTTCCTGCCGCGAGTCCCAGAGCTTGTACCGCGTGAGAATGCGCCGGAGCTCGCCGTCGGCGATCATCGCAGCGAGGGCCTCGTCGAGCGCGCGCTTGAGCTCCGGCCGATCACGGCGCACGCCGCCGACGTAGACGCCGCGTGCGACGTCACCCGAGAGGCAGCGCACCTCGGGCAGCACGCAGCCGTAGATGTCGGCGATCACGTGATCGAGCAGCACGCCGTCGATGCGACCGTGGGCGAGGTCGAAATAGGGCTCCTGCTGCCCTTCGTAGAGGACGACCTCGAGCGGGCGCGCTTTCAGGAGATCGTGCGCGACGGTTTGATTCAGCGTGCCGACGCGCTTGCCGCGCAGATCGTCGAGCGAGCGGAAGGGCGACCCGGTAGCCACGGCGAGCGTCTCGCCGTAGACGAAGTAAGGCACCGTGAGCAGGATGCGCCGGCGGCGCGGCGGCGTGTCCTCGAGGCCGTTCAGCACGAGGTCGAAATCGCCACGCTCGAGCGCAGGGATCAGGTTCGACCAATCGTTTTGCACGAACCGCGAGCGCACGTGGAGGCGGCTCGCGAGGGCGAGCGCAATGTCGACCTCGAAGCCGTGCAGCGTGCCGGGGCTCGCGGCATCCTCGTAAACGTAAGGTGCGCCGCCCTGCAGGTCGCCGCCCCAGGTGAGCTCACCGCGCCGTCGGATGTCCGAGAGCGCATCCGCGCGGGCAGGCGACGCAACCGTTACGACGGCGCCGAGCACGGCCAGCACGGACAGCGCGCGGAGGGCGATCCGGAGCGCCGGACGCGCGAGCTCGACGCCGCGGTGCGCCGCTCCTTGCATGGCAAGGGAAGCTACCATGGTAGGCTCGGGGCCGTGTCGCAGCGCGCCCGTGCATTTCTAGCGGCCATCGCAACGCTCGTCGCGGGAAGCGGATGCTCCGAGGAAGCCGTGCGCCTCAACGAAGGCACGCGCGAGTACGTCGCGAGCGATTACGCGGGCGTGCTCCGGCAGTGGACGCGCACGGCGCAGCTCACGACGCTCGACGCGATGGACAACGTGCTGCTCGTCACCGCGACCTACGAGTCGTGGGACTTTCGCTGGGCGTACGCCATCCGCTACAGCGAGGACTACCGGCTCACGATCGATCAGCGGCACGCCTTGCTCGAGCGCTCGCTCGCCGAGAGCCACGAGCACCACCAGTTCTACGTCGCGCTCCAAGCGCAGAAGTACAAGTGGAGCGATCTGAACGCCGAGCAGCCCGCGTGGATCGTGCGACTCATCGACGACACGGGGACCGAAACCGCTCCCTCCGAGATCCAGACCATCCGCAAGCCGGGCGCGATCGAGCTCACGTATTTCCCCTACACGTCGCCGTGGCGCGCCGCGTTTCGCATCTCGTTCCCGCGCGTGCGCGCCGACGGCCGTCCCACGATCCCGGGCGCGGCGCGCTGGTTCGGCCTGCGCTTCGCCGGCCCCCAGGGCAACCAGGAGATCGTCTGGTTGGTCGAGCGCGGATAGTCGAACCCGCGGGGGGCAAGGCCCCCCTGCGAGTATCACGACATCGACAAGAGCTCGAGCAGCGGCGGCAGGCTGACGATGAGCTCGTGCGTGGTCATGCGATCGGCGTGCAGGACGAGCGCGCCCGACGCCGCCGCGCGCACCGTCGCGCTCGCCTTCTCGTGCGTGAGGACGGAGGACGGAAACGGCAAATCGCCCGGCCCGAGCGTCTGCTGGACGGCGCCGCCCGCGACGAGCTCGAGCCCGCCGCCGCCGACGATGTAGAGCCCGTCCGGTACCTTGCCCTCTTCGATCAGCACGTCGCCCGCCAAGAGCACCTTGAGCTCGCAGCGGTCGGTGAGCATCGAGCGCATCGTGTCGTCAAGCCGCTCGCCGAGCATTCCCATCGCCGCACCCGCGAGCGCCTGATAACGATCCGCCACCGCGCGCAGCTCGTCGGCGACCCACGGGCACGTCACGAGCACTTGCTCGATGTCCTCGGGCAGCCAGACCGCGACGTCGGCGCCCTCGGCCTCGGCGACGACGCGCAGCGAAATCCCCGCCGCGAGCGTGCCGCGCGAGAACACGGGCTCACCCTTCACCGCGCGCCCGCACGCTCCCTCCGCGATGGTCGGCATGACGAGGACGCTGCCGCGGATCACGAGCGCCAATCCGAAGCCGCTCACTTCCTGCTCCGCGGCCAGCGATTCCACGCCCGCGATCGCCGCGAGGCCGGCCTGCGTCTCGGGCGGCAGATCCTCGAGCCCGCGACACGCCGCCAAGAACGCGACGTCGAGCGCCGGCGCCACGCCGACGGGCGGCGGCGTCTCGGAGAGCGCCATCACGGCGGCCTCGAGCTCGGCCGGCGCCGCCGACGAGATGGGGGGCGCCACCGTCGGGTCGCGGGGAGACAGCGACGAGTGGCGCGGCGGCGGTGGTGCCACGGACGGCGGCAGCTCGGGCTCGGTCGGAGCCGCGCGGAACTTCGCGCGGAGTCGAGCGGGGATCACGAGCGGGGTCGCCGTCGGATCCTCGTCGTCGAGCGCGGGCGACTCGGACGACTCGGACGACTCGGACGACTCGGGCGGCGGGGGCGGCTCGGAGCGCGGGCGCGTGCCCGGCTCGGACGGAAACGGCTGGCGCAGGCCGTCGTAGCGAGCGGGCGGCGTGCTCGGCTGGGGCAAGGGCAGCGGTAGGCGCGGCTGCGGCGGCGGGGGCAGCTTGTACTCCGGGGGCTCTGGACGCTTGCTCTCGCCGAGGCCCGGGGCGGTGCGCGTCGAGGAACGCAGCGCGGCCTTGCTCTGGCGTGGGGCGGCGGCTCCCGCGCGCGAAGAGCTCGGGGAACGCGACGCACCCTTGCCGCGCGACGAGCCCGGCCCGCGCGACGAGCCCGGGCCACGCGACGAGCCCGGGCCGCGCGACGCCGGGCGGCTCGACTCCGGCGGCTGCGATACGGACGAGCGCGCCTGCGTGATCTCCTCGAGCGGCTCGTAGCCACCGAGCTCGCGCTGCTCGAGGTCATCGAGATCGACCGCCTCGATGTCCTCGACGTCTTGCATGTCGCCGAGGTCGTCGACGGGAGCGCCTTCGCCCCGGTGCAGCCGGTCGCCGTCGAGCTCGCCCCGCGCCTCTGCTTCGAGCACGTCAACGAGGCTCTGCGAGGGCGCCGTGGCCACCGCCTCGATCTCGGGCGCGTCGGTGGCGAGCAGCTCGTCCACGCCGTCGTCCCCGTCGTCCTCTTGGACGGGGAAGCTCGGTTTCTGCTTCAGCCAGCGGTCGAGCTCATTCGCGCGACGCTGCAAATCCCCCGAGCGCGCAAACTTGCCGGCCTCGGCCGCCGCCTCCGCCGCCCGCCGTAGCCACACGACCGCGTCAGCCGCGCCGCCACGCTCCCACTGCACGCCGGCAGTCTGGAGCGCCCACGCCACGTCGTCGTCGTCGTCGTCGAGGGCCCGAGGAAAGGCCGGCGGCTCCGCGCTCATGGCCCGAAGGCTCTTAGCACGGGGTGTTAGAGCGCGTCTCTAGGGCGGTGGAATCAGGACGTCCCGATCCCGGGAACCGTTCGGCGGACCGACGAGACCGCGGCGTTCCATGGTCTCGACGATTTTCGCAGCCCGATTATAGCCGATCGTCATCTTGCGCTGGAGCCACGAGGTCGAGCAACGCTGCGTCTCCGAGACGATCCGGACGGCCTCGTCGAACCGCGCATCGAGGTCCTCCTCTTCGCCGCCGTCCGCGCCATCCTCGTCGGAGGTGAGCAAGATTGCCTCGTGGTACTGGGGCTTGCCCTGCTTGCGGAGGTGGTCGGTGAGGCGCGTGACCTCCTCCTCGCTCACGAAGGGGCACTGGGCGCGTAGCGTGTCGGTCGCGCCGTTCAGCTTCACGAGCATGTCGCCCCGCCCGAGCAGGAGCTCCGCGCCCTGCTCGTCGAGGATCGTCCGGCTGTCGACACGCTGAGCGACGCGGAACGCGATGCGTGACGGGAAGTTCGCCTTGATGGTCCCCGTGATCACGTCGACGCTCGGGCGCTGCGTGGCGAGCACGACGTGCATGCCTGCCGCGCGCGCCTTCTGCGCGAGCCGCGCCACCGCCGACTCGACGTCCTTGCCCTGCTGCATCATCAGGTCGGCGAACTCGTCGACCACGATCACGATGTACGGGAGCTTTCCCGGCAGCGGTCGCCCGTCGCCGCCTTCCTTGGCGGCCGGCACCGTGAGGAGCGCACCTTCGGCCGTGAGCGCCTCGACCTCGGTCGGCATCGGAGCGGGGATCTCGCCGTCCTGAACGCGCTTCACCCACCCGTTGTAGGTCGTGATGTTCTTGGTGCCCGCGTCGGCGAACAGCTGATAGCGCCGCTCCATCTCTTCCACGGCCCAGCGCAGCACGGTCGAGGCCTGCTTCATGTCAGTCACGACCGGCAGGAGGAGGTGCGGGATCCCGTCGAACGGCGCGAGCTCGACCACCTTCGGGTCGATCATGAGCAGGCGCAAATCCTCGGGCGTCCGCTTCAGGAGCAGGCTCGAGAGCATCACGTTGAGCCCGACGCTCTTGCCGGCGCCGGTCGCGCCCGCGACGATCACGTGCGGCATCGACGCGAGGTCGGCGTAGTAGGGCGCGCCGACGATGTCGCGCCCGAGCACGACGGGCAGCGGCGCGCGCTCGCAGAGCTTTTCGAAGCGCTGGTCCTCGATCAGCTCGCGCAGGCAGACGGGCTGCCGCTCGTCGTTCGGCAGCTCGAAGCCGATCAGGCTCTTGCCCGGGATCGGCGCGATGATACGCACCTTGCGCGACAGCCCGAGCGCGAGATCGTCGGCGAGGCTCGCCACCTTGCTCACGCGCGTCCCCGCCTCGAACGCCACCTCGTACATGGTGACCGTCGGTCCCGGGCGCACCTCTTCGACCTTGCCCGTGACGCCGTAGTCGGCGAGCGTCTTCTCGAGCCGCCGCGCATTCTCGAAGATCGCCTCGCGATCGATCTCGACCGTCGTCTCGCTCGGCGGATCGAACAGCGTCACCGCGGGGAGCTGGAACTCGCCGCGCTTTTGCACCGACCGCGGGACCACCGGGCGCTCGATCTCGCGCTCCGGCTGCGTATCGACGATGCGGAGCCCGTTCGCCGAGTCAGCGCCGGCTCCGGAGGCCTTCGGCGTGGCCGCTTCTTCCGCGCTTCCGGGCCCGCTCGGCGCCGGAGCGGGGTCGACCTTCGCTGCGGCCGCGGCCGGCTTCGGCGAGACGGCCGGCGGAGCCTTCGAGGTGTCCTTGGCCGCGCCCTCGCCGTCCTTGGCGCGCCGTTTCGAGCCACCGGACTTGGCTTTGGCAGCCCCGGTGGTGCCGGCGGGGGTCACGGCCGGCGCGGGCTCCGGCTCGGCGGCGAGTCGCGCGACGAGCGGTTGTTCCGGCGTCGCGAACACGAGCCCGAGCTCGGGAGAGCGCGCGCTCTTCAACGCCTGCGAGAGCGCGAGCGGCGGCGTGCCCGTGTGCTCGATCGGGATCCAGTCGTCATCGTCATCGTCCGACAGCTGCATCAGGATCGCGGCGTCGGGATCGGGCGTCTCGATGCGCGGCGCACGGTTGCGCTCGGCACGGCGCAGCGCGCGCGCCTCGAGCCAGGCCCCGCCGAGGCGTCGCGACCAAACCGACAGGCGCGCCGCCACCGCCTCGAGCAGCGCGAGGGCGCGATGACACGCCTCGATGAAGGAGAAGGAGCTCCTCCCGATCAGGATCAGCCCGACGACGGTGAGCCCGACGAGGAAGGAGCCGGCCGACGAGAACAGTTCGCGCATGAGCTCGCCGAACAAGAGCCCGACGTTGCCGCTCGCGGCGGCATGGCCGAAAGCCGTCGCTCCCGGCAGGGCCACCTGGACGAGCGCCGCCGCAACCACGAGCAGCGTCAGGTCGCCCGCGAGCCGCAGACCGAGATCACCGAACGGGCGGCCGCGAAAAAGTGGGATCGCGAGCAGGGAAATCTCGAGCGGGGCAAGCCAGGCCGCGATGCCAAACCCCTGCACGAGCATCCGGGCGACGAAACCCCCGGTCGGACCGACCCAGCTCATGTCGCCGTCGCTCGTGCCCGGACCGAGCCGGCAGCTCAGCAGCGCTAGAACGAGGAACGCTCCCCCGGCGACGAGGAGCAATGCCGCAACTTCCCTGGGTCGGCCTGAAGGCCGATGCGGAGACGACTGGGGAAGGACCGGACCTGCAGCAGCGGCCTTGGGCACGAACAGGCGGGCACCCATTTGACTACCTATACTTACATTGACCTACCCGTCGATGCCAACTTTGGAAGCGCGCGCTTATTGAACCCCGCCTGCCGCCGCCCGACCGGCGGCGGGCATGAGAGGGCGGCCGGCTTGTCGCGTGCTTGAGTCATGAGCGAGCCGGCATGTAGACTCGGTGCCCCGCGGTGCATCGCGGCCGGAAGCCGAGGGCAAGTGAGCGACATGACGGGGCAAACCAGCAAGACTCCACGGGTATCCGGCCTCTGGCTCCGGCGCGCGAGCGCCGTCGCCGTCACGCTAGCCCTGGCGATGGGCAGCGAGGCCTGCCGGACCAACAGCGACAACATCCAGCATTGGGCCACGACCGTTCAGGGGCCAAAGAAGCTGGTCGCCGTGCTCACGCACGACAAGTACCCGGTCGAGCTCCGCGTCGAAGCGGCGCTGGCGCTCATCCGGATGAAGCCACGCAACGGACGTCGCGTCGGCATCGACGGCACCGACGACCAGCCGGGCCTCATGGCAGCGCTCACGCAGCTGGCCCCGGCGACGCGCACCGCCATCATTGCCCGCCTCGTCCCCGCTCTGGAGGCCGAGATCCAGAAGCCGCCTCCGGCCGCGCAGGGCGGGCAGCTCGCACCCGATCCGTCCGTCCCCTACAAGGACGCGGCGTTCGCGCTGCTCACGACCGACGGCGGGCGCTCGCTCAACGATCCCGCGCTGCGGCTGCGGCTGCGTGCGGCAATTTCTCGCTGGATTTCCGTCAGCTTCCCGCAGCGTTTCGATGATTCCTCGCAAACCTACGCCGTGAAGCAGATGGTGGGCGAGCTCAAGGCCGAATCGGTGCGCGCGCTACCGAACTTGATTCAGCCGGGCGCTGCGAAGATCGACGCGCTCTCCGAGCTCATCGCCGATCAGGGCGATCAGGCGACCAAGCTCGCTGCCAGCCAGCACCTCGTCGCCGTCGCGAGCGACGTCGCGTCCGAGGGGTGGGTGAAGCAGAAGAGCCCCGGCGTCGAAGCGGCGAACAAGGCGCAGAAGCTTGCGCCGACGCCCGAGCAGTTCAAAGCCCAGATGGCGCAGTACCAGGAGGAGGAGCTCCTCCGCGTGTTCGCTTCGATGAAGCGCATCGGCGGCGCGCCGGTGGTCGACTTCATGCTGCGCTTCGCCCAGGACAAGACGCAGAGCGCGAAGAGCCGCGCCGGCGCGCTCGCCGCCCTGCAGGGCAACCTCGAGCGCACCAACCCGGCGCACGCCGAAGCCATTCTCGCCGTCGCGGGCGCGCCCGACACACCCGACCAGGTGCGCGACGTCGCGCTCTCCCGAGTGGCGGAATTCCCGCGCGCCGTCGTGGTCGAGCGGCTCTACTCGCTGTTCTCGAGCCCGACGTGGAAGGTGCGCTGGGTGGCGGCGGAGCTGATCCTGAAGATGAGCGACACGAGCCAGCTCCCGGAGTTCATGGAAAAGATCGGGAAAGCCGACGGCATGGCCATCACGGAGCCGATGCGTTACGGAAGCCTCATCGCCGAGATGAAGGGCACCACGAAGCCGGTCGACGTGATTGCGCCCTACCTCGGGCCGTCGCACGCCGTTCCGGCCCGGCTCACGGCGCTCGGCTACTACTACGAGAAGGGGACGAAGAACGATCTCGGCAGGCTGTCGAACCTGGACAACGACCGCGCCAAGACGCCCACGTGCGCCAAGGACGCGGACGGTTGCGAGTGGAAGTGTGAGGTCGCCGGCGAGGGGAAGCGTGAAACCAAGGACATCGACACGGTTGGCGAGTTCTTCAACTACTGCGTCAAGCCGGCGATGGAGAAACGCACCGCGCCATGAGTCAGGATCCCAACAAGAAGGTCAACAAGAGCTTCCAGTGTCGCGAAGCTCTTTGGCAAAAGTTCGAGCAGATGTCCAAGGAGCTCGAGTGCTCCGTGGACTACCTGATCAACGACGCCATGAAGCAATACGCCCGCCAGCGCGGCTACGGCGCAGCGGCGACGGGCGGCGGGCCCTCGATGGCACCGCCACCGGCCTCTGCGCAACCGGCAACCGCCGCGCCCCCGCCGCCGCTTCCGCCGGCTGGTGCGTCGCGTGGCGCACCGCCGCCCGCTCCCCCGCCGAAGCGCGGCTCTGCACCGATGCCCCCGCCCCCGCCGCCGATGGGCGGGCGCAAGGTCGGCACCCCGCCTCCGCTCGCCCCGTCGCGCAGCATGCCGCCCGGCAAGCCGACGAGCGCGCACCCGGCGGGGATGAACCTCACCATCCACTACCAGGGTGAGGCGTTCCAGGTCACGAAGGACCGTTTCATCATCGGTCGCGGCAAGCAGACCAGCGACCTCACCATCAAAGACCCGAACGTCTCGCGCCAGCACGCGATGATCGAGTTCTCGAGCGGCCAGTACTACATCGTCGACATGGGCTCGACGAACGGCGTCGAGTTCAACGGCCAGCGAGTCCAGCGCAAGGTGATCAACGAAGGCGACACCTTCAAGGTGTGCGACCACGAGCTCGTCTTCACCTACGATTGACGCGCCACGCGCGAGCCCCCGCCTTCACCCGGCTCCTCCACGGAGTCTTCGGCTCGGCGCTCGTGCTCGCCTCCTCGGCCGGGCTCGCAGGGGCCGCGCCGCTCCCGGCGAGCGTCGAGGTCACGCGACCGGACGAGCCGATCCTCGTGCGACCGGACGGCGCCGCTCCGCGCCGCGGTGCCGCGTCGAAGGGCGCGCGCCTGCCCGTCTTCGCGCTGAGCTTCGGCCCGCGTTGCGGGTCCCCCTGGTACGCCGTGGGCCCGCTCGCGTGGATCTGCGGCGACGGAGCGGAGCCGTCACCGCTGCCGCCCGGCGCCCCGCCGGAGGTGACGCGCGGCGACGGGCTCCCGTACGCGTATCACTTCGTCGGTAAGGACGGCTCGTTCGGGTATCGCACCCTCGAGACCGCGGAGGACGGCGAGCCCGACGTGCAGCTCCAGCCGGGGTTCGGGATCGCCATTGCGCGCGTCAGCCCGAAGCCGGGCGGCGCGGATCCGTTCGGGCTCACGACGCACCGCCTCTGGGTGCCGCTGCGCGATCTCGGCGCCGCGATCCATCCGCCGGGACCGCTCGCGGCGAGCTTCGAGGACGGCTCTGTCGTGTGGGTGAACGTGCCGCACGCCACGCTGTACGGAGCCGCCGGCGGGCGCGCCAAGTCCGGTGCGGGCGCCGAAGCGCTCCAGCGCTTCCAGGTGCTCGAGCGCAAGGACGTGCGCCACGAGACGTGGCTACGCGTCGATACGGAGGCATGGCTCCGCGCGCGCGATACGACGGGCCCGGTGCTCAGGCCTCGCCCCGCGGAAACGCTCCCCGACGAGCGCTGGCTCGACGTGGACCTCGCGCGTCAGGTGCTCGTCGCCTACCGCGGCGACCACGCCGTTTTCGCGCTGCCGGTCTCGACCGGGCGCGGGGCGACCGGCACGGAGCTCGCCACGCCGCCCGGCCTGCATCGCGTGTGGATCAAGCTCAAGACGAGCGACATGGACAACCTCGAGAACCTCGAGGCCGAGCGCAACTACGTGATCCAAGCCGTGCCGTGGGTCATGTACTTCGACCACGGCTACGGCTTGCACGGCGCTTTCTGGCACCGCGCGTTCGGGCGCGTGCAGAGCCACGGCTGCATCAACCTGACGCCCAGCGATGCCGAGCGTCTGTTCGAATGGTCGAGCCCGCGACTACCCGTCGGGTGGTCGGCAGTACTTCCTACCGACCACGAGCTCGGCACCTTGGTCCGCGTCGAGTGATCGCGCAGACCGCGGTGCCGTCGGACGGAATCAGACCTTGCCCTGAAGCAAGAACGCGATGAAGAAGGCGAACAGAACGAGCGACTCGATCAGCGCGAGACCGAGAATCATCGGCGTCTGAATGCGCGGCGCGGCGCCGGGGTTGCGGCTGATGCCTTCGAGCGCTGCAGCAGCGGCGCGACCCTGACCGAGCCCACCACCGAGCACGGCGAGTCCGACCGCGATTCCCGCGCCGACCGCGGCAGCAGCTGAGCCACCGGGAGCAGCGGCTCCGCCGGCAGCGGCCTCTTGCGCGAAGGCGCTCGAAGTGAGGAGCGTCGTAAACGCAGCGGCAGCAAACGGCAGGTTCTTCTTGAACATCGTCAGGGTCTCCTTGTTTCGGTCGGGGCTTTTTACCCGCGGCAAATTCGCGACGGCTTTAGTGCGTTTTCGCTCGGATCGCCAGCCCTTCGGCGCCTTTGGTCAGAGAGCCGGAATTTCGGCTCTCCGTCAGTCAGTGGGCTTCCTCGTGTGCGTTCTCGGTCGCGAGGCCGATGTAGACGCACGTGAGCAGGGTGAAAACCATGGTTTGCACCACCACCACGAGAATTCCGAGCAGCATCAGGGGGATCGGAACGGCAATCGCCACGAGGCCCATGAAGAGGCCCAAAATGAGATGATCGACGGCCATGTTGATCATCAGGCGGACGCCGAGGGTGATCGGGCGCACGCAGAGCGAGATGACCTCGATCGGGAAGATCAGGGGGGCGAGCCACCACTTGGGCCCGGCGAGGTGCGCGACGTAGCTCCAGCCGTTGGTGAGAATGCCGTAGGCGTTGAACCACAGGAACACGACGATGCCGCAGCCGAGCGTCACGTTCAGGTTGCTGGTGGCGACCGGCATGCCCGGAATGAGCGCCATCACGTTCGAGAAGAAGACGAACGTCGCCGCGGTGGCGATGAGCGGGAAGTAGCGCTTGGCGCGATCGGCATCCATCGCGCTCTTCGCGAGATCGTAGAAGAAGCTGAGGAACGCTTCGACGAAGGTGCGCAGCGTGAGCGTATCGTCGGGAATCACGGCCGCGTCCGCGTCGGCGAGCTTGGCGCGGGTCGCGAGAGCGATCCCGAGCACGACCAGCACGACGAGCAGCGACGCCGCGAGCGGCTCGAAGCTCTGCCACGTGGGCTCTAGCTTGCCGACCACGCTCGCTCCGAGCAGGTAGGTGTTGTGCTCGAGGGTGTCCTTGAAATGGGCGAGGAGCAGCGTCAGGAAACTGGCGTGTTCGGGCATGCGTTCATCCTTGTCGGACGGGAGCGGGACGGAAAAGCTGGCCGATGACGATACCGAGCGGCAGCGCGAGGTAACCGAGCGCGAGCGGGAGCGGACCCGCCCAATGATTCTTGAGCACGAGCCAGACGGCGCCGAGCAGAAGCATGAACTTCACGCTCGCGAGTGAGCCCCACGAGAGCAGCGCGCCGCGCATCACGCCGCGAACCACGAGACCAATCGCCGCGAGATTCCCGGCGGCGAGCAGCGCACCAATCGCAACGCCGCGCCCTGCGTGCTCGTGCGCGATGATGAACGGCGCGAGCACGGTGAGCACGAGGCCAACGGCGAGCACCGGCCAAACGAGGCCCAGCACGCCGTGGTCTTTGTCTCGAACCTCAATCATCGTGGCTTTCTCGAAATTTCTTGCGTCGTTCGCGCTCGCGCCGGTCGAGCTCTTCAGCCTCGCGCGTGGCGCGCTGGGCCGCTCTGTAGAGCCCGCGCACGCCGGCTGCAACGCCGTAGCTGAGCCCGAGGAGCATCAACCAGGGCGCGGTGTGGAAGCGGCGATCCAAGAACTGCCCGCCGAACAGACCGAGGAGCACGCTCAGCACGAGCTCGAGCCCGACGGTGCCGTACCGGCCGATTCCTTTCCAGTCTTGCTTCACCGATTCCCACGAGTCGCGCGGGCGCCACCTAGCACGTCCCCTAGGGTGGCACTATCGTTTGCCGGATGCGTGCCCGGCTCCCGTGGCTTCCCGCGTCGATCGCGCTCTTTCTCCCAGCGATCGCGGCGGCCCAGCCCTCGCCACCGCCCCCCCACGCTCCCACTTCCCCTAGCCCTACCTCTGCCCCTGCCCCTGCCCCTGCCCCT
>Ga0070682_100000912_pt1 | contig 17278 bp, 13 predicted proteins | sample KBSC63LmetaG_FD_64668 | JGI IMG/M metagenome (GOLD analysis project Ga0070682, IMG submission 64668) | Corn rhizosphere microbial communities from Kellogg Biological Station, Michigan, USA - KBS C6-3L metaG | ecosystem: Host-associated > Plants > Roots > Rhizosphere | place: USA: Michigan... | reverse complement strand
GGTAGAGCGCGAGCCGCTCGGGCTCCGTGCCGCGAAAGGCGCCGCCTTCGTCGGCGGAGCGGATGGTGAGGAGGACGGGGAGGGCGGCGCGAATCGCGTCGATGAAATGGCCCGCCGCCGCGGGCGCCTGCTTCCGAAATAGGTCGACGCGCGCCTCGACGAGGTCGACGCCGATGCCGCTCGCGAGCACGATCGAGCGCGGGGTGTCGCGATCCCGAATCGGGATGATCACCGTCGGGTGATGCGGGCGGAGCCGAACCTTGCCGATGCGAAGCGCGTTCATGAGTTCCGCGCGTCACGCATAGCACGGATGTACAATCACAGGCCTATGTCGTCGTTCTTCACCGTCGTTCTCCTGACGATCGCGAATGTGTTCATGACGTTCGCCTGGTACGGCCACCTCAAGCATCATCGCGGCTCGCCACTCTGGATGGTCGTGCTCATGAGCTGGGGCATCGCGTTCGTCGAGTACTGCTTCCAGGTCCCTGCCAATCGCCTCGGCGCGCGCTCGGGCCTGTCGACCGCCGAGCTCAAGACGCTGCAGGAGCTGATCACGCTCGCGGTGTTTTCGGTGTTCGCGTGGCTCTACTTGGGCGAGCCGCTGCGCTGGAACCACGCCGTCGGGTTCGCGTTCGTCGCCGTCGGCGCGCTCTTCGTGTTCAAGCCGTGGTGACGGCGCCGCGAACGCTCAGCGGAGGCCCGCGGCTCGCTCGAGGCGGATGCGGCTCGCGGCCTGCGCGTAGCGCGAACGCTCGAGCGAGAGGCGCGCTTGAGTGAGCGCCGACTCCGCGTTCAGGAGGTCCGTCGTCGTGCCGCTGCCCACGCGCACGAGCGCCGTCGTGACGCGGAATGCTTCCTCGGCGCTCACGACCGTCTCCTTGGCGAGCGCTACGGCGCTGGCGGCCGCCGTGAGCTCGGCTTTGCGCCCGGTCACTTCGGCGCGCACGCGCCGGCGCGTCGCGTCGACTTCGAGCGTCGCCGCGCGGGCTTCCGCCGCTGCGGCTTCCTTCGCCGAGTAGGTCGTGCCCCACTCCCAGATCGCCCAATCGGCCTTGATGCCGACGAACGCCGAGTCTTGCGGCATGAAGATTTGCCCGTTCACGTGGGCGTAGCCCGCTTCGAGGTTCACGTCGGGGAGCATCGCGTAGGTGCGCGCGCTCGCCTCGTGGTCGGCGGCTTCGGCGTGGAGCTTCGCCTCTTGGATCTCGGCGCGCCGGCCCTCGACGACCGCCGATGACGGCGCCGGCATGTCGCCGAGATCGAGCAGTGCTGCCGGAGGCGCGAGCTCGACGCTCGGGTCGTCGGGGGCGCGACCGATCGCCGCGAGGATCGTCGCGCGCGACACGGTGGCGTCCGCGTCCGCCACGATGCCGTCCTGGCGCGCCGTCGATTCGGCGACTTTCACGCGCAGAAAGTCGGCCTTGGTGAGGGTTCCCGCGTTGACGCGCGCCTGGGTCTCGGCGACTTGCTGGGCGAGCTCTTGCTCGGAAGCGCGTGCGACCTCGCCGCGCGTTTTCGCCTCGAAGTAGCGCAAGAACTCGAGCTCGACCGCCTCGCGTGCCGTGGATTCGCTGGCACGCAGGCCGTGCGCCGCTGCTTCAGCCGCGGTGGTCTTGCCGCGGTAGTCCGCAACACCTTTGAACAGGCCCATGAGCGGCTGCGTTGCGCCGACCGAGAACGTGTTGATGTCCTTCTCGCGAACGGTCAGCGGCGGAGCGCCGGGCGAGGTGGCAGGGAACCTGAAGGGGCTGTCCCAGTGCTGGTACTCGTCGCTCACGTGGACGCTCGGCAGGAGCCGTCCACGCGAGCTCTTCGACTGCTCGACCGCCGCTTGCGCGCGCTCGCGCACGGCCGCGAGCTCGGGGCCCGACGTGACGACCAGGCGCGAAACGTCCTCGATCGTGAGCCGCTCGGCCCGCGCGCGCGCCGAGAACGCGAGCACCCCGAGCGCGAGCGGCACGACGAGCACGTGCGGCCGAGCGCCGCTGATTCGCCGGCGGAGCGTCACTTCCCCACCTCGACCACCGCGTCCACGGACAGGCCCGCGCGCAGCGAGACGTCGGACGGCAGGTTCACCCAGCCGATGCGCACCGGGATACGCTGCACGACCTTCACGAAGTTGCCCGACGCGTTGTCCGCCGGAAGCAGCGAGAAGCTCGAGCCCGTACCGCCCGACAAGCTCTCGACCTTCCCCTCGAACTCGCGGTGCGGGTACGCGTCGATCGAGATGCTCGCGCGCTGACCGGGGCGCATCTTGCCGACCTGCGTCTCCTTGAAATTCGCGATCACGTACGTGACCGTGGGCACGATCACGACGATCGGCTGGCCGACGGCGACGAGCTGACCTTCGTGCACCGCGAGCTTGGAGGCGAGCCCGTCGGCGGGTGCCACGATCTTGGTGTACGAGAGCTGGAGCCGCGCGAGATCGAGCGCGGCTTCGGCACTCTGGACGCGCGCGTGGGCGAGGTCTGCGTTGGCGTGCGCCCCCGCAATCTGCGCGTCGATCGGGGCGTTTTGAGCGACGCGCCCGGCCGCCTCGGACACGTGCGCGACCGCGGCACGCCGGCCCTCTTGCGCGGCGAGGAGCTGAGCTCGCGCCTGCTCGACCGTCGCCTTGGCGAGATCGAGGCTCGATTGCGCGTTGTCGAGCCGTTCCTGGGGGATGGCATTCGCGACACGGAGCTCTTTGGCACGCTCGAGATCGGCCGCCGCCCGGTGCTGATCCGTCTCGGCGCGAACGATGGCGGCTTGCGCTGCCGCCACCTCGGCCGCCGCCGACGCCACGCCGACGGACGAGCCCGAGTACGCGGCCTTCGCGCTCGAGAGATTGCCGGTCGAGGTCGCCGTCACGATCGCGACCTGGGAGTCGGCTTGGGCGGCCTGCGCGCGCGCACTCGCCACCTCGGCTTCCGATTGCTTCACGCGCGCGGCGAAGTCGGCGTCGTCGAGCGTGGCGATGAGGTCGCCCTTCTTGACGAGCTGATTGTCGGTGATCGCCACCTTCGTCACCTGGCCTCCGACGCGTGCCCCGACGGGGATCGTGTCGGCGGAGACCTGCGCGTCGTCGGTGCTCTCCTGTCCGGCCGTGAGCACCATGTACCCGCCGATGGCCGCGAGCGTGACGAGCACGACGCCCGCCAGCACCGCAAACGGCCGTCGACCGTTCGCCTTCTTGGCCGGCTCCGCGGGGGGCGCGGCCTCCGGGCTCGCGGCGCGGGTTTCGGGCTTGGCGCTCGGGGCCTCGGCCTTCAGGGTGCCCCCGTCGTGGGATTTGCTCGGACGTGATTCGGTTCGGGTTTCGGCTTGCATGACGAATTCGTGGGGTTCGGTGGTTTCGGGCTAGAGGTCGACGTGGACGGGCTCCGCGCTCTTGACGGGGGCGTGGTCCGGCGATTTCAAAAAGAAGAGGAGCGGGAGGATCGTCAAAAACAGGATCCCCGAGAGCAAGAACAGGCGATTGAAGCTGATGACGGTCGCTTGCTGCTGAACGATGCCGCCCAGCATGCGCCCGGCGGCAACGCGCGCCGTCGCCGCGTCGTAGCCGTGGGTCTGGAGCGCCTGCGAGAAGCCGTTCAGCCGCGCATACACTTCGGGTCGGTCGGGCGTGAGGTGCGCGCCGATGGCGACGCTCGCCGTCTTCGTGATGCGCGGGATGAGCGACGCGAACACGGCGAGGCCGAGCGAGCCGCCGATCTGGCGGAGCAGCGAGTTCAGGCCCGAGGCGTCGGCGAGCTGGTGGCGCGGGATGCGGCTCAGCGCGACGGTCGTGAGCGGAATGAAGATGCAGGCGAACGCGACGCCCTGGATGGCGAGCACGAGCACGACATCCGCGGACGAGGTGTCGAGCGTGTAGTGGCTCATGAGGACGGCGCTCCACGTGAAGAGCAACACGCCGAACGCTACGCAAACACGCGGAGAAATCCGGTTGTAGATGCGCCCGATGATCGGCATCGTCACCATCATCACGAGCGAGCGCGGCATCAGCGCGAGCCCCGCCTGCACGGCCGTGAAGCCCAGAAGCTCCTGCATGAACACCGGGAGCAGGAAGGTGAGCGAGAGCAGCATCGCGAACATCACGGAGCCGACGAGCGTGCCGGAGGTGAACACGCCTTCTTTGAACAGCCGGAGGTTCACCGCGGGGACGGGCGCCGTGAGCTCGCGGATGATGAACGCCGCCGTGGCGATCGCCGCGACGAGCGTCACGATCGTGATCTCGTTCGACTCGAACCAATCGTTGCGATTCCCCTCCTCGAGCACGTACTGCAACGTGGAGACGCCCATCGTGAGGAGGACGATCCCTTGCCAATCCAGGTTTTGACGCTGCTTCACGGCGGCGGCCTGATTCGCGAGACGAATGTCGTCCGGCTCGTGCACGAACCGGCTCACCATGAAGAGCGCGAGCGCGCCGACCGGGAGATTGATGTAGAAGATCCACTCCCAGCTGAAGTTGTCGACGATGTACCCGCCGAGCGTGGGACCGAACGCGGGACCGATCACGACGGCGACGCCGTAGAGCGCCATCGCCATGCCCTGCTCCTTGGGCGGAAACGTCTGGCGCAGGATCGCCTGCTCCGTCGGCTGCAGCGCGCCGGCGCCGAGCCCCTGCACGAGCCGGAACGCCACGAGCAGCGGCAAGCTGCGCGCGAGCCCGCACAAGCCGGAGCCGATCACGAACAGCACGAGCGCCGCCATGTAGACGCGCTTCTGTCCGAAGAAACGGCCAAAAAACGCCGTGAGCGGCATCACGACCACGTTCGCGATCACGAACCCCGTCGTGACCCACGTGATCTCCTGCACGGTCGCGCCCATCGCACCGCGCAGGTGCGGCGTGGCCACGTTCACGATCGACGCGTCGATCGTGCCCATCAGCGTACCGAACGTCACCGAGATGGCGACGAGCCACTTGTTGACGGGCGGGCGGGCCACCACGGGAGCGTTCATCGCGCCTCCTTCGCAGCGCCGTCGAGGAACAGCGCGACCAGCGAGCGTGCGGCTTCACGCGGCCCGAGCGGCTCGAGCCCGTACACCTCACGCTGCAAGATACCCTTCGCCATCCAGAACAGCGTCAGCACGAACGCGCGATCGACGTCGCGCTTCAGGAGCTTCTCTTGGTGCCCGCGCTGCAAGACGCGCTCCAGACGGTCGAACATGGCCTTGTGGGTTTGAGCGCGCTCCTGCGCCGGCCCGACCTCGCGCGAGAAGAGGAGCCGGAAGAACGCGCGATGCTCGTCGATCTTCTCGAACCAGGTGACGAAGAAGCCGGTCAGCTGCTCGCGAAACCCTGCGGCTTCGAGCGTGGCAGCCGTGCGATCGAGCTCGGCGAGCACCTCCGCCCGGCGCTCGGAGCGCAGCGCCTCGAGCAAGGCGTCACGATCGGCGAAGCGGTTGTAGAGCGTGCCCACGGCGACGCCCGCGCGCTCGGCGATCTGCGCCATGGTCGCGCCGTCGAGGCCGCTCTCGGCGAACACCTCTTCCGCCGCGTTCATGATCTCGCGCAGCGTCGCTTCCCGTAGCCGATCTCTCAGCCGTTGACGGGTGCGTCCAGTTTCTGAATCTTCGTTCACTCGGTGTAAGCTATTAATACGGCGTGAAGCGACGTCAAGTAAGGCACCGCGACTTTCCCGTAAAATTGCCGGCTGGGAGTTCCGCCGGGGCTGGAACCGGTCAGTCGGCGTCCCAGATCATGGCGAGGGGGTCGGCGGTGTCGGCCGCCTCGCGCATGGCGGCGAGCGCCCCTGAGGGGAGCTCCGCGAGCTTTCGGATCTCGGCGCCGTCTTGGAGTGCCACCCAGATGGGTGGGCGGCCAGGGCGCGCCTCGGCATACAGGACCAAAGTTCGCGGTCGGACCTTGGGGCTCGCCCAGAGGTCGAACGCCGCTACCTCGTCCCGCTTGTAGAATTTCTGGAGCGCGGCGCGCGCAGCGTCAAGAGGGGCGCCTTCCACCTTGCCGTCGTCGTCCACGCCACCGCCCGTGGCGCGCGCCCGCCAGACAGCGGTGTAGGCGGCCATCACGCCTTCCAGCAGGGCGGCGTGCGCTCGCTTCTTCGCGACGCGGGTCCGAAAGACCACGCGCTTGCGGGCGACGTACGACACGATCGGATCGCGCGTGCTCGAGAGCCGCACGCCCACGGCGGCCGTCGAGAGCAGGCCGGCGAGCAGCACCATGAGCAGCCGCCCGCGCCGAAAGCTCGCGTGGTACCAGACGACCGTCGTCGCGATCGGCATCAACAGCGCGAGCACGAGCAGCGTCTCGACCACGAGGGAGACCACGACCATCGGCAGGAACTGCCGCCACCCGAGCTCGGGCAAGAAATCGCGGAAATACTGCCAAACGAGCGACGCGAGCAGAATCACGAGGCCGCCCAGCGTGTAGCCGCGGAACATCCAGAACTCCCGCCGCGCCTCGCGGTTCGTGAGCCAGTACGGAAAGAGCAGCGGGTAGAAGAAGTAGTAGACGAAGCGGCGCGGCGGTTTCTCGCGGTAGTACGTTTCGAACGCGAGCGCCTCATGCAGCATGAAGGACGCGACGCGCGAGCGGGCGGCGTAGCGGCGCGCGGCTTCGCTCACGAAGAAGACGCCGAGCGCGAGCCCCACGTCGATGAGCACGCCGCGCACCGGAAAGAGCTCGGCAGCGAGCACGATACCGACGGGCGCGAGCGCGAAGAACACCAGCCGCAGCACGAAGTCCGCGAACGACACGGGCGACGTGAGCAGCGTCGAGCGGCTCATCGCGCCGAAGGCGCCGGCGGACTCGAGCTACCCGGCGCCGCAGACGCCAGGGGACTTTGGCCCACGGTCGCCGCGCCCGCCACCGGGTCGACCTTCTGGCCCTCCTCGAGCTCCACACCGGCGAGCTGCACGACGCGCTCCGTCCCGGTGAGCCCGGTCGCGAGCTGGACGGTGGCGCCGAGATCCCGCTCGAGCGTGATGCGCTGGAAGTGCACGGTGTCGTCGGGCGCGACGATGCCGATGCGCAGGCCTGATGCATCGGCCATGAGGACCGTGGCCGGCAGCTCGAATACGCGCCGAGCGGACGGCAACGAGAGCCGGAGCTCCGCGTACATGCCCGCGAGCAAGCGCCCGCTGGGATTGGCGACACGCACCTCCGTGCTCAGCGTGCGGGTCGCGGAGTCGAGCGCACCCGCCGTGCGGCTCACGGTGCCGGTAAACTTCTCGTTCGGGAACTCGCGCACCTGGAGGTCGGCCGGCGCGCCCAAGACGACGCTTGGCGCCGCGTCTTGCGGGACCTGCACGAAGACGCGCACGGTGTCCGTCGAAGCGAGCTTGAAGAGCGGCGTCGCCACGTTTCCGGCCGTCACGAGGCTACCGCGCTCGACCGAGCGCTCGGTGATGGTGCCCGCGAACGGCGCCGTCACGCGCGAGAAGCCGCGCACGTCGTTGATGCGGCGAATGTTCGCGTTCTGAGCGGCGACGTTCGCTTCGGCCACCGTCAAATCCGCGTCGCCGACCACCGACTGCGCCTGCGATTGCTCGAGATCCTGCTGCGGTGACAGGCCGGCTTCGACGAGCCGCCCCGTGCGATCGAGGCGCGTGCCGGCGAGCCCTTTGTTCGCCTTCGCTTGCACGACGTTGGCCTGCGCCTGAGCGAGCGCCGCCCGCGCCTGCGCGAGCTCTTGATCGAGCTCAGGCGTGTCGATCTCGGCGAGAAGCTCGCCCTCTTTCACGTGCGCCCCGATGTCGACCAGCCAGGTCCGCACGAAGCCGCTCGCCCGCGCGTAGAGGACTGCCTCCTCGAGCGGCTGCACGCTGCCCGGAAGCGAGAGCTTGCGCTCGCTCGACACGAGGCGCGGCGCCACGACCGCAACGCGGGGCACCGCATGCACGCGCTCGGCCGCTTCCTTCACGAGCGTCTGGCGCGCGGCCCGCCGCGGAAGGTAGGCGAAGGCGAAGAGGGCCGCGAACACCCCGGCAGCAATCAAGACACCGACGACGATGCGCGTCGGCGACCAGCGCGCCGGCTTCGCGAGCTCGAAGCCCAGATCGTCGTGCGGCGCGCTCGCGGGCGGCGAATGCTCGGCTTGGGAGGTCATGCTTCCACCGCTTCTTCGTGCCGTACGACGGGAGGGGTCTTCCGTAGCACGGAGTAGACGATCGGGACGAAGAGCAACGTCGACATCGTGGCGAGCACGAGGCCACCCACCACCGCGCGCCCGAGCGGCGCGTTCTGCTCGCCGCCCTCACCGAGCCCGAGCGACATCGGGAGCATGCCGATGATCATGGCGAGCGCCGTCATGAGCACCGGTCGCAGGCGCGTCATGCCGGCGGCGAGCGCCGCCTCACGCGAATCGGCGCCGAGCGCGCGCCGGCTGTTGGCGAACGACACCACCAAAATGCTGTTCGCCGTCGCGACGCCGACGCACATGATGGTGCCCATCTGCGCTGGCACGCTGAACGTCGTGTGCGTGACAAGCAGCGTCCAGACGATGCCCGTGAGCGCACCGGGTAGCGCCATCAGGATGATCAGCGGATCGAGCCAGGACTGAAAATTCACGACCATGAGCAAGTACACGAGCAAGATGGCGAACAAGAGACCGATGCTGAGGCCCCGAAACGACGACTCCATGCTCTCGATCTGCCCCTTCACGTTGAGCGTCGCGCCGCGCGGCAGCTTCGGCGTCTCCTCCCGCACCACCTTGGCGAGATCCTGCGCGACGGAGGCGAGATCCGTGCCTGCCACGTTGGCCTGCACGTCGAAGGTGCGCTGCGCGTTGTAGTGGGTGATGTTGGCCGGTCCCGTGCCCCGGGAAATACGCGCCACGTTCGAGAGAAGTTGCGTCCCGCCGTCGCCCGGCGTCGAAATCGGTGTCGCGCGGAGCGCGTCCAGCGTGTCGATCGAATACTGCGGCGTCTGAACGGCCACGATGTACTGCACGCCGCGCTTCGGATCGATCCAGTAGCTCGGCGTCACCTGCCCGCCCGACGAGAGCGAAACGAGCAGATCGTTCGCGACGTCACGCTCGCTCAAGCCGAAGCGGGACGCCATGTCGCGATCGACGTCGACGCGCAGCTGCGGCACGCGCTGCACCTGCGCGAGGTGCACGTCCCCCGTGCCGGGAATGGCTCGCAGGCGTGCCGCGAGGCGCTGAGCGACCTGATACGCCTCCTGCTCGCGCCCCGGCGCGCTCACCACCTGCAAATCGATCGGCGCTGCCAACCCGAAGTTCAAGACTTGCGTCGAAATATCGGGCGGCAAGAAGAAGAACGTCGTGCCCGCGTAGCGCTCGGGAAGCTTCTTCCTGAGCGCGTCGACGTACGCCGCCGTGGGCGCGTGGTCGGGCTTGAGCGCGATGAAGATCTGCCCGTCCGCGGGCGAGATCAGCGCGCCCTCGCTGAGTGACAGATTGATGCCGCTGTACGGCACGCCGATGTTGTCGATCAGCGTCTCGATCTCGTGCGGCGGGATCACCGTGCGGATCGTCTTCTCGACGTCGAGGAACAGCTTCTCCGACTCCTCGATGCGCGTCCCCGGCGCCCCGCGCACGTGGAGCTTGATGAGCCCCGCGTCGACGTTCGGGAAGAAATCCCGCCCCACGAGCGGGAACAGCGCGAGCGAGAGCCCCACGAAACCGACGAAGCCGGCCGTCGCGATGCGCCGGTGCGCGAGCGCGAGCGCGAGCACACTGCCGTACCAGCCGCGTAAGCGCGCAAACTGGTGCTCGAACCCACGCACGAAGCGCGCGCCGAGCCCGTCGCCCTGCGGCTGCCCGCCATGATGCTCCGCCGCCTCACGCTCGAGCAGGTAATGCGCGAGCGTCGGCACGAGCGTGCGCGACAGAAAATACGACGTGAGCATCGCGAACACGACCGCTTCCGCGAGCGGAATGAACAGGAACTTCGCGGGCCCCGTGATGAACACGACGGGCACGAACACGATGCAGATGCACAGCGTCGACACGAACGCCGGCTGCGCAATCTCACGCGCGCCGTTGAGGATCGCCTTCACGAGCGGCTCCCCGCGCGCGATGTGGCGGTGCATGTTCTCGAGCTCGACCGTCGCGTCGTCGACCAGAATGCCGACCGCGAGCGACAGCCCGCCGAGCGTCATCACGTTCAGCGAATTGCCGAGCGCATCGAGCGCCATGATCGACACCAGCATCGACAGCGGAATCGAGATCACGACGATCAGCGTGCTGCGGAAGCTCCCCAAGAACATCAGGATCATCAGCGCCGTCAGCACGGCGGCGATGCCCGCCTCGCGCGCCACGCCGTTCACCGCCGCCCGCACGAACAGCGACTGGTCGAACAGCATCGACACGTTGAGCTCCTTCGGGAGCTTTGCGAGGGTGCCCGGCAGCATGTCGCGGATCCGCTCGACCACCTCGAGCGTGCTCGCCCCGCCGAGCTTCAAGACGCTCATGAGCACGGAGCGCCGCCCGCCCACGTGCACCATGTTCGTCTGCGGCGAGTTGCCGTCGCGCACGTTCGCGACATCCCGCATGTAGACGGTGGTGCCCCGTACCGTCTTCAGTGGGATCGCGCCGATCTCGTCGAGCAGCTCCGGGCTGCCGTTGATCTGGACCGGGTACTCGTTGACGCCGATCTTCGCCGTGCCCGACGGCAGGATGACGTTACCGAGCCCGAGCGCCGCGTTCACGTCGCGCGGCGAGAGCCCCCAGGCATAAAGGCGCCGCTGATCGATATCGATCACGATTTGGCGCTGTTTGCCGCCGTACGGCCAGGGGATCTGCGACCCGCGCACCGTCGCGATGTCCGCGCGCACGAAATTCACGCCCAGATCGAAGAGCTGCTGCTCGCTCAAGCTGTCGCTCTTCATGGCGAGCTGCAGGATCGGGACGTTGCCGGCGCTGTAGCGGATGATGAACGGCGGGGTCGCACCGGGCGGCATCGAGCGCACCACCGTCTGCGAAATCGCCGTCACCTGCGCCGTCGCGGCGTCGATGTTGGCGCCCGGCTGAAAGAAGATTTTAATGACCGAAATGCCCGTGAGCGTCTGGCTCTCGACGTGCTCGATGTCGTTGACGGTCGTCGTCAGCGCCCGCTCGTAGTTCGAGACGATGCGCTTCTCCATCTCCTCCGGGGTGAGTCCGCCGTAGTTGAAAACGACGGTGAGCACCGGGATGTCGATGTTCGGGAAAATGTCCGTCGGCATGCGCAGGACGGACGCGCCCCCCAGGATGACGATGAGAAGCGCCATCACCACGAACGTGTAGGGGCGCCGGAGCGCCAACCGAACGAGCCACATCGGACAACGCTCGATGTAGGGTCCGGCCCTCCGAACGTCCAATATATGAGTTAGGGCCTACCGATACCTTTCGGGTATCATACACGGGCATGGAGCTCCGGCACCTTCGCTACTTCGTCGCCGTGGCGGAGGAGCTGCATTTCGGCCACGCCGCCGAGCGCCTCGGCATCGCGCAGCCGCCGCTCAGCCGCCAGATCCAAAACCTCGAGGGTGAGCTCGGCTTCAAGCTCTTCGACCGCTCGCGCCGGCGCATCGAGCTCACCGCGGCGGGTGACGTGCTCCTCAAGCGTACGCGCGAGGTCCTCGAGCGTCTGGAAGAAGCCGTGCGCGACGCCCGTCACACGAGCAGCGGCAAGCGCGGCCGTGTCACCGTCGGCTATCCCTCGTCCCTCTCCTACACGGGGCTCGTCGGCCTGCTGCGCGCCTTCCGCACCGAGTTCCCCGACGTGGAGCTCGCCGTGCGCGAGCTGCCTCTCGCCGACCAGCTCGTCGGCCTCACGAACGGCGAGCTCGACGTGGGCTTCCTGCGCGGCCCCCTGGACGGCGAAGCGCTCGTCACCGAATGCGTGCGCCGCGAACCGCTCATGCTCGCCCTCCCCGCCGACCACCCGCTCGCCCGCAAGAAGCGCCTCACGCTCACCGCCGTGGCCCGCGAGCCCTTCGTCTTCTTCCCGCGCGTCCGCGCCCCCGCGTTCTTCGACCTCCTGCTGAGCCTCTGCCAGAAAGCCGGCTTCACCCCGCAAATCCGCCACGAAGCCCCGCAAGCCGACGTCCTCAGCCTGGTCGCGGCAGGTTTCGGCATCTCAATCATGCCCGCCTCCGTGCGCGAGCTCCGGCGCACCGACGTCGCCTTTCGACCGTTCGTGGGCGCACCGCTCACCGAGCTCTTGCTCGCGTGGCGCGTCGGCGAAGGGTCGCCGTCGCGGCAGGCGTTCATCGACGTGGTTCGGCGGGTGGGGCTACGGCTCGAGTCGTCGGTGTAGCGAGGGCGACGTCACTGTAGGAGCCGTCGCCACAAAAAGCCGAAAGCGGGCCCACCCGAAGGTGGCCCGCTTTCGTGAACTCGCTGAGGTTTTAGTTCCTAGCTACGAACACCGATCACTTGCAGTTGTAGGTGTTCGGGTCCTTGAGCGAGACCTTCCACGCCTTGGTCGCACCGCCACAGGTGCAGCACTGCGTCGCGATGCTCGTCTCGCTGTACATCGAGCAAGCTTCTGCCCAGCAAGAACCAGCCTCAGGCGGCGTGGTCGGGGGGTTCAGGCCCGGGATGGGGTCGATCGAGACCGTCGAGCCGGTGCTGGAGAACCCGATGTAGGGGTTCAGCTGAGCCGGTTGGAAGCCGCCGTTCTCGGCCCAGAGCAGCTTGTTGTGGAGCTGAGCCGGGTAGGCCAGGGCACCACCGGAGGTGTTCGTGGCGCTGAACGTCGCCATCGTGTCGCAGCCACCCTTGACCATCGACACGAGGTTGAGCTTGTGCGCCTCAGCCGGGCAGTTGTCGGCCGTGTGGTTGTCAACGCGGCTCTCGCAGGTCTTCTGGTTTCCGAAACCGGCCACGAGGCGCGCCGCGTACGAATACGCGCTGAGCTTCTGGCCGGGGCTCACCTCGAGCGTCTGGTCCGTCAGCGCGTCCTGGAACGAGAGGAGCGCCTTCGTGTTCTTGCAGCCGTTCGTGCACTGCGCGAGACCGGTGGAGGTGATGCCGAGCTGCTCCTGGTTGTAGGTGCCGCGGAAGACGTAGAGGTCCTTGGTGACCTGCCAGCGATGCATTTCGGTACCGATAGCGACCGCGAGCGCCGCGATCGTGGAGTTGGTGCCGTCGGGGTTCGGACAGCTGACGGCGGCGCCTTCGTCGGCAACCGTGCCTTCAGCAACGTCCTGGCCCTGAGCCATACAACCGGTGAGAGGGGCCATGGCGGCAGCGGCAACGATGAGATGAGAGAATTTGATCATTTGTTTGAACCTCCTCAGTGAGTTCGGACCGAGCTATTGCAGGTGCCATGCCGAACCCTCTCGCCACCTCCTTCGCGCGCAGGCCATGCGTTCGGTCATCAACGCGTCGCGCTACCGGCCGCTGAGTACAGCGAAAATAGCGGGATTTGTGCTGATCGGCGACGATCCCCCGACGCCACCGCACAGCGAGCGACGGCGGCGGATGAAGTGGGATTGAGTGCGAGATCGCTCGTGCACAACTCGTCGCCGCGTGCACAACACGTACACGCGAGATGTGCACGCGACCGCGTCGCGCCGAAGTTAAGAGCGTCCTCGCGCGCTCGTTTTGGCGACGCGTATCCCACATGTCGCACCTACGCATCCATCACTGGATCGCGGCGTTTTGCGCCGATTCCGTGAGCGAGGAAGATGTTGCGAGATCGTGAAAGACCGTTGTAGGCTGCGCTCCACCATGGGGCATCGATCAATCACGGTTGCTTTAGTTCTCGGGCTTGTCTCGCTTCCGCTTTCTTGTGGCGGCGATGACGACGACACGACCTCGACGGGCGCCAAGGGCGGCTCGGCAGGTTCGAAAGGTGGAAGCGCTGGCAAGTCTGGCGCCACCAACGGCGGCAAAGCCGGTAACACCACTGCTGGTAAGGCCGGCAAGGGTGGCAACGCTGGCGGCGGCAACACCACGAACGGTGGCTCCGGCGGCAAGGGCGGCAGCGCTGGTAAGGGTGGTACCAGCGGCAAGGCCGGCACTGGCGGCACCAACGGCGGCACTGGTGGTACCAACGGTGGCACCACCAACGGCGGCCAGAACAATGGCGGCGTCGCGAACGAATCTGGCACCGGCCAGGGCGGCAACAATGCCGGCGACAACCAGGGCGGCGCGGGTGCGGGGAACACGGCCCTGGATACCTCGGCGTATGACGCTGCACTCGCCGAAGCCTGCGCAAGGGAATTCGACTCCGGAGCAGCTGGGGCGGGTGGCGCTGAAGGATGTCCAGCGTCTGCCGACTATCCGTGCCTAACGAATACGGACCTCTACGCGATCAACACTGCGACACCGAGTCAAGAGTGCTACGACGCGACGGCAGCCCAGCTCGAATGTTTCAATAGCCGACCGTCGAGCGAATTTACGTGCGACAGTGACTACGGGCCGCTGCCGGGCTCCGCTGTGAACACAGCGTGCGCTGCGTTCGCTGCGCCTGCCGCTGACGCCTGCCAGTAGAAAAACAAGCGCGACCAACCCCGACAGCCCCGCGGGCAATACCGCGGGGCGTTGTCGTGTTTGGGGATGTGGTTAGCGTAGCGGCCGCACGTTGATCGAGCGCAGCGTTCGCATGCGTCTCGCCCGCGCAATCGAACGCTGCGCTGCCTCAGAACCCCGACGTTTTCTGCGTGTTGCCTAAAACCGCGTCGTAAACATCACCGCACGCGGCCCCACATTGAGCTCCGCGCGCTTCTTCGGCTTGTCCGCGCCGCCTGGCTTCGACAGCGTCAGGTAGAGGGCGATGCTGCCCGTGACGATGGCGGCACCGCCCATGATGTCGGCGGCGGTGAGGAGGGTGTTGGCGCGGCGTTGGGCGGAGTCGAGCTCTTCGCGGGAGGTGCCGAGGGTGGAGCGCTTGTCGTCGAGCTCGTTGGCGGCCTTGATGCCGAGAATGCCGGTGACCGTGGCGCCGGCGGCGAAGGCGGCGGTGGCTGACCAGGTGCCCCAGATCCAAGCGGTACGATCGCTCGGTTGCTGGGTTTGAGGGGCCATGACCACGACAGGGCCGGCTGCCGCCTGCTCCTTCTGGATGTCGAGCTGGAGGCTCTGGGAGTCGCGGCTGGCGAGTGTGATGCTGAGCTCGCGCGTGACGAAGCCGGCTTTGCTGATGGCAAGGCGGTGCTCGCCCGTGTCGAGGAGGAGCGGCTCCGGGAGGGGCGTGGTGCCCGCGGGCTCGCCGTCGACTGCAACGTCGGCGCCGTCCTCATTGGACGTGAGGGCGAGCGTTGCCGTGCGCGTCGTGAGCATCTCGAGATCGTCCAGCACGCTCTTCTTGCGCTCGGCGTCGATCTTGCTGCCGCCCTGCTCCAAGTACGCTTTCAGCGCCTTCGTCGCGCGAGCGTAGTTGTGGAGCTGAATCCTGACCTGGCCGATGTTGTAGAGCGCGCGATAGTTCGGCACGAGCTCGTAGGCGCGATCGAACTCGATCGCCGCGCGCTGGAACTCGCCGTCGGAGTAGAGGGCGAGACCGGCTTCGTAGTGGTCGCGCGCTTCTTTGATCGTGGCTTCGGTCGGTGGAGCGGTTGCCGCTGCAGCGCCAGCCGGCGCCGCTTCATCCGCGTACGCGGGCACCGTGCCGAGCAGCAGTGCGGCGACGAGCGATGACGAAGCCAAGCGAGCGGCGAGCCTCTGCATGACGAAGAGATTATCACGCCTCGCGCGCCAGTTCGCGACGTCGACGAGCGCGAGTGAGGGCTCACCGCTCCCTACATCGACCCTTTTGGTGAACGTGGAACGGGCCACTTACGGATGTGCTCGCTCGCGACGCCGCCGGCGCGCGACGAGTCCCAACGCCGCAAGCAGTCCTCCGAGCACGCTGATCGGCGCCTGCTGCTCGGGCTCGGGCGCCGTGCGGCAAGCGCAGCTCGGGTCGCGGCGCGAGCCGCTGCCGTTCGAGCCGGAGGCGCCGCCGGTCGCACCGGTCGCGTCGTCGCCGCCGGTTCCGCCCGTTCCGCCCGTCGTCGTGCCGCCGTCGGCGCCGGAGCCTCCGCTTCCGCCGCGCGCGCCGCTGGTGCCGCCCGTAGTCCCACCGGAGCCGCCGACTTCCTTCGGCACGGTATTGTCGCCGGCAGCACCCGCGGCGTCGCCACCGCCCACTGCGCCACCCTCGCCGCCGCTGCCCGTGGCGTTGGGGTCGGGCTCGAGCGTCGGCTCGTAGCCCGCTTCCGTGAGCGCTCTGCGGATGAGGCTCTCGAACGGTGAGGCCTGCGTGTAGGTGTTTCTCGCGCCGGGCGTTTCGCAGTTGCCGGAGTTGAGGATCGAGTACACACCGAGCGCGGCGCCCGTCTCCTCCGAACGGGCAGGGCCGCCACTATCACCGTGGCACGGCCCCTGACCGACGGTGAACGTGTACGGGACCAGCGCCTTGCTGTTCTCCGCGATCAGGTCGGCGCCCACGTTGAGAACGGTGATGTCGTGGCGCACGAACCGCCCGCTCGTTCCGCTCGTTTCGGTCTGGCCGTAGCCGACCGCGCGCACGAGCTCGCCGCGCTCGATAGAGCGGCCGAAGCGAAGGGGCACGATCGGCGTGTCGAGCTCGCGGTCGAGAATCATGACCGCGAGGTCCTTCGTGCAGATGGTGCTGGTGCCGGTGCTGAAGATCTTCTTCGCGTGAGCGTCGACGGACTCGTGATACTCGGCACCGATGCGGATATCGAACGTCGAAGGATCGTAGGTGGCACCAAGCGTGCCATCCACGGGCGAGGTCGGGGCGACGGTACCGTCCGGGTTGCACACGAAACCGCTGTCTTGTGAGAACTCCGCCACGCAGTGCAGCGCCGTGAGCACGACGTTCGGGGCAATCATGGAGCCGGTACACTTGGCGCCACCCTTGCGCTGGATCTCGACCACCCCATCGTCCGAGGCGTCCGAACGGGCGCCGTAGACGATGGCTGCGCCTTCCTGAGAAAGCGCGCCCGAGGTTTCGATGTCACTACAGCCGAGGGCGAGAGTGGCCAACCCCAGCGCTCCGAGCAGAGGAGACGACAGGAACCGCGAGGTAACGTGGCTCAGGGAGCCGGAAAGTCGAAGCCGCATGCAGTTTTGAAGTCACCGACCAAAGCCGGAGAGGGGTCGTCAGTGTAACGGAGGACGTCAGCCGGGAACGCCGGGTACGCCGGCGCTTTCTTCACGCACCAAATGCTGGCTGGGTCGTGGCGGGTGCCCTTGCTGTCCCAGGTGGGACGGCCCATCGCGCCGTCGATCTCCATGGTCGACGTCTTGCTGTTCTTGCACTCGTTCAGCACCGCGGTCATGTCGGTGGGGCCGAGCGCCCACTTCTTGCTGGAGTTCGTGTTGATGAGGCGGACCATGCCCTCGGAGATCGACTTCCCCGTGATGGGCTGCAC
>Ga0070682_100000910_pt1 | contig 17306 bp, 15 predicted proteins | sample KBSC63LmetaG_FD_64668 | JGI IMG/M metagenome (GOLD analysis project Ga0070682, IMG submission 64668) | Corn rhizosphere microbial communities from Kellogg Biological Station, Michigan, USA - KBS C6-3L metaG | ecosystem: Host-associated > Plants > Roots > Rhizosphere | place: USA: Michigan... | reverse complement strand
ATTCAGACTATCTTACTCTATCTACAACTGTTGGTCAAGGGGTAAATTGACCAACATGGTTGTGCTTGTTACATCGCTCTACGCAACAAAATCGTTGGCCTGAGCGATGTCAACGAGAACTCTCTCTATTGGGTGCTTCGTATACGTGGTGGTAGATATTATATCCGAGCCCCTCGACGCTCCTTGATCTCCCAGGGTTTCATAGACAGTTTCGTGCGCGTGAGTAGTCCCTGATATGAATTCTTCATTTGGAGCAAGTGGATGCGTTTGACTATCTCTTAGTGTTTCATCTGAGCAAAGGTGAATGCTGCCCGAGACATAATTAGCGGGGAATTGTTTTGATAAATAAAATGATAGAAACCGGCCGTGTTCCATCTGCATGCTAAATCCTACAGGATAGGCCTGTATTTCATATTCTATTTCTACTGTTTTCGGGGACACAATCGGTAAAACATTCGGCTGTGTACGACCAAATATCCTTCTCTGTGTTTCAGGTCGCTCGACTCTGGGTTCTTCACTCGACGATGCCCGATCTACCCATTTTAATTTCTGCAAGTCCACTGCTCCTTGGTAATTATTTCGGGCAGCGAGACTTAGGAAATCTATACAGAGCTGCGCCTCTTCTACGTCAAATACTTCTAAAAGAGGTGTGCCCTCATGCCGATCAATCCTTGTTTGATGAGCGTGCTGGATCGCTGCTCTTGTGGCAGCTTCGGCAGCAGCTCTTTCAGTGGCAGCCGCCTCTGCTTGACGTCGTTTTACAAGCGCTTTCTCAAGGCTACTACCTTCATCGAATCGAGGCATCTTATATCCTTCTTAACAGAAAAGATACATCTCGATTTAGCAATTTGCAAGCATGAGCAAGTTGGCTATTCTTCGTCGGTTGGGGCAGTTTCGGCTGGTTCTGAAGGTTGTTCTGGTACGTCTTCGGCTGGGACGACGGTTTCGTCCTCAGGCTCGTCAGGAATGTCCTCGGTCTTGTCTACAAGCGCCAGGGAGACTACTTCGTCATCTTCATTCAAGCGCATGATGCGCACGCCCTGTGTGGCTCGGCCAAGCGATGGGATATTCTCTAGGCTGAGTCGAATTGTCTGGCCATTACGGCTAATGATGATCAGTTCTTGCTCGTCACTGACGAGACGCTTCACAGCTATCAGCTCGCCGGTCTTGTCGTTGACGACGGCCGAACGAATACCGACACCACCACGAGCATGCGGCGTGAATTGGTCGATCTTGGTTCGCTTGCCATAGCCAAACTTACTGATCACAAAGATGTCAGAGCCTTCTTCCACGATGTCCATGCCGATGACTTTGTCGTTAGGTCGCAAACGGATACCGCGCACGCCGCGGCTGACGCGGCCCATCGGTCGAGCACCCTTTTCGTGGAAACGAATTGCCTGACCTTGGGAAGTGCTTATGACGACCTCGTTATCGCCACTGGTCATGCGGATCCACTTAAGTTCGTCGCCGTCATCGAGGTTGATAGCGATCAAACCACTCTGGCGGACGTTCTGGTACTGAGCGAATGGCGTCTTCTTGACCACGCCACGGACGGTACACATGATGAGGTTAGCCGCCTCGTCGGATTTGCTGACATTGATGACGCTGCTGACGGTTTCTTCAGGCTGCAACTGCAGTAGGTTGACCAAAGCCACACCCTTGGCATTCAGGCCAACAGCTGGAACTTCGTAAGTCTTCAGACGGAAGACGCGGCCCTTGTTGGTGAAGAACAACAGGAAGTCGTGAGTGCTAGCATTGACGACGTGCTCGATGACATCTTCTTCGCGGGTCGCCATACCCCGGCGGCCTTTGCCACCCCGACCCTGGCGCTTGTATTCGGCGATCTGGCTGCGCTTGATGTAGTTGGCAGCCGTCAGCGTCACGACGACTTGTTCGTCAGCGATTAGGTCTTCGTCGCTCATCTTGCCCAGCTCGCCGGCGATGACTTTGGTGCGGCGTTCGTCACCATACTGCTTCTTGAGTTCTAACAGTTCGTCGCGAATGATCTTGAGGATCTTCTTCTCGTCAGCCAGGATGCTTTCGAGTTTAGCGATAAGTTTGTTCAGCTCTTCTAGCTCATCTTCGATCTTTTTGCGCTCCAGGCCAGCCAGGGTTCGCAGCTGCATAGCCAGGATGGCTTTAGCTTGGATCTCGGTCAGCTTGAACTGCTTCATCAAGTTGGCTTGGGCTTCATCGGTCGTGTCTGATTTGCGGATGGTCGCGATGACTTCGTCGATGTGATCCAGCGCAGTCTTCAGGCCTTCCAGGATGTGAGCTCGTTCTTTGGCTTTGCGTAACTCGAACTCAGTGCGCCGACGGACAACGACTTGGCGGTGCTTGAGGTGCTCCTGCAAGATGTCTTGCAGCCCGAGTACGCGTGGCTGAATACCATCGATGAGCGCCATCATGTTGAAGTGGAAAGTCGATTGCAGAGGAGTTAATTTGTAGAGCTGGTTGAGAAGTTTCTTAGGATAAGCGTCCTTTTTGAGATCTATAACGATGCGGACATTGCCGCGGGCGGTTTCGTCGCGCAGGTCGCTTATGCCGACTAGTTTTTTGTCGCGAACGAGGTCGGCGATCTTCAGCACTAATGACTCTTTGTTAAGCGCGTATGGGATCTCAGTGATGACGATCTGGTGGCGACCCTTGTTGCCTTCGACAACTTCGGCGACACCACGCGTCACAACGCCGCCACGGCCGGTTACATAAGCCGTGCGGATCGATTCTTTGCCGTAAATAACTCCGGCTGTTGGGAAGTCTGGACCTTTGACGTGCTCCAGCAAGTCATCGAGCGTCGAATCTGGCTTGTCGATGAGAGCGACTTCGGCGTCTACTAGCTCGGACAGGTTGTGCGGCGGAATGTTGGTAGCCATACCGACGGCGATACCGAGTTGTCCGTTCAACAACAAGTTTGGCAATTTAGCAGGGAGAACGGTCGGTTCTTGAGTAGTATTGTCGTAGTTATCGCGGAAGTCTACGGTCTCTTTGTCGATGTCGGCTAGAGTTTCGTCAGCCAAACGAGCCATTTTGGCCTCAGTGTAACGCATGGCAGCTGGCGGATCGCCGTCCATTGACCCAAAGTTACCCTGACCGTTAACCAATGTGTAACGCATCGCCCAAGGCTGAGCCATACGCACCATAGCGTCATAAATAGAGCTGTCGCCGTGTGGGTGATACTTACCCATTACAGCACCGACGACGTTAGCACTCTTGCGGTGACGAGCACCACTGCGCAAACCGTCTTCGTTCATGCTGTACAAAATGCGGCGGTGGACAGGCTTCAGACCATCACGAACGTCTGGCAAGGCACGGTCAATTATGACGCTCATGGAGTAACGCAAATAGCTGTCTTCCATGATGTTCTCGACAGTACGACGCTCGACACTGCGCGAGTGGCCAGAATCTAAGATGTCAGCCTCGTGTTCCTGGCCCATACGGCGTTCTTCCATGGTTTGTTCTGGTACAACAACCTTTTCTTCTGGCTGCTCGTCAACATTCTCAATTGGCGTATCCATCGCTTCGTCCGGTTCGTCTCCTAGTGGCAGTGTTGGTTGATCGTCGTCCATCTAGATATCCAAATCTTTCACAAACTTAGCGTTAGCTTGGATGAAGGCTTTGCGCAGCTCTACCTCTGTGCCCATGAGCTTGTTGAAGATGGCGTCAGCGCGCTCGGCGTCTTGGACTTTCACCTGAACAAGCACGCGCTTCTCCGGATTCATGGTCGTCTCAAATAGCTGTTCTGCGTCCATTTCGCCAAGACCCTTGTAACGCTTTTGCTCGACGAAACCGGCCTGTTTCAGGCGATCGTCTTCAGGGTTGAACTTAGAGCCTTCCTTTTTGCGGTTGGCGATCGCGGCGTCCAGAACTACCTCTAGTTCGTCCTCGTCATATATAAAGACGCTCGATTTGCGGCCCGGTTTGACCAGTTCGAACAGAGGTGGTTTAGCCAAATAGACATGTCCGCCGTCGACAACTTCTTTCATGTAGCGGAAGAAGAATGTCATCAGCAACGTGCTGATGTGGCTGCCGTCGACATCGGCATCGGTCATGATGATGATGCGGTCGTAGCGCAGGCCGTTGATGTCGAAGGATTCTTCAATGCCAACGCCCAAGGCTTTGATAAGGCTCAAAATTTCGTTGTTGGCCAGCATTTTGTCCAGACGAGCGCGCTCGACGTTTAGGACTTTACCGCGCAATGGCAAGATGGCCTGAGACTTGCTGTCGCGGCCAGACTTGGCCGAACCACCGGCCGAGTCACCCTCAACCAGGTAGATTTCGGATTCTTTGGGATCTTTGTTGCTGCAGTCAGCCAGTTTGCCCGGCATGCTGGCACCGTCGAGGATGCCTTTACGCAAGATGTTTTCGCGGGCGGCGCGGGCGGCTTTGCGGGCGCGGGCAGCTAGCAATGCTTTGCCGACTATCTTACGAGCCACAGCTGGGTGCTCTTCCAGGTAATAATTGAAGTACTCATTCATTACCTGAGTTACGTAGCCCTGGACTTCTGGGTTGCCAAGCTTATTCTTGGTCTGACCTTCGAACTGCGGGTCAGGCAATTTTACGAGAATAATGCAGGTCAAGCCTTCACGGGTGTCTTCGCCCGATAAGTTTTCTTCCTTTTCTTTCAGGAGCCCGTTCTTGCGGGCATACTCGTTAATGACGCGCGTCAGCGCGGCGCGGAAGCCAGTCAAGTGCGTACCGCCGTCCGGGTTCAGCACGTTGTTAGCGAATGATTTGATGGTCTCGGTGTAGGCGTCTGTGTACTGCAGGCTGATCTCAACTTGCGTGTCCTCTACTTGCTTGTCGACGTAGAAAATGTCATCGTCGACGACTTCCTTACCGATATTGAGGTGCTTGACGTAGCTCTGGATGCCGCCTTCGAAGTAGAAGCTGTAGCGCTTGCCAGATGCTTCGTCCACAATGCTGGTACGGATGCCTTTAGTCAGATAAGCTGCGTGGCGCAAACGGTCGAGGATGGTGTCGTAGCTGAACTTAATGCTTTCCTTAAAGATAGTTTCGTCCGGGTAAAAAGTAATCTCCGTGCCGGTGATGTCGGTTTTGCCTGTAGCTTTGAGGTCGCCTTGCGGCGCTCCGCCAGCATAATCTTGCTCCCAGATCTTACCGTCGCGATAAACGGCAACGTGCAGATCCTTGGACAAAGCGTTCACCACACTGACACCAACACCGTGCAAACCACCAGAAACTTTGTAACCGCCGCTGCCGAACTTACCGCCGGCATGCAGCACGGTCAGCACTGTTTCGACAGTAGATTTCTTGGTCTTGGGGTGAATGTCCGTCGGAATACCACGGCCATTGTCCCAGACACGAACGCCGCCGTCAGCCAACATAGTCACCGCGACTTCGGTCGCGTGACCGGCCAGTGCTTCGTCTATGCCGTTATCGATAATCTCCCACACCAAGTGGTGCAGGCCTTCCGGTCCGGTGCCACCTATGTACATACCGGGACGCTTGCGGACCGGCTCCAACCCTTCCAAAACTGTAATTTGATCTGCAGAGTATCCAGATTTATTGGATTTTTTGTCAGCCACTAGTAATCAACCCTCTCAGCAAAAGTATCTGTTATTTTATTCCCACTGGCATATATTATAGACGAATTTCAGGTTCTAAACAACTAAAAGTGGCGTTTCTAAGATAGACCCTTGTGTATAAAATCACTTGTAAAAACCGCTTTGCTTATGGTTAAATAACTTCGAGAAAGTACAAAATCAAAAAAGAGAACAAAAATGTTCGAAAAACTTCTCTCCCTAATGCCCTCCAACCCTGGTATATCGCATGAACTGGCGTTCTATGCCCGACGCATGCGTGAGGAAGCCGCTATCCGGCGCATCGGCATGTTCTTCGCAGTGCTGGCCTTTTTGGTTCAGTTCTTTGCTGTTGTCGCTCCACCACAACTTACTTCTGCTTATTCAGAGAATGACATGATCAATGGTGGCGTCTTGCAGAGCTCAGATCAGACAATTAACTCTACAGCCAAGAACAAGAAATCGCACCAAGCTCTAGTCGATGCTTGTAGCGCGACCCCCAACGCCAAGAATTACCGCGACGTGCTCAATGACTTTGGCATTACCTGTAATGACCTAGCCAATGCATCTGTCGTCAGCCTCAATTCACTGAACAATGGAGGCTCGCTGTATTCAATGGGCTGGCACTCTTACTGCAAGCAAGATACTGCTAACGGACCTTGCCGCAACCCAGACACTAACCGCTTGAACGACCAGCACGCTTATCCTAATCTGCCAAACGTCAAAGAAAACGGCAGCCCTGTGACTATTTATGCCCGTCTGCTCGATGAATATGACACCGGCAGCAACGTTCAAAACGGTTCTAATTATCTAGCCATCAAAGGCACTGCCAGCAACGGCAACAACGGCACGTTCTTTATCCTCTTTTCGTGCGGTAACTTGGTCTTCAAGCATCCACCGACACCTTACACTCCACCCCAAAAGACGCCAACTCCAGTCTTGAAGATTCATAAGCAAATGTCAGCCGGCTCGCCTGCCGCCAATAGCAAAGTAGCGCCCGGCAAAACTTTGAGCTACCAGGTTACCTTCAACAATGCTGGCGATGGCCCAGCCAATAACGTCGTCCTGACCGACGGTATCCCGGCCAATACTACCTATGTATCTTTGAGTCAAAACCCTGGCGCCTCAGGCTCAACATATTCAAGCAGCAGTAACACTGCTAAATGGACATGGGATAGCGTAGGCACAGTCGATGGCCGGACTGTTACTTTAACAGTGAGGATTAATGATTCTACACCAGACGGAACACAGATTTGTAACTTTGCTAAGGTTGTAGCTAGCAATGCCTCACCAGTAACCTCAAACCAGGTCTGCGTAACGGTGGTTAAGAACCCGCCTCCGCCAATCATAACCCCACCCCCAACCTGTGAAAATGGCGAACTACCGGCCAGCGAATGCACTACACCATGCCCGATAACCACGCCTGAAGGTGATTGTGTCCTCAGGCACAAGACAGCTATTTACGGCACCACCAGCGGACCAAATGCTGATGGCACGACCGCCCAGCCAGACAGCGTCATTACTTACATGCTGACAGCCACCAACAAAGGCAGCATGCCTGTCGATCCATTCGTATTTACTGAGAGCTTGAGTGATGTCATGGATTACGCCACGCCTACCGATCTGGATGGTGGCAGCCTCGACGCTCACGGCAATGTGACTTGGCCAGGAGTAACTTTAGCTCCTGGTGAAACCCTGAAGCACCACATCACAGTGAAGGTTAAAAACCCGATTCCAAGCACTCCTCGCGACACAGGCGACCCTAATCACTTCGACCTCATCATGACTAACGAATACGGCGATTCTATCAACATCAAAGTACCTTCTCCGCCAGTTACTGTCGTTCAGCAAACCGCTTCGTCCCTGCCAAACACCGGCCCCGGCACAGGCTTGTTCGTCGCAGCAGCCGTAGTCATTTTTGCCGGCTACTTCTACAGCCGTTCAAGATTATTGCAAGAAGAGAGTACTATCGCCGTTCAGGAAGCGGCCAACGCTTAAGGGGATAATTATGAGCGAAAATGCACCAAGAAATCACGAAGCGGTAACCGACCATGAGATGCACGAACGAGTCGAGCATCGTGGCCGCGAAAAGCGCCAAGCGCATCACGAAGCCCACGAAGCTCGCCATGCCGAGAATCAAGCCGAACTGGCTGCAAAAGCCCGCGAAGCGGCCGCAGAAAACGCTCTGAACCAAGAGAATGTCATTGATCAAATGTCTGAAGCCGAAGAAACTCCCCAGACCTTCACGCCAAAGACCATCAATAGTCATTTAAAGAAGCTGACCCTCAACCGCGAGCTTAAATCAATCCGTCGTAAGCTGCCAAAGAATGAGCGAATGCTTAGTGGCTTTGTACACCAGCCCGTAGTGCGCGTTGTCAGCGAAGCAGCCAGCAAAACGGTTACTCGTCCATCCGGCATGCTCGGCGGCGGCATAGTGGCCTTCCTGGGCTCCACAGGCTACTTGTATCTCGCCAAGCACATTGGCTTTACATACAACTACTTTGTCTTCCTGCTACTGTTTGTCGGCGGCTTCGTGGTTGGTCTAGTGCTTGAACTGCTAGTCTATATGGCCACCAGCTCACGTCGTCGTTCTCACGACTAGTTATTATTTAGAATCAGCCTGTTGGAAAGTACCATCACGACCAATAAGGATGCTGTCCTCTTGACCATGCTCAAGCTTTACGCCCTCTTCATGAGCCTTGCCATTGTCTTTAGGAGCTTCAGCGGGCTTGTCTAGCTGGCCTTTGAGCTCGGCTGCGATCTTATCAACCTCATTCTGCTCAATCTCGTCGCTGGAGATGTTCTGGGTTAGCATTGATGGCGCTGACGCGCTAACAGGCGCAGGTGCTGGAGCAGGTGCTGAACCTGACTGGTTTAGTACATTAGGCGGCGGCGTGCCGTTTTTGCGTTTGGTCAGCCATTCATCCAGAAATGAACCAGTGCCTGGCGGAGGTGCCTGGATTGAACTACCAGGCATGGCTGAAGTGGCCGGTCCAACGCTCGTACCTGCTGGCAATTCCTGGACTGACATACGCTCATTTATCTCCTTTTCGACGACAGCTTTTGGCCGGCCGTACTTGGCAGCCGTGAGCTGTTTGAGGGCTTCTGCTAGGCGCAGATTGGCCGTTCCGAGCGCCGGCATAGTTGCCATGCTGAACGGCTGAGTCGGTACACCACCGATCAATGTGCGGATTATGGTGTTGAAGTTCGGTACACGCAGAAGATCATCGCCGTCAAAGGTTGGCTGGAAGTAGCGGCCCAAACTCTCCAAGTCGTTCTGACCAATGCGGAAACTGACAATTGTACCGATGTTACCAAAGACGGCGTCACGGATTTCGTCCGTCAGCTGGGTAGTAAACTGGTTGGCCACGATCAGGTTCAAGTGGTACTTACGAGCTTCGGACATGATGGTCGCAAAGCTGTCTGTAGAGAAGTTCTGGAACTCGTCAACGTAGAGACTGAAGTCGACGCGTTCATCTTCTGGAATATCAGATCGGCTCATGGCGGCGGCCTGGAACTTCATGACGAAGACCATGCCGAGCAATTTGCTGTTTAGCTCGCCGGTGCGACCTTTGCTCAAGTTCACCAGCAAAATCTTCTTGTTATCCATAACTGTGCGCAAGTCAAAGGCCGATTTGGTCTGGCCAATTATGTTCCTCATCATTTCATTACTCAGGAACGCACCAAATTTACTCACAAACCACGCCGTGACCTCGCCGGACTCGTTTGAGCGCTGACTGGCCGGGTATTCCTTCTGCCAATAATCGAGCACCGTCTTGTCAGTTACGTGCTGTAATTTTTCTTTCAAAAACTGCGGATCACGGAACAATTTCGGAATATCAACAAAAGTCCCCCCGTTAGGATCGGCCATGATCGCCAGCGCCGCGTTGCGGAAGATGTGCTCGTAGCGCGGACCCATGATGCCTTGGTGCTGTGGATCGTACAATTTCTGCAGCATATTTAGGGCTTCCTGGATGAGGAAGTCCTTCTGTTCTGGTAGCGTAAATTCAAACAAATTGAGCCCCATTGGGTAATCCATGTCAGCCGGGCAGAAGTAAATGACGTCCTCGGTGCGCTCTTTTGGCACCATGGATAACAATTTTTCGGCAGTGTCGCCGTGTGGATCGACGAAGGCAAAGCCATTGCCACTGAGCATGTCTTGCAATGCCAAGTTCTCTAGGAAGGTAGACTTACCGGTACCAGTCTGCCCGACGACATACATATGCCGCTGTCGATCCTGAAAACTCAGGCGTATAGCTTTCTTGGCGCCACGGAACAGGTTGTAACCCAGTAGCAAACCTTCGTCTGGTACGTTACGTGGACCATCGACTTGCTTAGAATCCTGGCGAGCCAGCTGCGAAGTTGGTATAGCCCGCTCATCTGGGAAATGGAAGATTGTGGCCAGTTCGACGGAGTTTAGGATGTTCTTATTATGCTGCTGCGGGAAGAACCGCATTATATAAGAGGTGATGAGCCCATCTATGTCCTTGGCTGGCGAGTATTTGAAGCCGTTTTTACCAGGCGCATCATATAAGGCAAAGCTGGCTATGATATTGCTGCGGATGGCTTCGGCCCTCTGTATGACATTAGAAGATACTACTACCCTAATGACAGTTTCATAGCCTGGATGTTGGGCCTTTTCATCTATAGCATCAAGCGTAGATTGCTCATGGCTAGATAGATCGGCAGCAGACTTTTTCTCGTCATCATGCTGTGGCGGCTGAAATAGAGCAGTGATCATTGCCTGTAGCCACCAGCTAATCTGTAAATTACCCAGTCCACCTCCAGACTTTTTGCCCTTGCGCTTACGGGATGCTACTTCGTGGGAGTGTTTAGTCCAGCCGGGGTTAGCGGGTCGCATCAATATCTGTATGCCAGCACCGTCTTCTTTGCCTAGAGTAGACAAGGCGTTGAGCAACGACTGCATCGCGTCGCGCTTGATGTCCTGGTAGGTAGCTATAGGATAAGCGTAGTCCTCTTTGAGATTAAGTTCACCTCCGACAGTACCACTCGCTCTACCAACTGGGCTAAAGATGTTATGTTCGGCAACTTCCTCTAGTCGAGCAGATGGATACGCACTGACGATTGCCTGTTTGACTACGTCTAATAGGGCAATCGGGACAGCCGTGTAAAAGTAAACAAAGCCCTGTGTGCCCACAATTTCGAACGCAAAATGCCGCTGCCCATAAAATGTATGCTTTAGTCCTTTCTGGACCGTGCTGGCAATAATATTGTAAATAATCGTGGCCTTACTAATGGTCTCGTCAGTCACATCACGGACGTCACGCGAGCCCACTTCAATGTCATCACTGGATGGTGGCAAGTGAATGAGTAGAGGCACCATTTTGAGCCCACGTTCATAATTTTTTTGCTCGCGAAAAATCTTTCGCGTTTGCAAAAAAATGATCGGGCCGGCCACAATTCCGATCGCAATAATGATTCCCAGGACAATAAAAAGCGTTGTCATATAGTCTATTTACTTTATCTTAATCGTCTTGTTATAGCGCTTTTGCATATAATCAGCTTTGACCGCTGTTAATTCTTCACTTTGCTTATATGGATCATCTCTGTTAGCTTCCACAATCTTTTTTGCCTTTTCGACCCACTCTTTTTCAATTAAATCACCATCATCAGCCACTGCGGGGGTAGCAATTTGTGTAGTTGTAGAAACATCGGTTTGAACGGCAATATTAGTGCTTTGCGGAGCTGTTGGTGGCATTGGTAGTGGAATTGAAGCTGGCATTCCGGCTGCTGGAGAGCCGACAATTTCAGCACCTGAAGGTCCTTGTTCTGAAGACTTTTCTAGGCCTGCTGGAACCATACCCTGGCTAGCTGGTGCTTGCTCATTGACGGGCGCAGGCAGTTGCAAACCAGCTTGGTTTTCTGGATTATCCATACCATCCATTATACAGCTTGAGTACTGCTGTTGGTATAGCGCTTAAGTGGAAGTTATCAGGCTTGGCTCGTTTTGCCCTTAGAGGAGCGTGGATTATAAGAGAAGTAGAGATAGCCAACCAGAACTAGAGGTAAGAGCACTAGCATGTCTCTACCTGTTAACTCACCTATCGATTGCAGGGCTGTAATGCCACCAAATACCGCCGTTATTGTAGAGGCCAGCCTATTAGGATGTTTGGCATTTACACCATACCACCCCAGTAATTTGACAAGTCCTTTAACTACATAATAAAAAGTGGCTGTAAGGAGTAGAAAGGCCACTATCAATAAGAATGAAGGCACTTTACGCGGATCACTTAGGCTAAAAAGCAAGCTATCTATAATAATTAAGCTTAGCGGTAATGTGATTGAAGATTTTGTGAGGTTTTTCATCTGTTATCGAAGATAAAAGCTGCTGGAGATTGGACCTCCAACAGCTTATAAAAGACTAGTGCTGGGACAACAAATCCGCCTATAAAAAGACTATTGAGGCGCTTGCTGTCCGCAGCGAGGGTTAGGGCTCGACAAAACGAATTTGCCAAGTTGCCTTGACTGACCGCTCTATAGGTGCGTAAACACCTAACAGAGCGTTATCACGGTTCTCCCAGAGAGTCCCTACCGTGTGAGGCTTCGTAAGTCCGCCCCCGCGAGGGCTTCGTTGTTTTTGAATTGAACGTTTTTGTTTTTGTGACTTACAGGTTTTAGACTAGCATGCTGAGCCCAAAAAGTCAATCCCCTTATGCTTTTAGCTGTGGATTTATAGTTAGTAATCGCAGCGAATCTTGGCAAGATTGCCAAGTCTTAAACTGCAGTCAAAAGTTAGCCAGTCGGCATATGATAGCTATATTATTGGTCTCCTAAATAATGCTCTGATGGCGCTCAGAACTATTTTTTTAAAATATTGGTTGAATCACTTTTAAGAGTTATGCACAGGATTTTTATGCTATTAAGCATAATTGTTATTGACGGATTTTTAAGTGTTATATAAGATACGTACAGCGCTTGAGTAAATTAAGTGCTCAAAAACAAAAACGACAAATTGGGACAACGGATTCTCGCAAGTCGTTGTCCCACAAAGATCAAACCAAAACCTTAAAAGCCAAAAGCAAACAAAAACCTTAAATCATTCTTAAATCACCTTGTCTTTCCCGGGGCAAGGTGATTTACTTTTTATCCTAAATACAAAAACGGGAGCTTGGAGCTGGGAAGTTTTATTTCACTAAGTTTGGTGGGGTTTGGACTCAACTTGGCGGCCAGAATACAGAGCATCATCGGCAACGGCAATAATGGTACGATCGTAGATATTGAGTGCAGCTTATCAAATAGCCTGCCGGCGATAGTAATTGTCGGCTTTGCCAATAAAGCAGTAGATGAAGCCAAAGAACGCATCAGGGGTGCTTTCGCTGATAGCCACATCTTGCTACCCCGTAAACGTATCACTATAAACCTGGCGCCAGCCGACTTGCCCAAGGCTGACAGCGGCTTTGATCTGGCTATTGCAGTAGCTGTCATGCGCGCCAGCGAACAAATCCCTGACATGTTCAGCGCTCCAGATGCATTTATAGGTGAGCTTGGGCTTAACGGTGAAGTTCGCGCCGTCAGGGGTGTGATCGGTAAATTACTGGCTGGCCGGTCCAAAGGCGTCCGGAACTTCTACATACCAGCGGCGAATATGAAGCAGGCACAATTAGTGCCCAATGTCAGGCTATTTCCTGTTGAAAACCTGGCCGAACTCTACGCCCACTGCAATCAGATCACTGTCATCAAATCTATAACAACCAAAGACGGCGTACTCGAAAGTAAGCCTGCGACAGAGAGAAGCGACATCAGCCTCAGCGAAGTGGTCGGTCAACTACAAGCCAAGCGGGCATTAGAAATCGCTGCCGCTGGTGGCCATAACGTCTTCTTTAGCGGTCCGCCTGGCACAGGCAAAAGCATGCTGGCCAAAGCCCTACCCAGCATTCTGCCACCCCTGGAAAGAGAGGAAGTTTTGGAAGTTACTCACCTGCACAGCCTGGCCAGCCATGACTATGAAAAGATCATTACCGATCGGCCATTTAGATCGCCTCATCACAGCGCCAGCCACGTCGCCATCATTGGCGGTGGTTTGACTCTTCGTCCGGGTGAAATCAGTCTCAGTCACAGAGGTGTTCTGTTTTGCGATGAATTACCGGAATTTAGCCGCATGACGCTAGAAGCACTACGTCAGCCACTCGAAGACAGAATTGTGACCATCGCCCGCGCCAAAGACACTGCCGAATATCCGGCCAATTTCATCCTGGTAGCCACCGCCAACCCCTGCCCTTGCGGGTATTACGGCACATCGGGCACATGTCGCTGCCTGCCTCATCAAATCAGCCGCTATCAACAGAGGTTAAGCGGGCCGATTATCGACCGGATAGACCTGCATGCTCAAGTCAGCGAGATCAAACATTCTACCCTCCTAGCCAAATCAATTGGCCAAGAAACAGATGAAGGAGTTCGCCGACGGATTGCCAAAGCCAGAGAGGTTCAAGCCAGCCGTTACGGCCACAGAGGCAAGCTCAACGCCGACATGACCAACGCCGATATCAAGCGCTACGCCCAGCTGGAGCTCGAAGCTAAGGAGTTATTAGACGCGGCGGCGGCTAAACTCAACATCTCTGCCCGCGCCTACATGCGCGCCGTCAAGGTTGCCCGCAGCATTGCCGACCTGGCTGAATCCGAAGTGATAACTGTAGCCCACATCACCGAAGCCCTAGCCTATCGCGCCCCACAAGCTGCTAGCTAACCACTCATGCTTGCAAAGCCAGCAAGGGCGGCAGATACTTAGGCCAGAATAAAGGAGAAGTCATGGGCGGATCTTACGAAGGTGGAGTTATGCAAGCGGAAAAGACCAAAGGTTTTGTCGTAACGGATCGCCGTTCGGCTAAAAAGTACGAGCGCTTTCAGAAAGCAACAGCCCAGTTAGCAGTTGTTCGGCGCGCTATCCAGGAAACGAACGCGATTGATCCTAACAAATTGCAGCCCTACACAGACCACCAAGTCGTAGCACATCTTAATAAATCGGCTCGATTTGCTCATGTCCCGGAACTCGGAAAATACATAGGTCCAATAGGCGACTTTCTAACGGAGTCCTGGGTTGATAGTCTTCCAGTTCGTGTACTCAAGCTAGATAAAGATGAGTCAGGCGCTCTGAGCGGTGGCTTCGAAATCTTCCAGAGCGTAGTGTCACTTAGCCATCACACCTTTGTAGAGCCAAGTGGCGACCTGAGGATTCAGTACAGCAATCGCTTCCGTGGTGACATTTTTAGAGATGAGTGGTTTGGCGAAGATGTCTTAACCGATCCGCAGCCCGAAGCTTTAAGCGAGCTAGTCATTGGCGCGCAGCTGGCGCACCGCTATGTCATGAGCCAATTGCCGCGCCGCGCACCCAATCAGTAAATAATTGACCTCTGGGGGCTCATCTGTTAAAATGCTTAGCATCTTGCAATCAACTAAGATCGGGAGATAGGTCATAGCCAAGTTTACTCGCCTGAATGGTCAAATTCGGGCACCCCAGCTACGGGTCATCGATGATGACGGCAAACAGCTCGGCGTTTTAAGCCGTGCGGAAGCGTTGCAGCTGGCAGAAGAACGCGAGCTTGACCTGGTGGAGATTTCTCCTGAAGCCGATCCGCCGGTTGCCAAGATAGTCGACTGGGGTAAATACAATTACCAACGCACCAAGCAGCTCCAGAAAAATCGCAAGACTGCGAAGACTCTGGACATGAAGCAGATCCGTTCAGGCCTGAAGATCGGCGAACACGATCTGATGATCAAAATGAATCGCGCGGCGAAGTTCCTGCAAGCCGGTCACAAGGTGAAGATTACCCTCTTCTACCGCGGCCGCGAGCAAGCTCACCGCGAAATCGGCTTCAAGTTAGCCGAGAAGATCATTGCCCGCTTCGGTGATACAATAGTAGTCGATCAACAGCCACAGCTTGCCGGGAAACAGCTCAGTTTTGTAACCCGCGCCAGTGGCAAAGGGACTGTTACTTACGGCGAAATGCCGGCAGATCAGACAAAAGAAGAAGTAAAGGAGATGGCAGATGCCGAAACTCAAGACTCATAGCGGAACTAAAGACCGCGTCAAAGTTAGCAAGAACGGTAAAGTCCGCGTCGGCAGCGCCAACCTAAACCACTTTTTAGGCAAAAAAAGCGGCAGCCGCAAGCGTGCCTTACGTGGCCTGACTACCCGCAGTGGTAGGACAGCTAAGAACATCAAGAAGAATTTGGGCCTGTAGGCCTATTTATAAGGAGTTATCATGCGAGTTAAACGAGGCGTTACATCCCACGCCAAACACAAGAAAATCCGTAAGGCGACTAAAGGCTTTACCCACTCCAACCGAGTTAGCGTAAAGCGTGGCCGCCAAGCCGTTACTAAGTCATTGCAGTTCGCCACCCGCGACCGCCGCAACAAAAAACGTTCATTCCGACAGATTTGGAACGCTCGTATCAACGCTGGCGCCCGCCTGAATGGCACCACTTATTCGAAGTTGATCGCTGGCCTCAAAGCCGCCAACGTCATCCTGGATCGCAAGATCCTAGCTGAACTAGCCGTCAATGAACCAAAGTCCTTCACCGCCGTAGTCAAAGCCGCCAAGAAGTAGTTGACATGAAATCTTCCCAAAAGACCCGCGCCAAGAAGTTGCGGGTCTTTTTGTTGCCAGCATTGGTCTTGTGCCTTGTAGCAGCCTTTGTTTTTGGAACCTTGTTTGCCATAGGTATTTGGAGCACAACTTCTGACGGCGCCAATTCAAAACCTCTTGGTATACACGTACTGAGTAGCCAAGAAAAACAAGAGATCAATGCAGCCCTAAATAGCAATGGCAACCCTTACCCGTGCATTAATGACATCCAAGACACTTGCCTTAAAGCTCTTGGCATCGGTTATTATCCGCTCAACTATGTACCAGATAACTTCTTTATGGGCTATAAGCCTGACTCGTCAGCTACCATCAGGCAGGTTTATGGCAATGTTACTTCATTCACAGATCACCTTATTCAACTAAAAACATCCAGTGGCCGAATGTATGAAGTCAGGATGAATCCTTACGCTTATCAGGAGTACGTAAAGAGCTATCACACCTATAAGCCAACCACTCCCGGCACAACTGTGCTCATTACCTTTGTGGCCCAGCCGAATGACCCCAGTACCGAAGTGGACTTTGGCCAAATCCGCAGCATCTGGATCAGCAACGTTGACGATAGTATTTTCAGGGATTAACTAAAAACTCCTCGGGATTGAGGAGTTTTTAGGTGCCAGATTATCTGTAAGCCGGGTTCTGTCGAGACTAATCATCTATCTAGTTGCACTGTTGCCAGTACACTCGAGCGGTTCTTGTGATGAATCCTTAGCGGGACGCTTTGGGCTTTAGGCCCTAAAGTTTCCATCTCCTTGCAGCAGGCAGGGTTTACCATTTCCACCGGTCACCTGGCAGAATTGTGGGCTTTTACCCCACTCTTTTCACCCTTACCCAGCGAACTGAGCGGTATCGTTTCTGTGGCACTTTCCCTAAGCTTGCGCTCGGTCGCCGTTAGCGACTGCCATTTCCCTTTGCTGCCCGGACTTTCCTCGTGGACCTCTTAAATCGCGCTGGTCGTTGGGGTTAGCTTCTTATTGCAAAAAACTCTTCGCCACCTCCCCGCTCGACCTAAGAGGTCCACGCGATTAGCCAATAATCTGGCTTAAGGATTATATCACCCCTGTTGATTTAAGCCAAGATGCTCGTCGAGGGCGCGGTTGACGGCGGCGTCGGCAAGCTTGTTGAACTCGCGTGGCACGTGGCTGATGTGAGCTTCGCGGAATTT
>Ga0070682_100000909_pt1 | contig 17310 bp, 26 predicted proteins | sample KBSC63LmetaG_FD_64668 | JGI IMG/M metagenome (GOLD analysis project Ga0070682, IMG submission 64668) | Corn rhizosphere microbial communities from Kellogg Biological Station, Michigan, USA - KBS C6-3L metaG | ecosystem: Host-associated > Plants > Roots > Rhizosphere | place: USA: Michigan... | reverse complement strand
CCACCCGCTACCGCGTGGTGGTACTGACCTCATTCCGCCACTAGTCTCATGATTGGGAAAGCGGGCTGTCCGCTAATGTTTTGGTCAGTCAAGTATGTCATCACCCTAATTTGGAGTGCGGCGGCTTGACGCCGCTTTTTTAACTCCCGGTTTCAGTCTCTTCTCACCGAAATAAACTAAAGCGGCGTCAAGCCGCCGCACTCCAAATTCGGGGAGTAACATGCTTGGGGTACTGCGCACCCCGAAGCTTTTGAGGCAAACTTGCACGCATGAAGAACAAGGTTCTGGTGGGAACTTCGGGCTTTGGAATTGGTCAGGCGAAGTATTTTGAGACGTTCCCTTGCGTTGAGGTTCAGCACACCTTCTATCAGCCGCCGAAGCTCGCCACGCTGAGCCGTTGGCGGGCAGACGCTCCGCCGGATTTCGAGTTTGTCTTGAAAGCCTGGCAGCTGATTACTCACGACTCGAAGAGCCCAACCTATCGACGCCTCAAGCGACAACTCTCTCCGACTGAAGCCGCAGCTGCTGGATATTTCAGACCAACTGCGATCGTGAAGGAGGCGTGGGAAGTTACGCTCGCTTCTGCCCGGGCGCTGAACGCGCGCACGATCCTCTTCCAGTGTCCGGCGAGCTTTACGCAGACTACAGAGAACGTGGCGAACCTGGAGAAGTTTTTCAAATCATTATCGCGCCCGGCAAACGACTTGAACCTGGCTTGGGAACCGCGCGGTGAATGGGACAGCAAACTCGTGAAACAGATTTGCGACGGTCTCGGTTTGTGGCATGCAGTGGACCCGTTCGTTACAAGAACCGTCACGCCGCGAAAGTTGTATTTCAGGCTGCACGGCAAGACTGGTTGGCGTTATGAATATGAGGCAGGCGAACTACTAGAGTTAGCCGCGATGCTGCCGAAGAACATGAGAGGCTACGTCTTTTTCAACAACGTTCGAATGATTCAAGATGCGCTACGGTTCAGGACGATGGTTGGAATGTGACGCAGACGCGTTGCGCAATGCGGTCACAGGGGGTGGCCGATAAATTCCAGGTGTGTCGACAAAATCAGAACCGGATCGCGGTAGCGACCGGCCAGAGATGCAACCCAATCAAGGACATCAGCTGCATTTTTGAGGTTCGTCGGTCGCATCAAGCTTTGTTGACGGAGGTCGATTGGTAGGTTGAATCTTCAGCCGGTCGCTACCGCGATCCGGTTCTGATTTTGTGTCTAATCGTTGCGGAGCACTCATGGTGAACTTTTGTTCCCAAAACAAGTTCCAGGGGTGTCGACAAAATCAGAACCGGATCGCGGTAGCGACCGGCCAGAGATGCAACCCAATCAAAGGCAGCAGCTGCATTTTTGAGGTTCGTCGGTCGCATCAGTCTTTGTTGACGGAGGTCGATTGGGCTGAATCTTCGGCCGGTCGCTACCGCGATCCGGTTCTGATTTTGTGTCTAATCGTCGATGAACACTCCAAACTAAATCAATACAAGATCAGGGTGTTGGCTAGCGGGCGCGCTACGGCTGGCGACTTTGGTTGCCAACTAGGTTCCAGGTGTGTCGACAAAATCAGAACCGGATCGCGGTAGCGACCGGCCAGAGAGGCGACCCAATCAAAGAGGCAGCGCTTCATTTGAGGTTCGTCGGTCGCATCAAGCTTTGTTGACGGGGGTCGATTGGTAGGTTGAATCTTCGGCCGGTCGCTACCGCGATCCGGTTCTGATTTTGTCGACACACTTGGAACCTAGCTGGCAAGCCAGCCTGAATTCTTAGCCCACTCTTTCGAACGGGCATTGCCGGGAATTTCGCCTGAACAAACCACGGCGCGGTCTCGTAGTTCAACGTGGCTTTCCTAACGCCCAAAACGGCCAGATAATATCTTCCTGGAGACTGAGCAGAAGCTATGTATTGTCCGCAATGTGGCACCGAATCATCGTCTGGCTTGCAGTATTGCCGCTCGTGTGGCGCGAACCTCAAGGTTATCGGCAAAGCCGTCACCTTGAGCGAGGCAATTGCTCGCAGCGATCGCGGACCGGTGCCGAAGATCAAGGAGATGATGAAGCGGCTTACGCCCGATGAGGTTACTGAAGACATCTCGCGCGCGATGGACGAAATGAGCCAGGAGATGGTTCGTGACACCGGTACGATTGGTCTTCAAAAGCCGTGGAAGTTTCCTGGCCGACGCAAAAAAACCGCGGCGGAGCGGCGTGAAAAACATTTGGTAACGGGCGTCATCTCAATATTCAGCGGTATCGGTTTGGCGATCTTTCTTTACTACCTGACTGGAGCGCTCGTCTTAAAACTGCCCGCTGATGTCATCGCGCAAGTCCCTTTTGAAATTGATCCGGTGGTGCGAATTCTCTGGCTCTTCGGTTTGATGCCGGCGCTTACGGGCGTCGGTCATCTGCTTGCCGGATTTATGATTCGGCCGGATCCAATCGAACAGATCGCGCCTGCTAAACCGTCCGTGCTGCAAGAAGGCGCACCGCGCCCGAACCCTACAAGTATCACAGAACGCACTACCAATCTCCTTGATCACGAACTGAGCAGAGAGCAACACTCATAACCAGCTGCACTTCCTGGTCTGAAAATCCGGTAGTGCCCTGATTTCAGATTCTCTGTGCCACCTCTGAGTCCTCTGTGCCTCAGTGGTGGATAACCTTAAGCAATCCTCACCACAGAGACACAGAGAACACGGAGGTTGCACAGAGGAGTTCAAATTAAGTCACGCCTGCAAATCCAAAGTGATTGGTGCTCGCGTATGTAGGGCGGTAAGATTAACTGCAAAGCGAGGCCGCTTATGAATAGACGTAGATTTCTAACGGGCGTGGGGGTGACCGGTTGCGTAGCCGCTCTTTCAAGGTTCGCTTTTGTGCCGGCCGGTCCGCTAACGCAGAGCCCCAGTCAAATCAATCGCGATACCAACAACAGCGGAACCAGCAAAGGATTTAAGAAAGTGACGAAGACAAACCAGGAGTGGAAGGAAATTCTCACGCCCGAACAGTATGCGGTCACACGGGAGAAGGGAACCGAGCGCGCGTTCTCGAGTCCGCTGAACGACGTTCACGACCACGGCGTTTTCGAATGCGTTGCGTGTGGGCTGCCGCTGTTTAAGTCAGAAGCTAAGTTTGATTCCGGCACCGGCTGGCCCAGCTTTTATGAGCCTATCGCCAAAGAAAACGTGCGCGAGGAAGTCGACTCCAGCCTGTGGATGACGCGCACCGAAGCGATTTGCGCCCGCTGCGACTCTCACCTCGGTCACGTTTTCGACGATGGGCCGGCGCCAACCGGGCTACGCTACTGCATGAACGGCGTCGCGTTAAAATTCGTAAAAGGATAGTTGGCCGGCTGGACCAGTACGATACGTCCCCTGCGTCTTAAGAGTACGGTAACGCAGTGGATGCTTCAATTAGCCCACGTTTTCCGTCTTGTATTGTGGAAATCGTGGGCATAACTCTTGCTACCAGGTCACTTGCAATCGATTATTGAAGGGAGAGTTTTATGAACACGTCTGTGGTAGTAAAGAAAACGAAACGCTTTTTGGCATTGGTGCTTATGCTGTTTACCTTTGCTTTCGTCGTTGCCCCAATCGTGTCGCCGACGAGTTCGGAGGTAGCCGCGCAAACACGACGACATCGACGGCATCGCAGTTTTTGGAGGAAACATCGTGACAAGTTGACCGTGGCCGGAACCGCATTAGGTGGCGCCGCGATCGGTGGACTTGCTGGGGGTAAAAAGGGTGCGCTGATTGGGACGGGCGTGGGAGCCGGTAGCGGCGCGCTTTACACTTACAAGATTCGCAAGCGACGTCATCGCAGGTATTAAGCGACTTTCAAGCACACCAAATCAGCCGCGGAATCGCAGTTCCGCGGCTTTTTTGGTGCCCGTCGTTTGGAGTGCGGCGGCTTGACGACGCTTAATTTGATTAAAATTTGTGATTCAGCTATTACAAAGCGGCGTTAAGCCGCCGCACTCCAAATAGTTTTACATTCTTACGTAATTATTACCCGCGACCGTTATCTTCTGGTCTAGGATTCCTAATCCCTCATCCGGTTCGACCAAATCTTCCGTAATACGTTGGAGGTGCCACACGATGAAAGCGCTCCTGGTTAATCCAGAGTTCCCAGACACATACTGGAGTTTTCGTCATGCACTGCCTTTCGAACGAAAGCGGTGCGCGTTTCCACCACTCGGTCTATTGACGGTCTCGGCGATGTTGCCGGCGTCGTGGGAACGCGAGCTGGTTGACTTGAATGTGCGCCGGCTGAAGACGTCTGTGATCGCGCGCGCCGACATTGTCTTGATAACCGGGATGCTGGTGCAGAAAGAGTCGATCCACGAGGTCGTACGACGGTGCAAAGAACTGGGGAAGCGTGTCGTGCTTGGTGGTCCTTATGTAACCACCGCCATCGAAGACTTGCCCGCCGTCGATCATATTTTTCGCGGTGAAGCTGAAACAACGTTACCGGAGTTTATTGCCGACCTCGAACGCGGAAGCCCGAAACGCACGTATCAGGCAGCTGATAAGCCGCCGCTGGCACTGACTCCAGTGCCGCATTTCCAACTTGCGGACATGAAGGGTTACAGCGCGATGTCGGTCCAGTATTCGCGCGGCTGCCCCTTTAATTGCGAATTCTGCGACATCATCGAAATCTACGGACGAGTTCCGCGAACCAAGAGTATTCAGCAAATGTTAGCGGAGTTTGATGCATTAATGGCGCGCGGCTGGCGCGGCACCGTTTTCGTTGTTGACGACAACTTCATCGGCAACAAGAAAAATGTGCGGCGTTTGATGCCGGAGCTGACGAAGTGGCAGCAGAAAAATAACTTTCCCTTTTCATTCTTAACCGAAGCCAGCGTCAATCTTGCGGATGACGAAGAACTGCTCGCCGATATGCAACGTGCCGGCTTCGAGCGAGTTTTTCTTGGAATCGAAACTCCCGTTGAAGAGAGTCTTCACGAAGCGCAGAAGTCGCAGAACCGCGGAGACTTGCTCGCATCCGTTGAGAAGATTCAAAGTTATGGGATGGAAGTGATGGCGGGATTCATCGTCGGCTTTGACAACGATCCCGACGACATCTTCGAACGTCAGATCCGGTTCATCCGTGACAGCGCAATCCCGTTGGCAATGGTCGGACTACTTACCGCCTTGCCCGATACACAACTTTGGCGGCGGCTTGAAAAGGAAGGGCGCCTGCTCGGTGAAAGCAGCGGCAATAACACAAACTGTTCGCTGAATTTCGTTCCGCGGATGGATCCGGCGCGGCTGATTGAAGGTTATCAATCGATCATGAGAACGATCTACAAACCGAGCGAGTACTACCAACGCGCGCTAGATTCCCTTAAGCGTACGACGCAGGAAATTTCTCACCCGGCCCCAATCAACCTAGCCAGCGGGCTCGCCGCGTTTACTCGCCTGATCGTAAAGCTTGGGATTGTCGATCGTGAGCGCCGTGAATTCTGGCGCTACCTTGGTCGGACTATCGCCAGACACCGCGATCAGTTTCCGCAGTCGATGCGACTGGCCGCAATGGGTTATCACTTTCGGAAGTTGAACGAAGTTTACGGTGAGTGAGTTCGTATCTGATTATAGGTGGAAAAGCTTGCTTTGTTTCTTGATGACTTCATAGCAGCCGCATGAAGTTGCTTCCAGGCCCCTGCGATCCAAAACGGTTAATTGTCCACGGCTATAGCTAATCAGCTTGCGTTTCTGCATCTTTCCGGCAGCCTTGTTTACACATTCACGTCTCACCGCCAGCATGTTCGATAAGAATTCCTGCGTCAATTGAAACTCATCGGCCTGCATGCGGTCATGCGTCATGAGCAGCCAACGGGCCAGACGCGCTTCGACCGAGTGAAACTGATTGCACACGGCGGACTGCGTGATCTGAGTCAGCATCGAGTGGGTGTAGCGCTGCAAAAGACGGGGCAGAACGGTGCCGTTGTTGCACTCCCGGCGAAACGCCTTAGCTTTCATTTTCATGGCTGAACCCGCGCCCTGGACCACCGCGCGATTTTGCGACTCGTTCACTCCCATGAAAATAGCGAGACCAACAATGCCTTCATTGCCGACCATGCCCACCTCGAGTGTGGCGCGTTCATTAAGGCCGGCAAGCAAAGAGATGATTCCACTGTTTGGAAAATAGACATCGCTAATCGCTGCTTGAGGCTTGTAAATGGTCTGTTCGAATACGAGCGGGATTTCTTCCAATTGAGAGCGCAGCGCCTGATACTCTTTTTTGGGCAGCGCCGCCAGCAACTGGTTGGCAATGGGTGGACTTTTAGATAGCGACATAGGGACCGTCGATTTCTCGCGCCGAAAATGCAACACGGCACAAGGAGAAGTTTGCAGACGGGTCCCTATGTCGGAGAACTGCGTGGGCCAGGATGGTCTAAAGACTGATTGCTATGAAATTACGTGTTTGACCGCTTTCTTCGTACCGCGCCCGAAGTGTCTGCCGGCCCGACCCATATGCCTGCCAAAGTGTTTGCCGCCGCGCACCATGCGGCCGTGTTTGACGTAATGAGCCCCGCTGGTGCCGGCTTTCTTCACCTCGCTCCCGCTCTGCTTCATCTGCCCGGTCGATGAATTGCTGTTTTGAGCAAAAGTAACGACGGGAGTCGCCACAAACGCAACCGCTATTGCGATTAACATCAAGAAGTTTGCTGTTGATTTTTTCATAATTATCCCCCCACCTTATGCTGATCTTCATCCGAAGTCTGTGCGTTGGCACACTTATTAATCATAAAACCCGGGAACACTTTATCCAAGCAGACGGTCATACTCGGTACGCACAACCTGGTAGCATTCGCAGACGCTCGCTTCCAACCCCTTCCGATTCAGAATTGTCATGTCGCCGCGAACGTAACTGATGTAACCCGCATTCTGCAGACGCTTGGCGGCGTGCGTTATTCCTTCCCGGCGCACGCCCAGCATGTTGGAAATCAGATCCTGCGTCATGATTAACCTGTCTGAAGGCAAACGATCGTGGCTGAGCAACAGCCAACGGCAAAGCTGCTGATCTACTGAGTGCAAGCGGTTACAAACAGCTGTTTGGGAAATCTGCGTTATCAACGCCTGCGTATAACGCAGGCATAAGTTGTGAAAACGGCCGCCGCGGGTGAACTCATCTTTCATTGCCTTCGCCGGCATCTTGAAAGTTTTGCCGGCGCTCTGCACCACCGCTCGGTTAGGAGTGGTGTCGCCCCCCATGAATATCGCAATTCCTACCAGGCCATCGTTGCCTACTACACCGATTTCCGCACTCGATCCATTCTCCATGATGTAAAGCAAAGAAATTATCGCAGTCGTTGGGAAGTGGACATAGTCCATCTTCTCGCCGGACTCATAGAGAACTTCGCCGAGCGGTAAGGTAAGGAGTTGCAGGTTAGGCAACAGCCGCGTCAGTTCCTCCTCGCTGATGCCGGCGAGCAAGTTATTCTGACGGGCGGCTTCCCTTACGGCGCTGGTAGACATAGCTTTTCCTCTTGCCTTCGGCGTGGACGAGCCAGTTGCGCAACCGCCGAGTAACAACTCCCTGCTCGTAGAGAGGAGTAGATTCTGGAGGGAAACTTAAAAGGACAGCGGGGTCAAAATACTATTTCCCGATAAGTGCGTCAACGCACAGACGGGCCGCCGATGGGAGACCAAAATGGCGACGACCTAACAATGCAACCCCCTAACCGATTCCGCGTCCTTTCTGTGGATGACAACGAAGACGCCTGCGAAGTACTGAGCTTACTATTGAGCTTGTACGGAATAGACGCGACGTGCGCGCGATCGGCCGCTGCAGCGTGGCCGCTGATTAAGCAGGGAGGGTTCGATCTTTTCATCCTTGACGGTTGGTTGCCCGAAATCGATGGCTTTGAATTCTGTCGACAGATACGCGAGTTTGACGCAGACACGCCGGTACTTTTCTATTCCGGCGCGGCCTACGATACCGACAGGCAAAGGGGATTGGCGGCGGGAGCTACTGCCTACCTTGTCAAGCCCGATGTTGATAGTCTTATCGAAACGATCCTCGACTTAGCCGCCACCGCCAACGTTACGGCCGGCAACGTCGTCGTGCCAGCCACCATGAAACCTCCGGTCAGAGCGAGACCGCGAGCGAATGCCACCCGTTAAGAGGCGCTGAACCACGCAGACGCGTAAACGCAATGCAACCGCCTGCCAAACGACTCGTGCGGGTATCCACAGAATATGCAACGTCCCGCTTGGCCTAAACGCGTCAGGTGCGAATTAAACAGTTTTTAGGAATAGCAGTTGCTCGGCATCGGAACAAAGGAGTAAGTATGAAAACAAATAATACACAGGTGAGATGGGGTGTGGCTGTTGTTTGGTCACTTTTACTAATTTTCGGCATAGGTTTGGGTTCTTCGGCGCAGGCACAGTATGACCGCAACCGTCGTGGAAGAAACTGGGACAACTACGGAAACTACGGTGGATCTTATCAGCTTCGCCAGACCGCTTTGAACGCCGGTTACAACGAAGGACTGAGAGACGGCACGGCAGCGCGTTCCAGGAACAGGAACGCGAACTATGCGGATTCAAATACGTACCGCAAAGCAACCAAGGATTACAGTTCACGTCTCGGCGATCGCGAAATCTATCGCCGCTATTTTCGTGAGGCCTACGAAGTAGGATTCAGAGACGGATTCAACCCCGGCGGCTTCGATAACGCAAGTAACAACGGAGACTGGAACCGTACTAACAACGGAGACTGGAACCGCAATCGGAATGGCAACCCTGACTGGGACCGCGGCAACCGGCGCTGGGACCGCAACCGTGACGGTGAGTGGGATTCGAACAATCGGCGCGGTACCAACTGGGACCGTTACGACAATTACGGCGGCACCAACGACCTTCGTCAGACTGCGCTTAACGCCGGCTACAACGAAGGAATTAAAGAAGGACGCAACGATCGAAATAGCAATCGGCGTGACGACTTCCGTAATAACAGTAAGTACAGGGAAGCGACGACCGACTATAGCTCAAGACTTGGCGACCGTGAGCTCTACCGACGCTACTATCGTGCGGGTTATGAGAATGGTTACTACGATGGTTTGAATGGTAACTAACAGCGGCAATTAAGTCAGACAGACCAACAAAAATACGGACCTGCAAATCTCGAGTTTGCAGGTCCGTGTTGCCTTAAGTGATGAAATCGGACGTGGGCTCGGGTGGGGCAGTGACGCGACCGGTTTCCGCCGTCGCCGCCATCGCTTTGATCTTTTTCAACTCGGGTCCCTTGATGCCGAAGTAAGTAGCCATCTGAAGAATTTGTCTGGGATCGACGAAGTCTTTTGGATCCGAACAGAACTTCTCAATGGTGGGACCAAATTCCCGGCAGGTCATGCTCTTAGGGATTTTTAACCCCGCACCACAAGTGCCTTCCGGCGTGTACTGCAGACAAAATTCGCAAACTAACATTCAGGTGGCTCCAGGCCTCTGTTATTTCGCACGCTAATCAGTGCCCGACAGGGATTCGTTGAAACCGCGTCTTACCTTCCGGATTTTGCCACGAAATATCAAGCACGTACGGGTTAGCCGTTCCGGAAATCAGTTTTAGCCTGGCCAGCAGATCGGCGCTCGCATCCGCTATTCTTCCGTTTACCCAGGTTTTATGCGGCACAATCACATTTTGTTTTGCGGAGATAGAACTGACCTCGTCAAACCGGATGTGAGCCTGCGAAGGGGCGTCCGGGTCCACGCTTTTTAGAAAGACCGTCAAAATCTCAACGCTCTTGAGCGGATAATCTGCCTCGTTACTCAATTCCAGGCGAACGTCAGTTTCGACGTCGACGAAGCGAACGGACAAAGGTTTCTCAGCATCTCGATTCATCATCGTTTCTTACCTCGCTTACCCGCAGCCGCAGCCTTCCTGGCCCCGTTCTTTCTTTTAGGCAGAGCTAACACATCGCCGGGAGCACATTTCAGCGCGCCGCAAATCTTCTCGAGCGTTTCAAAATTGATACCTAACGCTTTGTCCTTCTTGAGACGCCAAAGAGTAGTGTGGCTTATACCAGTTTCTTTGGCGAGCCAGTAGAACGTTCGTCCCTGCTCGGCGAGTATTTGATCGACCCTGATCTCAATCATATGTTTAGTAACGTCCTAATAGTTATCATATACAGCAAATATTGTCTATGTGCAATATATGCTGCATTTGACATAGGCCCTTCGCTGCTGTAGGGTCACACCATGACTATCCTTTATGCGATGCGCCGAGCCAATGGAGATTGGTATGCGTTGGATGACAAGGGAAGTTTTCGTGTTCCAGTCTTCCACACTTCCGGCGACGCAATGGTGGCTCGTTCCCGCGACGCCGGCATGGAATGTTTTAGACCAGTTCAGCTCGGCCCGGTTGCCTTCAAAAACCTCTCTACCACCGACGAAGGCAAGGCATCTTTTTGGCTGATCTCAAATCCCTCGCTCAGGTTGAGCCGCGGCCAGGAGTTCAGTATTCAACAGTTAGAGCAATTTATGGCTAATGATGCGAATGGCGCCAATCGATTGGAAAGCAGGGCCGCGTGATTTCGTCCTGCGATCATTGTGGCCGGATATTGGCGCTCTGGAGACTGCGCTGTCCCAAATGCAAAAAGTCTGCAATGAATTGGCTGCAGCTTATCGTGCTCGCCGTCTTAGCCGTGCCGGCGCTCTTCATAATCCTAAAAATGTTGTGAGCAGTTACGTACCTGCTTAAATCTTAACCGGGTCGAAAGAGGAAAATCTTGTGAGCAATTCAGCAAAACCTAACGGAACTATTGCGACGGGCGTCGCCAGTGAAGGGACGTGGCCCGGGATCGATTCTCGTTTCCGCCTCATCATTGTTGCAGGCCTGAGAACCAAGCAGCTATTGCACGGATCGAAGCCGCGCGTTGAAGCCTTGAATACCAGAAAAAGAAACACCAGCATCGCGTTGGAAGAAGTTAAGCGAGGCCTGGTCAGTTTTACTCAAAAAGCAACCTTAGAGCAGCCGGCGGTTCTCGGCGTTGGATTGGATTAAGGAAGCCACAATGTCCACTGCTATGAGCGGGCTACGCGTTTTCGTTAACATTGGTCGGACTGCCGAGCCGGACTTAACGATGGCGGACGATACAAACCCCGCCAGTACCATTTTCTACAGCCAGCGCGGTAAAGGACCTATCTACCGTTGGCTTTACGAAGAGAAACTGGCGTACTGGCGTGTCGCGCGTATCAATACTTCAGACCTCAATGCCCACACTCTGTCCAATGCTAGCTGGAAGCTTGTGCCTGAGAGTTTGCAAGCGCAGATCGGCGCGCACTACCTCGACTAGTTTTCTCCTCCGACCAATCCGCGATACGCTAGCCGACTAATGTCGGAGCGAAGCGTCTGGACTTCCAGACAGACAAGCACTCATCAGGATCACGTCATAGCCCATGTGCTGGGGACAACCCTGCTGGGTAGTTTTGTTTTCGACGAAGCATCGTATATTTTGCTCGACATCGGCTTCGTTTGGACGATATTTCTGGATGGCGAGATGGGATTGTTGCCGCATCCGGTTGCGGTCAGCGAACTCGAGTTAGACCCGGTACGGAAACAACAAATAAGGGCAGACATAGATTTGCTGCTCGTTGGGTCCGCCGGAACCCTCGCGCTCATGGTACGCGCGAGCGATCTGGGCGCCATCACGGATGTTTCGTTTCTTGAGTCGGGGACGAGCAGGCGTTTTGTTATCACTGCAGAAAGTGGACGGGTGGCGATTACGATGTCGCTGTCCCGTCGCGAGGTACAGGTGATGAACCTCAAAGACGAGCCGGAGAAATCTGCGGAACCATCGAGTTCCATGGAGTTGAATGAAATCGCCGAGGCTGAACATGAATACTTGCATCAGCGCCTGCGCGAAGAGCTAGGTCGCGAGCCGACTGAGCCAGAGCTTGAGGAATGGCTACGTCAGCATACCGAAGGTTATTAAGAAGTCATGACTTATGAGTGATGAGTGAAAAAAAAGCGGCGCCGCGAAATGCTCGCGACGCCCTTTTTGGATCATGATTCGACAAACAATGCGCTACGAATTACTCATCGCTCATCACTGCGCCGTGTTACGACACGACGACGATTTGGTTATCGACCTGTTTCACGCCTTTGATTGCTCGTAACGCGCGATCCACCTGAGACTTGAGTGCCTCACTCTTCACAGTGCCGGTCACTGTCACTTTCCCGTCAAGCACCGTCGCTGTCAGACCCAGGGTGGAAAGCGTGGCATCGTCGCTGATTTTCTTGTCGACTGCAGTTTGCACTTCGCCATCGTTCGAAGTGTTCGCCGGAGCTGCTCCAGTGGCCGGTTGATTAATGATGACCGGCGGTTGCGCGGCCGTCGCGGGAGCGGGTTGTTGAATTATCACTGGCGGCTGTTGTTGGGGCGCCGGCTGCTGAACAATCACCGGCTGCTGGGCTGCGGGTTGCTGCGTCGCCAGGTTAGCGTTGTCATTTGTCGTTTGGCCGTTCATTAAAAACAAAACCACGATTGTTATCAAAGCAATCGCGACCACGACAATCACGCCAACAGTCGCTCCCGAAATACCTCCACGATCGTTGCGCACGGCCTCCGTATGCGTTACCTCGCGCCGCGCCGTCGGTGTTTCCACCACCACTCGACTTTTCCTTGCCTGTTCATCATCGTATGCCATAGCTTCCTCCTAAAGGTTGAATGAATAGACGGCTGAAGGTGCGGGACACTCACATTCTCGTCCGAAGTCGCAGGTGCAATCGCTATTCCCTGCTGGAGTTGGTTAGAATCTTTAGGAATTCAGCCGCAATAGGAGGGAATCACTGAAGGCGGGCAAAATGCGCGTATGCTTTTCAGTCTTCGTATCTTTCGACTTCACGAGATTGAGACACTGCTTAGCGATGCGGTTTCCAACTAACACGTCTGCCGTTGGAATAACTAGAGAGACATGACCACAGCGATTGTTCATCATCCGATCTACCAGCAGCACGACACCGGCCCCGGCCATCCGGAGACGCCGGCGCGCTATGAAGTGGTCATGAAGGCGCTGCGCGAAGACGCCGACCTTTGGTCGAGATTATTGGAAGTACAAGCGAAGGAAGCGGCGCGCGGCGACGTGCAGGCTTGTCACACGCCGCAGCTTTTCAAACAGGTGCAGCGCGTTGTAAGTGAGGGCACCGGGTATCTTGACGCCGACACGGTGGTGTCAATGCGGTCACTGGATGCGGCCTTGCACGCGGCTGGAGGCGCCTGTAACGCTATCGACCTGGTGATGCGCGGCGAAGCGGCGAATGCGTTCGTGCCGGTGCGGCCGCCGGGCCATCATGCGACGCCCGAACGCGCGATGGGTTTCTGTCTTTTCAACAACGTCGCGGTAGCCGCTCGCTACGCGCAAAATAATTACCCGGAAATTGAACGGGTGGCGATTGTTGATTGGGATGTCCATCACGGCAACGGAACGCAAGGTGTCTTCTACGATGACCCGACGGTGTTCTTCTTCTCGAGTCATCAATATCCCTGGTACCCGGGCACAGGCGCGCGTGGCGAACACGGTGTGGGGCGTGGGTTGGGATCAACTTTGAACCTGCCCTTGCGCGCAATGACGCCGGCGAGTGAACAGAAACGAATGTTTGACGCCGCCATTGAAGAAGTATCCGGCAAATTCAAACCGGATCTAATTATTATCTCGGCGGGCTTCGATGCTCATAACGGCGACCCGCTGGGCCAGCTGCGGCTCGAGGATGAAGACTTCATTGAACTGACGCGAACGGTAAAGGACTGGGCGGCGCAAACTTGTAGCGGCCGAATCGTTTCCTGTCTGGAAGGTGGATATAACCTCGACACGCTTGGGCAGACAGTGCGCGCGCATGTGACAGAATTAGCCAGGGAATGATCGCTGCACGGTTGGTCGAAATTAGATTGAATACGGTTATCAGTGGGAGTAAACTCTGCCACACTTAACCGGTTATCGGATCGCGACCCCCAGGGCGAGGTTCTAATATCACGCCCGCACATTGATTCGTCGTTGGAATGGTGGTTCGCGCACGCCGAAAAAGACAGTGGGGAGCCTCATCCCTAGTCGGGAGACAGCGATATGCCAGACATCGAAATTACTTGTGCTGAGTGTGGGGAAATATTTCCGTTTACTGAGCGCGAGCAAGAGTATTACCAGGAGCGCAACCTAACCCATCCGAAACGTTGTAAGCCCTGCCGCGATGCGCGCCGCTCAAACTTTGGCGGACCAAAGGGCGGCGGTGGTGAGCGTCAGCGCTTTGACATCACTTGCGACCAGTGTGGCAAGAACGACACCGTGCCCTTCAAACCGTCCACTGGTAGACCAGTTTTGTGCGGTGAATGCTTCGGCGCCAATCGCGCCGCGCAACCGAGAACTTAGCTGGCTGGTCCCGGACGCAGCTTCGCAAAGACGTTAGGAAAATTGAGCTGACAAAGCACGCGGGACAGGTGCGCGTCTGTATCCGTTTGCCCGTTTAGGCAGTAGTGAACATGACTTACCAAACGATAGAAGTGCGCATGCAGAACTCGGTTGGCGTGGTGACCCTCAATCGTCCCGAATCGTTGAACGCGCTGACCAGTGAAGTGGGAAAAGAATTCAAGGCAGCGGTCGCTGAAGTCGAGGCAGGTGGAGCCCGAGCAGTAGTTCTAACCGGGGCCGGGCGTGCATTTTGTGCGGGCGGCGATTTACGCGAGATGCAGAAAATTGCTCAACGTGAAGGGAAAGTTGAAGCGTTTTTCGATGAACCGTTGGGACTGTTGAACGAATGCATCATCATGATTCGGCGCACGCCACTACCATTCATCGCGGCAGTGAATGGCGCGGCCTCAGGTGGTGGCTGCAATCTCGCGCTGGCCTGCGACCTGGTCATAGCGGGGGAAAATGCGCGCTTCAACCAGGCGTTCATCAAGATCGGTCTCGTTCCGGATTGCGGCGGAACCTTCATATTGCCGCGCCTGGTTGGTTGGAAACGCGCGACCGAATTGATGATGACCGGTGACGTGGTAACCGCAAGACGCGCGCTGGAAATCGGAATGATTAATGAGGTGGTTCCTGATGGCGAACTGTTGGCTCGCGCGATGGCGATGGCGGAACGTCTGGCCCAGGCGCCGACGGCCGCAATCGGTCGCATCAAGGAATTGATGGAGGCAAGCTCCACAAATGACTACGGTGGACAACTAGAACTCGAAAGGAAAGCGCAGATTCAATCAGGACTAACAAATGATTTTCGAGAAGGCGTCGCAGCCTTTATTGAAAAAAGGCCTCCCAAGTTTTCCGGAGGATGATTTTCAAGTCGCGTTTTAAGGTTGCGAGCCGCTGGTACTGAACTGGCGGCTTTTTTAATTAATTTTGAGTTTTGAATTTTGAGTTTTGAGTTTCGGTGATGAGTTCCGAGGTTCGAGTTCTGAGTCCGAGTTCCTTATCGAACTTGGAACTTGAACTTGGAACTTGAAATCAAAACTTGAAACCTGGAACTCGCTCTAAGTTTTCTATGGATTCTTTGACGTACATCCAGCTGCTCCGGCGCAATCGCTCGTTTCGACGGTTGTGGTGGGGGCAGGTGATTTCCGAGCTTGGCAATTGGTTCAACTTCATTGCCGGGCTGGGACTCGTGCGCATGATTTCACACGGCGACGCGGCCGTGACGACAATCATTCTGCTGTCGCGCATGGTGCCGTTTACGCTGTGTGCACCGTTAGCGGGAGCGTTTGTTGATCGCTGGTCGCGGCGGGCGGTGATGATAGCCAGTGACTTCGCGCGGGTTGCGGTAGCGCTCGCGTTCCTACTGGTCCAGGCTCCGGAGCACCTTTGGCTGGCATACACCTGCACTGCGCTGCTTTCAATCTTCGGGACATTCTTTGAGGCCGCGAAGAACGCGGTGATACCGAACATCACCGGCGAAAGAGATTTGCTCGCTGGAAATGCCCTCATGTTTTCGTCGCGCTTTCTGCTCATGGCTATGGGCGCGGCTCTGGGCGGTTGGACAGCCGCGAACGTGGGTTATCGCGCTGCGTTTATCGTGAATGCAATCTCCTTTTTTGGCTCAGCCCTCTCAGTCTGGCTAATTCCTGAAGAGGACACACAACCGCGGCAGGCGGAGGGAGCAATTGTAAAACCAGAAAAGCGTCCGAGTTATTGGTCAGACATTCGCGAAGGCTGGGCCTACATTGTGACCCATGCTCCGGTGGCCGCTATTCTCTTTATCAATGTCCTGTGGGCCATCGGCGGCGGCAGCATGAACCTCATCATGGATCGTATGGGCGGCATCATTTTCGCCGGCGATAGGGGAATCAGCGGCGATGCCGCAGTTGCGGCCCTTTATTGCGCCAGTGGGCTGGGACTATTCATCGGAATGATGGTGGCGCGCCGTGTCGGTCATCACTTCGAGTTTTTGGGACGCACGCCAGCCTTCATCGGTTGGGGGTTGCTGGTCCAGGGCTTTCTGTTTGCCATCGTCGGGGTAATGCCCAGTCTTTGGTCAGCGTGTTTGTTCCTGCTGCTGGGTCGGGTTGTGCTCGGTGCCGAGTTTGGCGTCCAGGACACGCTATTGATGCGACTGGTCCCGGATAACCTGCGTGGGCGAGTTATCACCACCGATAGGTCAACTGAGTTTCTCGCCTGGAGTGTTTCGACAACGCTCGCCGGCTGGTCCCTGCGCGCGATAACGCCGCGAACGTTGACGGTAATTTCAGGGTTGCTCTCGGCTGTGTCGGGAGCAGTGTGGCTAATACTATTCGCGACCGGCAGAGTGAGGCTGCCGCGCAGACTCAACTCGCGGCCCTCGGGCTAATCGTCGCACAGTTCATCCACCGACGCGTGGGTCGACTAATTCAGAACCGGGAGCGGTAGCGACCGGGTGACGTTCGGAACGCACACTGTGATAGTAATTGGCAAAGCGACCGGGTGACATTCGGAACGCACACTGTGATAGTAATTGCCCGCAAAGCTTGACCCGGTCGCTACCGCTCCCGGTTCTGAATTTGTGTACGCGTTGCTCGATCGGGGGTCGTGGCGGTCCTCGGGCTAATCGTCGCTCAGTTCATCCACTGACGCGTGGGTCGACTAATTCAGAACCGGGAGCGGTAGCGACCGGGTGACGTTCGGAACGCACACTGTGATGGTAATTGGCAAAGCGACCGGGTGACGTTCGGAACGCACACTGTGATGGTAATTGGCAAAGCGACCGGGTGACGTTCGGAACGCACACTGTGAAAGTAATTGCCCGCAAAGCTTGACCCGGTCGCTACCGCTCCCGGTTCTGAATTTGTGTTCGCGTTGCTCGAATCGGCGGTCGTGTCGGCCCTCGGGCTAATCGTCGCTCAGTCATCCCGTG
>Ga0070682_100000907_pt1 | contig 17315 bp, 15 predicted proteins | sample KBSC63LmetaG_FD_64668 | JGI IMG/M metagenome (GOLD analysis project Ga0070682, IMG submission 64668) | Corn rhizosphere microbial communities from Kellogg Biological Station, Michigan, USA - KBS C6-3L metaG | ecosystem: Host-associated > Plants > Roots > Rhizosphere | place: USA: Michigan... | reverse complement strand
GTCCGCCCCTCAACCGAAGGGCAAGGCGCCCGTACCGTCCGCCGCGAAGAACCCGACGGAGCACTCCCCCGCAGCCAAGCCGCAGAAGGCAGCCCCCGCGAAGAGCAAGGCGACGCCCGCCTCGCCACGGTCACACGAGAACGCGTTCCTCGAGGTCCCCGACCGCGCCTACGCCGAGAGCACGCTGGCGTACCGGTACGCAAACCTCTCCAATCAGGATGCGCTCGCTGAGCTCGCTCGCCGCCGCGTCGATTGGGTGCCGGCTACACCTCCCCCGCCAGGCGTTCGGACGCCGATTCGCCTCGCTGGACCGCTCCGCGGCGTCGCCGTTCACTCGAGCCTCCCGCCGGCCGAACGGGCGGGCAGTCCTTTCGAGATCCTCGATGCCCGACTGGCGCTCGCGCTCGACGACTTCTGCGCCCTGCTCGCACGCCACGACGTGGTCGAGCTCATCCACTACACGATGTACCGGCCCCCCGCCGACGCTCCCGCCGAGGGTCAGCCGCAGATCCGCCATCCAGCGGGGCTCGCCATCGACGTGGGCGCTCTCCGGAAGCGCGACGGCACCTGGCTCGCCGTCGGGCCGCATTGGCCCAGCAACATCGGGGCCAAGACCTGTGGCGAGGGGGCCGTGGAACACTGGGCGCGCGAGGCGCGGGAGCTCGCGAGCATCGTGTGCGAAACGAAGGACGAGCGCATCTTTCATTTCGCGCTGACGCCCGACTTCAACGCCGACCACGCCGACCACGTGCACCTCGAAATCAAGCCGGCCGCGCGCTGGTTCATCGTGAACTGATGGACGCAAGGGGACCCGAGGTGCGGCGCGAGGCAGCGCGCGAGGCCCGGCACGGGGCTGCAAACGCCGGGCCCGCCCGGGCGGTTGACAGAAGCACCGACCCCGGGGGAGCCTGATCCACTCTTTCGCTGGTCGACCATGCCGCTACTGAGCTCGAGCATCGTCAAGCACCAGCTCGCAACCATGGAGCAGGTCGAGGAAGCGCTCGCGCGCCAATCGGCCGAGGGCGGCGACCTGCTGACCAACCTGCTCGAGAAGGTGACGGTCAGCGAGCAGCGCGTGTCGGAAGCACTCGCCGAATCGTTCGGCATCGACGCCGCGCCGGTCGGCGAGCTTCCGCGAACGCCCGAGCACGTGCGCCGTCTCGTGCCGGCCGACGTCGCGCAGCGCTTCGCCTGCTACCCCATCGAAGAGCACGCCGGGGTCCTCGTGCTCGCAGTGAGCGAGCCTTTGCCGTCCGAGGTGGAGAGCGATCTCGGGTTCGGGCTCGGGGTCACGATCGTGCAGCGCGTGGCTCCGCTGGTTCGAATCCGGCAGGCCGTGGCACGCGACTACGGCCTCGCTCTCGACGAACGCGTCGCGCGGGCACTCGCTCGGCTCGAGGGACGCGGTGAGCCGGGGCAGAGCTTTCGGCCGCAGGAAAATCTGGCTCCGGAGCGACCCGAGACGGTCGCACCGATCGCGAAGCCCACGCTGGAAGTCCCGGTCGTGAGAGCCGCGCGCACGGCGGGTGAGGTGAAGGCCCTGGTGCGCGCCGTGCGCCCCGAAGGGCCCAAGCCGCGCCGGATGGGGCCGTACACCGCTGCAATGGCGGAGCGCGACCTGATGGCGGCGGGCGGGCTCGATGACACCCTCGCGTCGTTCTTCGATTTCGTCCAACAGTACTTCGAATATGCGGCGCTGTTCGTCGTGCATGCCGATCTCGCCGAGGGGCGCGACGCGCACGGGCCCGGCGCGGCGCGCGCCAAGGTGCAGTCCATCGGCGTGTCGCTCGATCTGCCGAGCGCGCTCTCCCGCGCCCGCGACGGTACGGGCTACCTCCTGACGCGACTCGGCACGGGCGGGCTCGACGCGGCGCTCGCGAAGGATCTCGAACGCCGCCCGGGACCGCAGGTGCTGCTGTTGCCGATCCGCGTCCGAGGCCGCTCGCTCCTGATCCTGTACGGCGATCACGGTGACGCCGACGTCGATCTCGCGAACATCGGCGACGTGATTTCCTTCGCCCCACTCGCGGCCGCGGCGCTCGAGCGCCTCATCGTCCAGCGCAAGCGCGGGCGCGCCGACGCACCCGCCTCGCTTCCGGCACCACCTCCGCGCCGCGCGCCAACCCGGCCCACGTACGAGGAGCGCGCCCAAGCCCTCGCCTCCGTTCTTCAAGCGCCGCGCCGGAGCGCCGCACCTTCCATGGAGCCGGCGATTCGGCAGGAAGACATCGAAACGGCGCGCCCGCCGGTCGTGGAGATCCCACATCCCGCGGCGCTCGAGCCGACGTTTTCGCTTTCCGAGCCGCCGTCCTCGACGGGCCGCGCGCGACCCCTCGCGCCACTGATGGGCACGCCGTCCACCCCCACGTCGAGCGCACCACCACGCTCCATCGCGGAAGCGCTGGCGCGCCCGGTGATCCCCATCGGGCGCAGCTCGGACCGGCCGACGGATCCCGTCGCCGCTCAGCCACGCGCGGTCGGACGCGCGGCCTCGTTGCCGCCCGCCGCCGTCGACGCGGGCTGGGAAGAGCTCGCGGGTCCGAGCTCGCCGTTCGCGCGGGCCGAGCGCGGCACGCGTCCCGGCGTCGGCAGCATCCGACCCGCGACGCCCGCGCAGCCCGCCGACGAAACCACGCCGGAGCTCGTCGTCGAGTCAGGCCCCATCGACGACGAGCTGGCCGAGCTGGCCGCGACGCCCGCGTGGACCGAGGTGGATTCGCCCGGCGTGCCCTTGGCGTCGATGTCGCGCACGGCGGCCCACAGCGCGCGGCCGCTCCCGCATCCCTACGACCTGGGCGAGGAGCAGCAGTTGCCGAGCGTCATCGTGGACGTCGCGGAAGATTGCCGAGCGCTGCTCGACCAACTCCTGCACGGTGACGCGGGCGCCGGTGACCGACTCGTCGCAGCAGGCGCGCCCGCCGTCGCGGTGCTCGTCGCCGCCTTCCCGGGACCCATCGAGATGCCCTCCTCGCGACGCGCGAGCGCAGGCATGGCGCGCGCCTCGGATTCCGGCCCGGTCATGCGCACGCTCGCCCGCATCGGCGAGCGCGCCGTTCCCTTCCTCGTCGTGCGCACCAACGACGCGAGCGCCGAAGTGCGCGGCTACGCCACCCGCCTGCTCGGCGAGATCCCGAGCCCCGAGAGCGCGCACGCCATTGCGCGCCGCTTCTTCGACGGAGACGTCGAGGTGCGCCGCGCTGCGCTCACCGCCGCGCGACTGCTCGCCCCGTCGCTCGACTCGACGGCCGCGCTCGTTGCCGAGCTCGGCGTGACGGCGGAAGATCGCATGCGTCCGACGGGCGCGCGACTGACGGCGATGGAAGCGCTCGCCGAGCTGCGGCAGCCGCAGGCCGTGCCGCACTTGATCCTCGCGCTCGACGACAACCCGGTCGACGTGGTGCAAACCGCACGACGCGCGCTCGTGGTGCTCGCGCGCCAGGATTTCGGCACGAACACGTCGGGCTGGAACGACTGGTGGCGCACGGCGCTCGGCCGTCATCGCATCGAGTGGCTGATCGACGCGCTCACGCACGAATCGCCGGAAATCCGCCGGCCCGCGGGCGAAGAGCTGAAGGCGCTCACACGCGAATATTTCGGGTACTACGACGACTTGCCCGCCGCAGAGCGCTCGCAGGCGCAGCGCCAATATCGCCAATGGTGGGAGACGCGCGGCAAAGCGCGATTTCGCGCCTGATCACCCCTACGGTTGAAGTCGTCGGCACTGAACGGAGGTGCCGTGCTCGTGCGCACCCGTAGACAGCGCACCCGCGCGCGTGGCAAAAGCCTGAGCTTCATGCCGCCCGCCATGCCCGAGCTCGACGGCGAAGCCCTCCGCGCGGCGAACCTCGCGTTCGTGGGCCGCAAGCAGCGCGGCATCGCGCGACTCGCCTCGATCGAGCTGAAGGGCGGCGACCCGCGCTCTTCCGCGTGGGAGGCCGTCGCGATGGCCTCGGTCGGTTTTCTGGCGGTGCTCGTCGTGCTCGGCGTCTGGCTTCTCTGACCCCGTCGTCCGGGGCAGCGCAAATCTAGCTCGAGCGGAGCGCCTTCGCGCTCATTCGCTCTTGTCGCCGCCGCGCGGGCCCGACTTCTTCTGCTTCGCGCCGGTCAGGTCGATGTCCCACTCCACCGTGTGCTCGGCGCCCTTGTACGCGGGCACGATCACGCTGCCCATCGCGCGGAGGACACAGGCGCCGACCGGCTTCTCCGCGTAGACGTCGTCGATCTTCGAGTCTTTGACGCGACCGTCGTTGGCGAACACGAGCGTCACGTGGGCCATGCCCTTCGGCGACTTCTCGGTCACGGACTCCGGGCACGTCTCCGCGGAGCGGGTCGCGCGCTTGAGCTCGAGGTCGGCCTGCTTGTCGTCCCACTCGCGGATCTTCTCGTCCTCGGTCTGCGTGGGCTCGTCGGTGTTGCCCTTGTGCTTCTTCTGCTCGGCGAGCTGCTTGGCGCCTTCTTGATCCTGCTCTGCGAGCCACGCATCCGGTGACTTCACGTCCTGGTGCTCGTCGACACCGCAGGCAAAAACGAGGAGAGCCGCAGCCAAAACTCCGAGCGTCGCACGCATCATGGGGGGCGAGGTTAGTTCCGGCCTTCGGAACTTGCAATCGGCCGAGCCCGCCCCGCTAAATCGAGTAGCGGAGCACGCGCTCTTCGGGCGATCCGTCCGAATTCCGGGCCACATCGGCCAGCGTCGTGCGCTCGAGCACCTCGACGCTGGCGCCGTAAGCCTCGCGCAGAACCAGCCGAACTGCGCACGTGGCCTCGTCCTGGCAGCCGTCGCAGCGCCGGTAGGCTGTCTTGCTCAGACAGGGTACCGGCGCGATGGGACCGTCGAGCACGCGCAAAATTGCGGCGAGAGTGATCGTTTCCGGTCCCTTTGACAGCAGGTAGCCCCCGCCGCGTCCCTTGCGGCTGTGCACGACCCCGTGCTGCTTGAGCTCGGCAAGGATCGCTTCCAAGAACTTCTTGGGGATCCCTTCGCGCTCCGCAATGTCGGCGATCAGTACGGGCTCACCGGGAGGAGCGAGCGCCAAACGCGCCAGCGCCTTGATGGCGTACTTCGCCTTCATGGTGATCATGGCGGGAACTTTACCGGATGTTCGGCGCGTCGCGAGCCGTCTCGTGCGAGGCGGCCCAATCCGGCCGAAACCAGCGGTCACCGCCCGCCGCCCGCCCGAGGCCGTGGGTGCGGCGCCGGAGCCGGGGCCGCGTCGTCCGCCGAGGGCTCGTTGGCGGGCGGCTTGTCCGGCAGGAGCCCGGCGACCTCGGAAAGCGCCAGCTCCGTGAGGACGCGATAGGCCGCGGCGCACGCCCCCGAGAGCGCCTGCTGTGCAGGGCATGCCTCGGCGCCGGGACATTCCCGACAGCGTTCTTCGTTCGGCTCGCGACCGAGGCACATGAACGGAAAGAGCGGGCCGCCGAGCGTCTCCACGACTTGCGCGATGGTGAGTGCGGCTGCAGGCACCGCGAGCTCGTAACCGCCCACGGGGCCGCGGTGACCTCTCACGATGCCGTGCTGGCGAAGGTCGGCAAGGATGCCGGCCAAAAACTTGGGGGGTATCCCCTCGCGCTCTGCGATCTCTGCGACCGAAAGGGCGCGATCTCCGGCGCGGGCCATCCCGACCAGCGCTCTGATCCCGTACGTAGTCTTGCGTGTCAGCACGTTGGACGAAGCCTCCTCATGGCGAGATGATTAACGTTCCGTGCGCCCACGATTGCCCGCCTCGGTCATCGTGCGCGACTGCCCAAACATCCACCTGGCCCGCAGTCGGGGCGGCCCAGGAATTCACCGTACCCGGCAGCTCATCGTCGCCGCCGAACGCCTGCTCGGTGCGCGGCTCCGCGAAGTTACCCGAGGTCGCGTACCAGGACACGACGAACGACTCGCGCTGGCTGACCAGCGTTTGCGACAGCGCGTCGTAGACGACGTACTGCTCGGCGCCACCGCACTCGCCCTCCTCGGGGCAGTTCGGCCATTTCACCCGAAATCTCACGCGCTCACTCGGGCGAAGCTCGTGCGCCGCCGACTCGTCGAGGGGCTCGACGCTGCCGTCGTTGCGCAGGAGCTCGAGGGGCTCGAGCTCCGGATTTTGGTTCGGGTGGTAACGTTGATTGTAGGACTGCGTCACGTCGGGTGGCGCGCCGATGAGCCCACAGCCGAGCCGCACACCGCTCAGCACCGGTTCGGCGCCGAGCCACGCGAGCACGGGCTGGAAGAAGCCGCCCGACGAATCCGGATCCACCGGGCGCCCCGAAGGCTCCCCGGGCTTCGGATCCGGCCGGTCCGGCCCGAAGAGCTGACACGCGTTCTCCGGCAGCGTGGCAACGGCGGGAGGCCCGGGCTCGACGACCGCGGCGATGTCCGCGCCTGGGTTCGGTCCCGCGAGACAACGCGTGCTGACCGGCCCAAGCTCGGAGAGCGGCTTGCGATCGATGCAGAGCGACCACGCGGGCAGCACCGTCTCGCTGCCGGGCGGCGCCGCCACGAGCGCCTCGAGCGTTACCATCTCGCCCTCTTTCGCTTCCGCAGGCTCGGCGCGAACGGCGAGGATGCGTGGGCTCGCGACACGCGTCGTGTCATCGATGAAATCGGGCAGGCAGCCGCTCGCGACGAGCGCGGCAGCAAGCAGTGAGCAGCTTTCGAGCCGGTTCGCCATGCTCAAAAGCTCCACCGCGCGCCCAAGACCGGGAGGATCGGCAGACCGTACACGTAGCGCTTCTGCGTGTAGTCCGGGGAGTACGCGATCTCCTCCGGGTTCTCGCGATTCGTGACGTTCTGCACGTCGAGATACGCTTCGATCTCCTGCGTTCCGAAGGTGAAGCGCTTCGCGACTCGCACGTCGAGCTGCCAAAAGTCCGGGATGCGTGCGCTGTTTTTGGGACCGAGCTCCGGCTCGTAGAGGTCGCGGCGCGAGTCGTAATAGGAGCCGACGACGGGGGTACGCGGGTAGCCGGTCGCGTAGCGAAAGCGCGAGCTCACGTCGAAACCCTTGCCGAACTGATACGCCGCGAGCGCCGTGAGCACGTGCGTCTGATCGAAGTCGAAGAGGCGGTACGGGGTCGCGGGCTCGTCCTGCCGCTCGGCGCGCAGCAGCGTGTACGCGATCCAGCCGAAGAAGCCGCCCTTCAGGCTCTTCCTGAGCAGGAACTGCGCGCCGTACGAGCGGCCCGCGCCGATGCCCACGAGCGCTTCGGCCACGAGCGGAGAAGGGATCGGGTTGCGCGCGGCCAGGTCGGACGAGGTCGTGTAGAACGCCGTGGTTTCGACGCCGAACGACTCGGTGAGCTGAAAATCGCCCCCGCCGAGGAAATGATGCCCGGTGGCGGCACCGAGCAGGGGGTTGCCGAAAACCGGCGAGAGATCCTCCGCGAGCGGAGGCTGGCGGTAGTGACCGTAGGCCGCCTTGAAGGTCGCTCGTCGCGACAGGCGGTAGCGCGCAGCGAGGCGCGGCTCCACGGAAATATCGGTCGTCGAGGCGCCGACGCCCGGCTTGTCGCCGTCGCGCGGCTGGCGGCGTGACACGCTCGTGAAGAGCGGATCGAGCCGCAAGCCTGGCACGATGTGCAGCTTGTCGGAAAGCAACCCGATATCGAGCTCGGCGTACGGCGCCGCGCTGCCGACGAACGCGTCCCACTCGTCTCCGTTGATCTGATCGGACGGCGGCTGTCCGAACACGTGGGCATCGCCCTCGCGCGGCGGGCTCGACGTGGATCCGGAGCGTGTCGCGTTGGTGGCCGAGCCCTCGAGATCGAGACCGAGCGTGCCGACGATGGTGTCGGTCACCTTGCCCGAGTAGCGCGCGCGCAGGCCGAAGATGTTCGTGTCGAGCCCCTGACTCGTCGGCACTTCGCCGAACGAAGCCTCGAGCGTGCGGTGGTCTTGCCCGTACCAAGGCATGACCTCGACGACCGACCCGTCTTTTCCGGACTTTTTGTAGCGGATTCCGACGCGACCGAACGTCTGGTGCCGCTTCTCGCTCTTCCGCCCGCGCGGGTCGTTGCTCGACACGGTGCGTGCGACCTCGTCGAATGAGAGCAAGCCCAAGGTTTCGATGAACTCGCCCTCGCCCAGGTCGCGCCGGATGCGCGCCTGACCGTCGTAGTAGTGAGGGATCTGGAAGTACTCGTCGAAATCCTTCGACGAGACGTTGTCGAGCACCCACTGCAAGTGGCTGTTGCGCGCGGCGAGCGCCACGCCCCACCCCTCGGCGACTCGACCCTGCACCGCGGCCGAAGCGTCCATCACGTCGACCTGCACGCTGCCGTGGATCCGATCCTGCGGGGGGTCACGTGTGGCGACGACGACGAGCCCGCCGAGACCACGCCCGTAGGCCGCGCCGTATCCGCCGGGCACGAGCTCGACCGATTGGACGAGATCGGTGTGCACGATCGAACGCAACCCGCCGTAGTGGTAGAGGAGCGGCACGCGCATGCCGTCCACGTAGACGCGCGTGTCTTCGGGCGCGGCGCCCCACACGACGATCTGGCTCGACCCGGCAGACGCGCGCGCGACACCCGGCAAATTCTCGACGATTTTGAGCACGTCGCCCTGCGTGCCCGCGACGCGCCGCCCCTCGGAGGCGTCGACCTTCGTCGACACCGATTGCTTCACGAGCTTGGGGGCGATGATCACGATCTCGAGATCGTCGTGCTCCTCCCCGTCGTCGACCGGCGCGAGCTCGATCTCGTAGGTGGCGTCGAGCTTCTGCCCCGCAACCAGATCTTCCTGAGTCTGCAGGCCCTTGAGGTCCTCGCGCGAGAGGAGCACGCGGTGGCGCCCGGGCTCGACGTCCGGAAAGGTGAAGCGTCCCGTCTGATCGGTGACGACGCTGCGTCCGTCGTCGAGCCCCACCGTCACGCCCACGAGCGGTTCACCTTTCGGACGCGACTTCACGACGCCGGTGAGAATCGCCGTCGTCGGCTCCGCCTGCTTGAGCACGAACTGGTAGCGGTAATTGATGCGAATGGCCGCTGGCCGGTCGTTGATCTCGGCCGGGTCGAACACGAAGCGCTTCGCCGCGTCGACCGCAGCCGCGTCGAACGCCGGACCCGCCGACTCGATGACGGCCACGTCGGTCACGGTGCCGGTCGGTCCGATACCGATCTGCAGCACGACCGCCGCGGTCTTTCCGGCTGATTTCTCGCTCTCCGGGTAGTCCGCCTCGACGAACGTCACGAGCTTCGGTGGTTTCGTGAGGCGGGGTTTCACGGCTTCCTCAGTGATCGGCGCGGCCTGCTGGGCCCGAGCGGGCGCGGCGAGGCTGCCGATGACGACTGCGGCGAGGACGGCTCTGCATGTGAAAAAACGGTTCTGCACGGAAAAAGTCGATCACGACGAAGAGAAGCGCATCGAGATGGTGAATGTGGCGCGCGAAGGTTTGCCGCAACGCATGGCGGGCTCGAACGACGCGCTCTGAGCCGCGGCGAGCGCAGCCTCGTCGAGCCCGTAACCGAGTCCGGAGAGAACGCGCACGCCGACGACGCGCCCCGTCTCGTCGACCGTGAGCTCGATGCGGACCTTGCCTTCGATGCCCGCCTCGCGCGCGCGATCGGTGTACGCAGGCTGCGGTACGCTCTTGGGCTTCGGCTTGGCGGGGGGCTCGTCGCACTCGTCGACCACCGACGTGGGAGCGCGAGCAGCGGCCACGTGCTTCGCGGCTGCCGGCGTGCCGCGTGCGGCCACCGGACCCTTCTGGGCTGCCGCGACGCTTTGAGGCGCCGGCGCGACCGCAAGCCCGCCGATGCCGCCACCGAGCTCGAGACCGAAGTCCGGGAGCGCTTCGAGCGGCGCAGGCGCCGCGGACGGGGGCGGTGTTTCCGCGACCTTCTCGGCGGCGGCAGCACGCTTGGCCGAGCGCTTCGGGGGCTCGGGCGGGGGCTTCGGCGTGTCGTCCACCTTGGCCTTCGGCGTCTCCTTCTTCGTCTCGGCCATCTGGATCGCCGTCGCGGCGTGCGAATCGCCCAGGTCGATCCGGTAGACGAGGAAGCCGAGCGCACCGTGAAACAGGATGCTCAGTCCGAGCAGTGATCTTTCTGCCACGTTCCCTGTGCCTCCTTTCCTTGCGGGCGCGCGAGCGCCGGCTAGCGGCGCTCCACGTTGATGGCGAACTTGGTGATGCCCTCGATCTTCGCGAGGTCGATCACACCGACGACGTTGCCGTGCATCGCGCCGCTGTCGGCCGTGATCACGAGGTTCACGTCGCCCTTCGACGCCTTGCGCGCGGCCTTGAGCTCCGCCGTGAGGCCTTCACGCGTCGTGGGCTTGTCGTTGAACAGGTACTTCCCATCCTTCGAGATCGTGACGACGTACGTCTTCGCCACCGTCTCGTCGGAGGTCGCCGTGCGCGGGAGCTCGACCTTGAGCGCCTGCGAGACGATGTACGTCGCGGCCACCATCATGATGATGAGCAGCACGAGCATGACGTCGACCATCGGCGTCACGTTGATGCCCGTGATGCCCCCGCGACCGCGGGATGAGGAAGAGAGAGAAGATGCCATGACCTGCTAGCTCCGTGCGCTCAGCTCGCGCCCGCGACGATTTCGCGGACGGTCGAGCTCTGGGTTTCGGACTCGACGGCTTCGACGCGCGCGCCGTTGGTGAGCGCCGGCTGGGGCTCGCTTTCCTCGACCGCCTCCGCGACGCGCGTCGACTTCACGTACGCCGTGAGCAGCTTCGCGAGCGAGATCGCCCCCGACTCGATGTCGCCGATGCGCTTTTGAATCATGTTGTAGGCAATCACGGCCGGAATCGCCACGAAGAGACCGACGCCCGTGGCGACGAGCGCTTCGGCGATGCCCGCCATCACGCCGCCCATCTGCCCGGCATTGCCGCCGGCTGCGCCGAGCGCGTGGAACGCGATGATCACGCCGAGCACCGTGCCGAACAGCCCGATGAACGGCGCGTTGTTGCCGAGCGTACCGAGCAGGTTCGACCCGCGCTCGAGCTCCCGCTTCACGAGCGCGAGCTCGGACTCCACGGCGTCCGTCATCGAGTCGGCACCGGCCGGCTGCCAGCGCCACGCCTCACGCGCGATTCGCGCCTCGATGGCCTTGCTCTTCGCGAGGACCTGATCGACGCCTTCGATGTCGTCCGCATCGAGCTTCTTCCGCACGTCGGCGCGCAGTTTCACGAGATCCTCCCGCCGTTTCCGGAAGTAGATCCAGCGCTCGAACATGGTCGAGAACGAGACGACCGAAAGGAACAACATGAGATAGAGAACCCATGCGCTGCCCAGCAGCGCGACTCGCATCAATCGATCGATCAGCATGACTTTCTCACTTCTCTCGCGGTGCGCGGCGCGCCCGCTCGAAACCTCATTGGACGACGAGCTCCGTGACAAACAGCCCTAGCTTCGAGCCACCGTCGGCCTGCGCGGCGTTCAGCACTCCGCTCTGCTGGAACGTCGTCACTTGCTTGAACGTCCCCGCTTCCGCGCCCGGGACACCGGCGACGACCGACACGTCGAACCGCACCGAGCCCTTGCCGCAGGCCTCGTAGAGATCGGCGTAGATGGCGTAGCGCCCGGGCGGCGGCGCCGTCTCGAACACCAGGTTCTCGCGGTTCTTGTCGTCGATCCGGCAATCGCCGTTCGAGTCGCGATCGAGGATACCGATGCCCGGCTGGTCGAGGTCCACCTTGCCGTCGACCGGGTCGGCCGTGTTCGGGTGCTTGGGGTCGACGAGCTTGCCGGTCGGCGTGACCACCTTGAGGTCGAGATCCACCGCCGCATCCCAGGCGAGGCTCACGACGACCGCAGGCGGCTCGCGCTTGGGGTCACACGCGTTGCCGGGAATCGTCGGATCGACATCCGAGAGCTTGTCGGGAATCGGCGGCTCGAGGCAGAGGACGATGTCCTTCTGCGTCCCCGAACGCCCGTCGGGTGCAACCGCGGCGAAGAGCAGCGTGTGCACGCCGACCGGGGCCTCGGAAGAGATGTTGGCGTCGATGTTGAAGCTGAATCCGCCGCTCGCGGCCAGCGTCGTGACGGGCCGTACCCAGTACCCGCTGCCGATGTCGGCAAAGCGGAAGGCGACCGCGCTCGCATCGGTCGTGGTCGAGCCAGGGATTTGGAGCGCGGCCGAACCCACGACGATCGACGGTGTGGAGACATTGACTTCGATGACGTAAGGCGGCGTCGGCAGGACACCCGAGCCCTGCTCGGCGCCCGTGAGCGGCCGCGACCCCGGCAACGCACCTTCGACGAAGTCCGCGCCCTGCGCGCGAATGGGTTCTTGGAACTGCTTGGTGATGGGCTCGCCACCGCACGCGCCGGCGAGCAAGCCGAGCGCGCCAGCGAAAACCAGGTACGGAGCCCTGCTGGCCATCACAGCCCCACCTGCAGGCGCACGGTGGCCTGGTTGTTCTTGGCGTCGGCAGGGACACCGCGTGAATCGCGACCAAGGTTGTCGAGCACGAAGTCGTACTGGAAGAGCAGCTTCGCGATACCGGTCAGCGTGAACCCGGCGAGCGGCGACAACGTCCACACCGTCTGCGAGAGGGGCAGGAGCCGCCCCTGGCGCGTCTCGCTCGTGTCCAGGTTGGGATCGTAAAATCCCGCGCGAAAACCCACGATTCCGTAGCGCGTGACGTCCTGCACGAAGGCCGCGTAGGCGCCGGCCTCACGCACGTCGACACCGGCTACGATCGGATCGGCGGGCAAGACGCCGCGGTCGTAGTTCTGCGCGAGGAAGCCCTCCGCGTAGAGCTTCGAACGACCGAGCTTCGTCTCGACCGCGGCTTGCGCGTCGAGGCCGATCGCCCAGCGCTCGTAGTTCTGCGAAGGGGTCGCGCCGGCCGCGGGCACCGCCGCCACCTCGCCGTCGTCGAAGCTGCCGTTCTGGTTGTTGTCGCGCCAGACGAGCTGATTTTTTCCAGCATCGGGTCCGGCGTGAAATCCCTTGCCCGTGGCGAAGGACGTGCCGCCTCCGATGGCCAGCTTGCCGCTCTTCACGTCGACGCCGAGGCGGCCGATCACGTCTTTGGCGGCGTTCGGATCGCGGGGAAACCCGTTGTTGTCGACCGGCTCACCGTTCATGATCGCGACGGCGTAACGGAAGAAGTCGATGCCGCCCGACACGCGCACGCCCACGTCCTGATCGGTCGGGAACAGGGCGCCGCCGCCGAGGGTTCGCTCCATGAACGGCCGGTCGCGCGTCGGCTCCAAAAGCTCGTAACCAAAGGGAATATCCATGATGCCCAGCGTGAGCATCACGAGCGGCGGCTGGCTCCCCGTCGCGCCGCCACGGTAGAGCAGCGAGGCCTCGGCCCGCCGAATTCCAAAGGTGACTCCGCGCACCGTGTTCGCGTCGAGCTCGAGCGAAGCGCGCACGTACTCCCAATCGCGATCGAGCCGTACGCGCGAGCGACGGATCAAGAAGCGGTTTTGGTTGAGCGGCGCGCCGCCCTGCTGCAGCTGATCTTCCGATTGCTGGTTGGTCTCGTACTGCGCCTGGATGTAGCCGCTGATGCGCAGGTCGGTTGGCCAGGCCGGCTTCGCTTCGGCCGCCGGCTTCCCCTCGCCCGGTGCCGGCTGATCCTTGGCGGGAGCGTTGGCAGCCTCGCCTGCCGCGGCCGCACCCGTCGCGGCACTGGCGCCGGTCGAGCTCGCGGGAGCGCTCGCCCCAGCCGGCGCGGGAGCAGCAGGCGGAGCGGACGATGCACTCGGTGCGGGCGCAGGCTTCTGCGTCGCCGGCAGCTCGAGATCGTCGTCAGCAGCTGCGGCTGACGGCGGAGGAGCCGCGGGCGCGGGCGCCCCGGGCGCCGAAGGAGCAGGCCCAGAAGGCGCGGGAGTGGTCCCCTGCGCCCCAGCGGGGAGGGTCCAAACGGCCGCGGCCAGGGCCAGCAAAGCTAGTTCTTTCAGCGACTTGGCCATTTCTCTATCAAACCCATAGACTTTATAGGATGTTTGTTCAGACCAGTCAAACTGAAAATCGCGCCTGCCGGTTCGCGATCTCCATTTTTTCGAACGGAGAAACGCGGATGGACGTGTCCATCCGCGTTCGCGCGTTCATGTGAGGGCGATCAGTAAAGGAGCAACGAATGCTCCGCCGAGCGCGCCGCGGATCGGCACGCTCGGCGTGAGCCGTGCGTCAGCTCGCGCGACGAATGCGACGTCGTCCGCGGAACGCAGCAACAGCGAGACCGAGCAACCACGACATGCTCGACATGTTCTGGCTACGCGGCACGGAGCAGCCGCAACCCGAGTCATCCTCGGGCGTCGTGCTGCTTGCTTTGCCGGCGCCGCCACCCTTGCCTGCCTTGCCGGCGCTGCCGCCCTTGCCGCCCGAGGCGGGCTCGGCGCCCTCGCCACCTTGCGCGTTGCTGCTTCCGCTCTTGCCTGCGGTCGCGGTCGTGCCGCCCTTCCCGGAGGACCCGCCGGTGCCGCCCCGCGCCGACGAGCCACCGGTACCACCGGTCACATTCGGCTCGCCCGCTTCACCCGTGGAGGTGCCGCCCGTGCCGCCCTGCTCGGAACCTGCGCTGCCGAGTGCGCCGGCCGCGCCGGATTCACCGGTATTTCCAGCCTCTCCACCGGCGCCTGCTCCGCCGCCCGACCCCGAAACGGGGACGAGCTTGAGCTTGTTTGCGACCTCGTACGCGGCCACGGTGCTGCCGAGCGCGAGTCCGGCGTCGTTGCTGAACCGATAGTGAATCCCGCCGTACAGGCGACTGAGGGCGTTCTCCGCTGCGGCCGCGGTGAACGAGTCGAACTCGCGCGTCACACCGGCGAGCGTGTCCGAATGAAGAGCGAAACCGTTCGCGTCGCCGAGGAGCGCCGCGAGGACGGCGGCACCAGCAGCGCCCGTCGCGCTGTGGCCGCTCACGTACTCGGGGTGGTTCGGGGTATCGAGCAGCGAGTTCCAGGTGGCGTCGACGTCCGTCGCCGCGTTGTCGTCGAGGTCGGCTGAACGAATCGCCGTGATCGGGCGCCAGAAGCCGATTTCGTACTTCGCGTGCCAGGTCGCAATGCGTGCGTCGGCGAGCGCGATGTTCAGGAGCGCGAAGAGCCGAGCCTTCTCTTGAATCGTGAGGTGCTTGCGGTTCGCGACCGTGCGCGCGACGTCATTGAAGGGAATGTGCGTCTGCTGGGCCCAAAACTTCGCGATCTGCGTCTGCTCGGGGGTCCGGGTCCCACTGGCTCCAGACCCGATGTCCTTCACCTCGTTGACCGCCGTGGCGTACTCGGGGCTCGTGAGGAGCGGAGGCAGCGCGGGCTCGAACTGATCGCCCGCGCTCAGACCGAACGGGATCACGTTGCCCCACTGCGGGTCTGCGGCTGCGAGCGGAGGGTTGACCACCGTGTTGGTCGGTGCGTCGGTGAATTCCGGTACGCGCGGCGTGGGACGCCATTTGCCGATGTCCGTGCTGCCCGCGTACGAGACCGAAGCGGTCGACCCGTCGCTCAAGCGTCGGACGAAGATGCTCGACGCCGAGAGGAACCCGAGCTCGATGCCGTTCGTTTTCTCCGGACCGTCGGGGATCTCGGCGAGGGAACCCTCGAGCGCAAAGTCGAGGTCCGCCGTCTTCGACGGAGCGAGCGCCACGAGCGCGTCGTGCGCAGCCTGCGCCACGGTGGCCTCGAGACTCACGGAGCCGTTCGGCGTGATGTACGCGTGGTACGGCTCGTATTCGCGCCCGACGCTGTTGACGGCCTCGAACACCGCAATCTGGGTGATCGCCACGAGGCGGCTCGCCGGATTCGGACCGAGCGCAAGCTTGCGCCCGATATCGACCGCCGTGTCATTCCAATCCGTGACCACATCCGCGTGGGCAACACCCGACGCAAGCAACATCGAGCCGACAACGCTGGCAATTCCCAGGTAACGCATGATTTCCCAAGCTCCTTAGCGGCCCAGGCCGACGCGACTGATAGAGGTGAGAGTCAGATGATCGCGCCGGCCTGGGTACAGTGAGGCCGATCGGGCGCGCGGCGCCGAACGCGCCCGCGCGCCTGTTTGACTATGGCAAGCGTCATCGCGGCGGCGGCGTGATGCGCAAGTACGGACGGACCGCCTTGAACCCCGCCGGGAACAGCCGCGCGAGCTCGGCCGGGTCCTGCAACGAGGGCAGGATCACGACGTCGTCGCCGAGCTTCCAATCAGCCGGGGTCGCGACCTTGTGGTCGTCCGTCAGCTGCAGCGAGTCGATGACACGCAGAAGCTCTTCGAAGTTCCGCCCCGTGCTCGCCGGATAGGTGATCACGGTGCGGATCTTCTTGTTGTGATCGATCAGGAAGACCGACCGCACGGTGAGCGTGTCGTTCGCCTCCGGATGGATCATGTCGTAGAGCGTCGCCACCTTGCGATCCGCGTCGGCGAGGATCGGGAAGTTGAGCTTGACGCCCTGCGTCTCTTCGACGTCGCCGATCCAGCGCAGGTGACTGTCGACCGGGTCGACGCTCACGGCGAGGATCTTCACGCCGCGCCGGTCGAACTCGCCCTTCAGCGCCGCTGCACGACCGAGCTCGGTCGTGCAGACGGGCGTGAAATCCTTGGGGTGCGAGAACAGCACGCCCCAGCTCGAGCCGAGCCAGGCGTGGAACGAAATCCGACCGGTCGTCGAATCTTGCTCGAAATCAGGTGCAATGCTGCCGATGTGAAGTCCCATTGGCGTCCTCTTGGGGTTTCGAAGCAGTCAGCCTTCGCTCAGAGCGCGGGCAGCGGGTAGCCCGTGTAGCCCTCGATGCGATCCGCGTTGGGGAACACCGAGTACTTCGCCTTGTTGCAGCGATTGAGGAACTGCACGTTGTTCCCGTCTTCTGGCGTGCACGGGTAGCACTCGAGCGCGCCCTGCGGGTCGCAGTTGGCGACGGCGCCCGTACCGCCTTCATTGCCGGTTCCGCCTTCGTTACCGGTGCCGCCTTCGTTGGCGGTGTTGCCGGTTCCGCCGACGTTGTTGCCCGAGCCGCCCCGGTTGCCGGTTCCGCCACTGTTGCTCGAGCCGCCCCGGTTGCCCGAGCCGCCCGTGTTCGCGCTGGTGCCACCGGTCGCGTCATCGCCACCGTTGTTCTCGACGCCCGCAGCGGCGCTGTCGCCTCCACTGCCGCCTTTGCCGCCTTTGCCGCCTTTGCCGCCTTTGGCGCCAGTGCCGCCGGTCGTGCCGCCGGTGCCGCCCGTGATGGTGGGCGTGGTGGGAGCCGGGTTTTCGTCGCCACCGCATCCCTGCGCGATGACGGTCGCGACGAAGAAGAGCGCGCCGAGGCCGGTGAAGTTCGAGATCTGCGGTCGATGCAAAGTGTTCATTAGTAAGCCTCGCAATAGCCACGGCGGCACACGGCGCCGGTTTCGCTGCAATCCTCGTCGTGTCCCGCGCG